>Ga0326597_10002545_pt1 | contig 27095 bp, 29 predicted proteins | sample RVTome_12_FD_203789 | JGI IMG/M metagenome (GOLD analysis project Ga0326597, IMG submission 203789) | Soil microbial communities from uranium-contaminated site in the Upper Colorado River Basin, Wyoming, United States - RVT100D185 | ecosystem: Environmental > Terrestrial > Soil > Contaminated >... | reverse complement strand
CGCGCGGTGCTGCGCTCCTCGGTGCGCGAGTATATGTGCAGCGAGGCGATGCATTATCTCGGCGTGCCGACCACGCGGGCGCTGAGCCTGGTGGCGACCGGCGAAGCGGTGGTGCGGGACATGTTCTACGACGGCAATCCGCAAGCCGAACCGGGCGCCGTCGTCTGCCGCGTCGCCCCGTCGTTCGTGCGCTTCGGCAACTTCGAGATTCTCGCCGACCATGAGGAGCTGGATGCGCTCAAACGCCTCGCCGATTACGTGATCGGCACGCATTTCCCTGAACTCGGCGCGCCGTCGCCAGCAATCTATGCGCGCTGGTTCGAAGAGATCTGCCGGCGCACCGCCACGATGATCGCGGAATGGATGCGGGTCGGCTTCGTCCACGGCGTAATGAACACCGACAACATGTCGATACTGGGACTGACCATCGACTACGGTCCGTACGGCTGGCTCGAGGGCTACGATCCACGGTGGACCCCCAACACCACCGATGCGCAGGGGCGACGCTACTGCTACGGCAATCAACCACAGATCGCGTTCTGGAATCTCGCACGGCTGGTCGATGCGCTCGCCCCGCTGATCGAGGATAAAACTGCGCTGGAAAATGGACTGGCCGTTTTTGGCGAAACATACGAGCGCGCCTCGCACCGGATGCTGGCGGACAAGCTCGGGCTGGTGTCGCTCGACCGGGAAGGCGACGACCAATTGCTGAGTGACCTGTTCGAGTTGCTGCAAGAGGTCGAGACCGACATGACTTTGTTCTTCCGCTTGCTGGCCGCGCTGCCCGTGGAGAGCACTGCCGACACGGCGGACGATAGTGCTCTGGTCGAGCCGCTGCGCCGGGCGTTCTATACCGACGAAGCGTTCGCGCCGGCACAGCGTAGCCGCCTGGGGGGCTGGCTGCGCCGTTACATCGCGCGAGTACGGCGGGAGCAAGGCGGCGTGCCCGCGTCGGAACGCATCGAGCGCATGAATCGCGCCAATCCGAAATATGTCTTGCGCAACTACCTCGCACAGCAGGCAATCGACGCACTGGAGCGGGGCGATGCGGCTTTCATGGCGCGCTTGATGGCGGTGTTGCAACACCCTTACGACGAACAACCCGGGCACGATGAACTTGCGGATCGCCGCCCCGAATGGGCGCGCCACAAGCCCGGATGCTCAGCCCTGTCGTGCAGTTCCTGAATCCATCCGCGCGAATAGAACAGCGACCTGGACACGTTGGAAAGGAACAACCATGGCATTGAGCGACTCTGTCCGCAAGCAGATCGCCGACCTCGTGGCAAGCAACCGGGTCGTCCTCTTCATGAAGGATAGCCGGCGGATGTCGCGCTGCGAGTTCTCCGCCCAGGTCGTGCAGATACTCGATGAGCTGCTGCCTAGTGACGAAACCGTCAACGTGCTTAGTTCACCCGAACTCCGGGACGGGATCAGGCAGTTCTCCGATGGCCGACGATTCCTCAACTCTTCGTCGGCGGACAGTTCATTGGTGGCTGCGATATCGTGCGCGAGATGAACGCGTCCGGGGATCTCCAAAAGCTCTTCGGGACCGAAGTCTCCGAGCCGGCGACGCAGACGATCACCGTGAGCGAGGCGGCGAAGGCGCTTGAGGCGGCCGTCGCCGATGCGGGTGTAGATTCGCTACGCAGGGCACTTCTATGAATTCCCGCTGTCAGAGTGGTGTAATGAATTTGTGGGGTAGTGATGACGCAATGCAACTTTTTCGATCTTGAGAACCGATACGATCTTTTGGACGAGATTGGTGACCCGTTATTGCGTCTTGATGTGGTGATTGACTGGGAGTTGTTTCGGGAAGTGCTCAAGGGTCTGGATAAAGTCGAGCGCAGAAGTGCGGCCGGTCGCACGCCGTTTGATCGGGTGTTGATGTTCAAGGTGCTGGTGTTGCAACGGCTCTACAATCTGGCCGATGAGCGGCTGGAAGATCAAATTGGGAATCGGCTTCTCGGTCCCAAGGCGTTCAATCAGGAGTCTCAACTCAGGGTCGGGAAAACTGCCACCGCCGGTGACCTATGAGCCCGGCCCGCTAACGCAATGGAGGTCTAAAATGGCGATACGCATAGGCGACGAAGCGCCGGATTTCACGGCCGAAACCACGGAAGGCAAGATCCGGTTCCACGAGTGGATCGGGGACAAATGGGCGATCCTGTTCTCGCATCCGAAGGATTTCACGCCCGTCTGCACCACCGAGCTCGGTTACATGGCCGGTCTCAAGCCGGAATTCGATAAGCGCAACACCAAGATCATCGGGTTGAGCGTCGATCCGGTGAGCGATCACAAGAACTGGGTCAACGATATCAGGGAAACGCAGGGGCACGCCGTCAACTATCCGCTAATCGGCGACGTGGACCTCACCGTCGCGAAACTCTACGACATGCTCCATCCCAACGCGAGCGGCGGCACGCGCACCGCAGTGGACAACGCGACGGTGCGCTCGGTATTCGTCATCGGGCCCGACAAGAAGGTCAAGGCGATGATCGTCTACCCAATGAGTACCGGCCGTAACTTCGACGAGGTGCTGCGCCTGGTCGACTCGTGCCAATTAACCGCGAAGCACACGGTCGCTACGCCGGTGAACTGGAAGCCGGGCCAAGACGTGATCATTCCCACGTCAGTTTCCGACGACGACGCCAGGAAGAAGTATCCACAGGGCTTCAAGACGCTGAAGCCGTATCTGCGAGTCGTGTCGCAGCCGAAGTAAGTTGAAGCGGGGGCGGCGCGCCGCTTCAACTCCGCGCGTTGGGACGGACACCGAATGTACCGCGTAACGCGCGGGCTTCGTCAGGAGCGAACGGGGGTGCGGGAACGCAGCTCCTACCCCGGCAAGCCGCGACGCGCGATGCTGCGCTACTTCGCCAACATCATCACGTTCCGCCTCTACAATCCCGATCGTCAGCGCAATTCCGACTTGGTGCTGGTACAGGCCGTGGCAAGCGAGGAATACGTGCCGCCCGCCCCGTGGCAAAAAAAGCGGGGAAGGTGAACGCCCCGGCGACAAGGTCGAGCGCTATCGCCTCTACCAGCGCACGAGAGAGCCAAGAGGGGTAGGGCTACCCTTCGTTTCGAATATGGTCACCATTGCAGCATGTTCTTGCACCAAGTATGGGAAGACTTCCAAGATCCGCGCGTGTTTCTAGGCCATCTCAAGCACAAGGCGGGGCTGTCGCCCAATTTCTGGGACCCGAAAGTCAAGAACTATCGCATTATACTGTGATCAAACGGAGTGAGACCGGCCAACATGGCTGAACCCATGACTTACCCCGGACGCTGGTGGCACATGCTCGACGACGGGCGCATGCAGTGCGACCTGTGCCCGCGCGATTGCCGGTTGCATGAAGGCCAGCGCGGCGCGTGCTTCGTGCGCCAGCGCGTCGGCGCTGAGATGATACTCACCACCTATGGCCGCTCGTCGGGATTCTGCATCGATCCGGTCGAGAAGAAACCGCTCAACCATTTCTATCCCGGCTCGAGCGTCCTGTCGTTCGGCACCGCCGGCTGCAACCTCGCGTGCAAGTTCTGCCAGAACTGGGACATCAGCAAATCGAAAGACATGGACCGGCTCGCCGACCAGGCATCGCCTACGGCAATCGCGCAAGCCGCAATCGATAGCGGCTGCAAGAGCATCGCCTTCACTTACAACGACCCGGTAATCTTCGCCGAGTATGCGATGGACGTCGCGGATGCCTGCCATGCGCGCGGCGTCATGGCGGTGGCAGTGACCGCCGGTTATATTCATAACCAGCCGCGCCGCGAGTTCTACGCCAAGATGGACGCGGCGAACGTCGACTTGAAGGGCTTCACCGACGAGTTCTACTTAAGGCTGTGCGGCGCGCACCTCAAGCCGGTACTCGATACGCTGGTCTATCTCAAGCACGAAACCGACGTCTGGTTCGAGATCACGACGCTGCTGATTCCGGGCAAGAACGACTCAACCGAGGAAATCACCGCCGAGTGCAAGTGGATCGCAAGGGAGGTCGGGCTTGATGTGCCTTTGCATTTCACCGCGTTCCATCCTGACTTCAAGATGATGGACATTTCCCACACGCCGCCGGCAACGCTCGCACGCGCTAGAAAGATCGCGCTGGGCGAGGGACTGCAGTACGTTTTCACCGGCAACGTGCACGACGCCACCGGCGGCACCACTTACTGCCCGGGCTGCCGGCAGCCGCTGATCGTGCGCGACTGGTACGAAATCGAGTCTTACGACGTGACGCCCGACGGCAAATGCCCGCATTGCACGACCGCAATCGCGGGCGCATTCGAGTCCTTCCGCGGCCAGTTCGGCCGCCGACGCATTCCGCTCGCGATCCATCATCCGGTCTGATCCGACCCGCCTCATCGGCCTGGCCTCCGGGGCGCGGCCGGCGCGTCCTCGAATGGCCACTGCTCGCACTGGTAGCCCATGTTCCAGAACATCCACTCGTAACGGCTCGTCGTGTGGAAATGGCGGCGCATGGCTGCGCGCTCGGCGTCGCCAACCTGGGTGGCGACCTCGTTGGTTGCCTCAAGCACCGCGCCGACGACGGCGCCGAACTCGGGAGAGCCGTAGGTCCCGATCCAGCGTGCGTACAGCGGATTCGGCGAACCGTTACGCGCCAATTCCTTGCCGACCTCCCAGTAGATCCAGTAGCAGGGAAGGAGAGCAGCAAGCGCCTCATGGAAGGGCGCCCCGTACGCGACTGCGAGGAGATAGTTGGTGTACGCGAGATTGGTCGGCGCGAGCGGGGTGGCGGCCGCGGCTTCCGCGGTAAGCTCGAACTCCTGGAAGAAGCCTTCGTGGAGCGTCCGCTCGACGCGGAGCGCGTCCGCCGCGTGTTCAGTCAGCATGACGATCCAGTCATCCTTCGGCGCTCGGGCCCCGGCGATCGCGAGCGCGCGGGCGAACTCACGCAGGTAGAGCGCGTCCTGGACGGCGTAGAACTCGAAGCGCTCGCGCGGCAGTGATCCGTCGGTGAGCCCCGCGATGAACGGGTGGCGCAGGATTGCGGCGTAGATCGGCGCGATCGACACCCAGAGCTCGTCCGTGAACAAACTCTGGGGGGCCACGAGGCGTGGTGGTCGCATCCTATCCTCGTAACTGCCAGAAGTGATCGAGTACCGCTACCCGACTGCGGCCCGGACGAGTGGCGTGCCGCAACGCGCCATGCACATAATCGGTCGCGGCCTCGCAGGCGGCGAGCAACGGCATGCCCACGCAAAGGTTGGCCGCGATCGCCGAGGCGAGGGTGCAGCCGGTGCCATGGCCTTCGACGTCGAGACGGTCGTGGGCGAATTCAGCCAGCGTCTGGCCGTCGTAATAGCGATCGACCATCTCGGCTGGGCCCTGCAAGTGGCCTCCTTTCAGCAGCATCGCGCGCACGCCCGGCGTCAGCAGTTCGACCAAGGCGGCATCCGCGGTCTCATCGTCATCGATGGGATAGCCGAGCAACAACTCAGCTTCGGGAATGTTCGGCGTGAGGATCGTCGCCAGTGGGAGCAGCCGCGCGCGCAACGCGTCCAGCGCATCGGCTTCCAGCAGCCGCGCGCCGCTGGTCGCCACCATCACCGGGTCGAGCACGACATGCGGCGGCTGGTGGTGCTCCAGCGCATCGGCAACTGCGGTGATCACTTCGGTGTCGGCAAGCATGCCGAGCTTGACCGCACCGATACGGAAATCGTCGAAGCAGGCGCCGCCGCCGGAGTCAGTGCCGGCGATGGTGAGGGCGTTGAGCGGGTCTCCGGCCTTGAGGTATTCGCCGCCCAGGGAGAAGCGCAGCAGTGCATTAGCTGTCCGGATTTGTCGCATTGCCGCGAGCCGTAGTGTTTCAGGGCCTGACAGCAGCAATTTGGCCTGCGGGTTCTGCCGAAGGCGAGCTCAGGCCACGCGTTCGATGTGGTGGAATTTTCGCTCGCGACTCAGGCGGTAGTCGCCTGCAGCGCCTCGGAAAACATTTGCGCCAGCGGTTTTAGACTCAGGCCCTCCGGAGTCGATTCATACAGGTGCTCGGCGCGCGCGAATAGTGTCAACATGCTGACTACGTAGTTTCCGGTCTGCTCATCTACCGCACCGCGTTGGTCCGCGCGTACGGCGTGCAAAGCATCGCGAAAGAATTCCGCTAGGTTTGTCACCGGCACGACTGTACCAGGGCCGGTCTCGGACTGCATAATTACCTCTTGAGTGGTCAAGATGTTCATGGTTCCATTGGATCAGATTTTGCGCGCGCAGTTGCATGAGGCTGTCACGAATTGCCGCTGATCCGCGAGCATCATATCCGCCATCTGGTCGTCGTTGACGAGCACGAAACGCTGGTCGGCATGCTGGCCCTGCGCTACCTGCTTTACGACCTCATGGACGACATGGAACGCAATGTTGGCGAACTCATGGGCTATCTCGTGACCGACGGACCGGGCGGATAGCGCCACCGGGGATGCAGCCAACGATAACGCGGCGCCGGCTGGACCTCAATGAGCGAGCAAGCCGGCTTAAGTGCCGACGTTACACGCATAAGCGCTGCGGGCGGTCATGCGTACCGCAAGTAGAATTATCCCGTTGAAAGGGCATTGCTGAGCTGGTATGGATGCGGCCACTTATGATGCTTGGTATGAAACTTCGCGCGGCCGCTGGATCGGTGAGACTGAGTATCGGCTGCTAACTCGAGCCCTCACCGCAGCTGCCGGGGACAGCCTTTTGGATGTGGGTTGTGGAACGGGTTACTTTACGCGCCGCTTTGCGCTTGACGGTTTTCTCGTCACCGGAGTTGATCCAGATGCCGAAATGCTACGGTTCGCTGCAGAGCACACCGCTGCGGGGGAACGCTACCTGTTCGGGGACGCACGAGCGTTACCGTTCCCGGCGCGATCGTTCGATTTATGCGTTTCCATCGCCGCGCTCTGCTTTATCCAGGATCAATCTCGCGCCCTTGCCGAAATATTACGCGTGACCCGCCGGCGCTTTGCAATTGGACTGCTTAACCAGCAGAGTCTGCTCTATTTGCGGAAAGGTCGGGCGGGAGGCGTTGGAGCATACCGTGGCGCTCATTGGCACACGGAATCCGAAGTCAGAAGACTATTCGTAGGACTGCCAGTTACGCGCCTGACGTTGCGCACCGCCATTGTTTTCCCTGGCGGCAACCGATTCGCGCAGCTCTGCGAGCGGGTTTTATCAAGCCGGCTGCGATGGGGAAGTTTCCTTGTCGTCAGCGGAAATGTGGTCGTTTGAGCGAATGTCGGTTTTCGCAGCCAATGCTGGCCGGCTGATGCCGGTGGTTTAAACCTTATGATCGGAAATCAAGAATGCTCGAACCGGGACAAGGCGCTTCCGTCGTCGAGCACACAGCGCACGGCGTCGGCAGCCTCTTTGAGCGTGTCGAACCGCTTGCGATGCCATAGGCACACCGCGCCCGCGCAGACGAGGGCGTCGCGCATCGCACCGGCTTTGCCCGCGAGCGTCTCCATGCCGGCTTCGGCAGCGGCCTGCGCCACCGCCATGGCGTCAAACACCGCCGCGACATCGTCGGCTTCCTCGCCGCTCGCGATGAGACCTTCCGGTATGGGTGCCGCGCGCACGGATTGTTCGATGCCGAATTCCGCCGGAGTTATATCGCGTGACTGGTCGTCACTCTGATCGTGATAGTAAAAAAACGTTCCAGTCTGCCGCAAGGAAGGAACCACGCCGCCCTCGATGCCGCGCACGATCAAGCCGGAATCAAAGCCCGCGGCGCGCGCAAGCAAGGCGTAGATTCGTGGATAGGCCTTGTGCACGAAGCCGGTGACGAGGTGCGTCTTGCGGCGGCCGCGGATCGGACCGGCCAAAACCTCGACCGTGGTGACAACCGGGCGCTTGACGATCAAGCTGCGCAGCTCGCCGAGCAAGTGCAGCTTGGGGCAGAAGTCCTTTTGATCGACGTAGGCCCAACCGAGCGCGGGATCGCCCAGGCGCGCGGCGGCGTCCGCGACCGACAGATCCACCGCGGCACCGGCAGCACGCAGCACCTGCCGGTGGGTAGCGCCGTACTTGGGCCCCATGCGTTCGACACCGTGGGAAACCGCGGGCACACCGCAAGCCGCGAGCACGGCAGGCAAAAAAGGCGATGCCGGCAACGTGCGGTTGTATCCGTCGTACGGATCCGCGATATCCACGACTTCGTCAACGGGGGCGGTAGCGGTGCGGGTTACCTCGCGGATTGCGTCGAGCACACCGCGATTTTCATCATCGGTCTCGCGTTTCATGCGCAGCGCGATGAGAAAAACACCCGCCTGCACGGGACCGACCTTACCCTCCAGTACTAGACTCATGCCCGCACGTGCCTCATCGCGCGAGATATCTTTGCTCAATTCCGGGCCGGTAGCGATGCGCCTGATGATGGAGCGCATGAGATCGGAATCGGGCGACGCAGAGACTGCGGGATTACTCACGTTGTTTCCTTGTCAACCGCACCAGTATAGCGCGGCCGTCTATCCGAAGCGGAGGGCTCTCAATAATCAAAGCCGTAGGGCGGCAGGGTCGTCAGGCGCGGGTCCTCCACGTGACCACCGATCGTGAAGTGATAGAGCGATTGAAACTTCGTGTCGTTGAAGCCCAACACCTGGTGGACCGGGTCATCAAAAAAGCAGCCGATTCCGGTCGCGCGGACACCCGCCGCCTCGGCTTCCAAATACAGCACCTGGCCGATCACCCCGGCTTCCCAGAACAGTCTGCGGTAAAACCACGGCCCGTATCGCCGCAGGCTTGATTCGAATTCCGCGATCATCCCCAGGGAAAACGCGCTATCTCCGGCAATATCCTGATGGCAGCTGAGCTGGACAGCCAATTGCCGCGCATCGCCTTCCTGGAGAAGAAAAAGCGGCAGGTTCTCCGGACAGCCAGGCGGTAAGACCCAGGCAAATTGGTGCTGCATCGCTTCTTTGAGCGAACTCACCTTCGCAGGATCACGCGCCAGCATGTAGAGACCGGGAGCAAGGCCATCCACCCGATGGACGAACAGGGCAAGATGAATAGCCGGATCCCAGGGCAAGACGTCCCAGGGCATGGGACGCTCGCACAGGTCACGATCAACGCGTGGCATGACGCGAGCCAGCATCGTGAATAAGCTGCCGACTGAAATCGAGGTTTTGCCATCGAACGCAACCGCGCTTCGCCGCTGACGGATCACCTGTCCGGCCCTTGGCTGACCCGGGTAGAGGCTCGGCGCATGAACACCGGGATTGATCGGTGTCTCCACCGCAGGTCTGCTGTGATTTAGTTCGACGACCCTCTGTTCAGTGCTCGACTTCCACGATGCGATTTCCACCTGGTCGAGGAACTCCCATTGCACGGGATCGTCTCGACTCAGCCGGTTGGCCTTGCCGTGCCAGATTTGTCGCGTCAACTCGCGAACAGCATCAGGGCTGAGGGAAAGGGGCAGGGAGATGGTCTTCCCGCTGGCAACACCGTAAGCTTGATCAGCGGGCCACACGACGGCCACGCAATCAGGGTGCTCCCGCTCTGCGTCCTCGAAATCTTCTTCGGCTCGATCTACTCCCAACAAGGCGGCCACCGTGTCGTCCGCCAGGCCGTCCAACAGCAGCATGCGCCAACCCAGGGTCTGGGCCGCAATGCGAGCGCTGCCGATCGCGTGCCCCACGTCATGTTGGCAGTAGCGAAAGGCTCGCTCTCCGTACTTCCAGGTCTCCCGCCAGTTCACCGAGGTCAAGCCGATCAGAAACGCATTGGGCGGGAATTCTTGCACGAGCGAACGGAAGCGCTCGTTCGGCAATTCTGCGCGCAGCTCCAGCGCGTGTTCCCTGGGGGCGTAGTGATAAAGAGCCGGGAATGGCGAAAGGCCCGGGACTTTGTCTATGAGCAAATAGCCTTCGGTCGGATGCAGGTTGCCGCTCGAGGGGTTGCTGCGCAGCGCCCAGCGAACCTTACCAGCTTGCTTCCAAGCCGAGATGGCCAGCGCATATTCAAAAAAGCGCGAAAGGGTGCGGATGGTGACTGGCGCGCTCGCTCCCGGGCGATACAAGTCTTCGTAAAGTGGCGAGAGCGGAGTGTCGTCGGGTTTCAGGAGCGGTAACGAAATGAGCGGAGATCCCTCGTATCGTCGAAACGGATCCGGCTGATTCGCCCAGTCCAGGTAGCCGAGCGAACGCGCATAGCGGGAAAAATGATGTTTCGTTTCCTGGTGGTAGCGCATGACCACTTCCAGGGGATCGGGCGATTCCGCGGCACGGGGCGGGTCTTGTGTCGTTTGATGGTTCACAGATTCCAGGTCTTGCGGATTTACCTTGATGTCAGATCTCGTCAAACAGACTGCGCGGCTCGGCCATCTGGTCGTAAACCTTGCGCAGCAACGATTTCACCCCCACCTTAATCCCCCCATCAAGGGGGAGGAGAAGTTACAAACTGCGAACCCTCCAACCCATCCTGATAATCAATTTCTGCGCCCACCAGATACTGCAAGCTCATTGGGTCAATCAACAACTGCACGCCATTCTTGTTCAGCACGGTGTCGTCTCCATCGGTTACTTCGTCGAAAGTGAAACCATGCTGAAAGCCGGAACAGCCGCCGCATTGCGTCGAGTCGACCGGTTCGTCAACGGCAATGATGATGTCGGCAACCGACACCTGCGCCCTGTCCTTACCGAGGCGGTAACCGCCGCCCGGACCGTGCACGCTGTGGACGAGCGCATTCCTGACTGCCTCAACCAATAATACTTGACAGATCCCATTACCTATATAATACTTGACTGCATTAGTCAACAATGTGACGACACAATTTAAGCGCAACGGTCCTATCGTGGTTAATCGTTCCGGATAGCTATGCGAATTCAATCGATTAAGACCATCGAATTCGAGCGCCCACAGATGGATATGGGCACCAGTGGTACCGCCAAAGCATGGGCGCGCGTGCCTGCTGAGCTGTCGCAGGATGAAAGAGCCGCTCTCAAGGAGCGCGTCAAACGCTCGTTGAAAGAAAAGCAAACGGTGCTGGTGGCGCACTATTATGTGGACCCCGACTTGCAGGATCTGGCGGAAGAAACCGGTGGTTGCGTGTCGGATTCGCTCGAGATGGCCCGCTTCGGCCGCGATCATCCGGCCCGGACGCTGGTGGTGGCCGGCGTGAAATTCATGGGCGAGACAGCCAAGATATTGAGCCCCGAAAAGCGCGTCTTGATGCCGGACCTCGATGCAACCTGCTCGCTCGATCTGGGTTGCCCCGCCGATGAGTTCGCCGAATTTTGCGATGCGCATCCCGATCGCACGGTGGTGGTGTATGCCAACACCAGCGCGGCAGTGAAGGCGCGCGCCGATTGGATGGTCACGTCTTCGATCGGCCTGCAGATCGTCGCGCACCTGCATGCGCAGGGCAAGAAAATTTTATGGGCGCCGGACAAGCATCTAGGCGGTTATATTCAGATACACACCGGCGCCGACATGTTGCTGTGGCAGGGTTCCTGTCTGGTGCACGACGAGTTCAAAGCGCTCGAGCTGGAGCTGCTGAAACGCGAACATCCGCGTGCCAAGGTGCTGGTGCATCCGGAATCGCCGGAAGCCGTGGTGGCGCTGGCCGATGTGGTCGGCTCGACTTCGCAATTGATCGCGGCTGCGCAATCGCTCGAAGCCGAGGAATTCATTGTCGCGACCGACAGTGGCATTCTGCACAAAATGAAGATGGCGGCGCCCGGCAAACGCTTCATCGAAGCGCCGACCGCCGGCAATAGCGCAACTTGCAAGAGCTGTGCGCAGTGTCCGTGGATGGCCATGAACGGCCTGCAAAATCTGGCCGATGCGCTGGAGTCCGGCCGCAACGAAATTCAGGTCGATGCTGAGATCGGCCGCCGGGCTTTCAGTTGCATTGAGCGCATGCTTGCTTTCGCCGCGCAGCAAAAAGCCAACGTCCGCCCAAGCGGTGATCTGGCGCAAGAACAAAAACTGTTTGCAGGGATAGGCCCGGCATGAGCATGTTGAAGAATCCATTCGCTTGACGGTACTTGCGGTGATCTTAACAAGATTTCTCGCGAGCAAAACCCCACCAGGATCTATCGGTACGACGAGCAAGGTAGCCGCTTCGAACCCCCTGACAATTTCCAGGGTATTCGCTGTCCACAAGAATGAGGATAGGGGTGGGGTCGCGAGACCTCCCCCTATCCTCATCTGACGGCGGCGCCGTCAGTGCGGCAATTCCAGCTTGCGGCGCTCTACTTCGAGACCGTCCCAGAACGCCGCCACGGCCTCAAGCATCTCGTTGCCATGGCGGATGAACGCGTCCTCGCCGAGATCGTCGTGGAAGTACAGCTCCTCGAGCTCCGCCTGCGTGTGGCGCGCGTGTTGCGCTTCGAGCCGGTTGTGCCAGGCAAAGAATCCGAGTGGCACGCTGGTGCCGTGTCGGCTGTTGTAGCGGACCAGGCCCTCGATCAACTCGCCCCAGAATCCCGCCGCCGCCCAGTTCTCGACCGCGTAGCTCGCCGCCTGCGAAATAGCGTAGTCTTCGTTGCCGTAGAGCCGCACCAGCTCATCGCAAAAGAGGAGCGTCGCGGCAGTGCCGAAGCACCGCTTGCCGATTTCAGCGAAACCGAGGCCGAGTTTTTGCGCGATCTGGTACAGCCACTCGAAGTGGGCGGCCTCGAAGCGGAACGTGCCGCCCTGCACCGTGCCTTCGGTCCCGACCCGCTCGGGGTCGTATTCCGCGGCGGGAACGGAAGAGCGGGCGCCATGGGAATTGAAGATCACCCCGATTTCGTTGGCGAGAATTTCCTTCGAGGCGCGCATGCCTACGAGCGTGCCAGCGTTGATCATCTTGTTCAGCTGCGCCAACAGGAACACGTTCGAGAACACCGAGAACTGGACGACGAACGCCTTGAGCTGGGATTCGTTCTGTTCTCCCCGCTTGAACCAGGCGGTGTACGGATTGCTGGTGATGACGCGATGCCGCAGCAGTTCGCGGTCGATGCGGTTCTGGAACCGCAGAAATTGCCTGCCGCGCGCGATGCTGTAGCGCGGCTGCCGCGTGCGAATCGCATTGAGCGTCGGTGCGGTCAGGCCGCCGAGCCCGCGCCGTTGCGCAAACTCGCTTACGTCAGGGGCGGCTGCGATATCCATTTGAGCTTGCCTGCGTGGTGGGCGGTATCGATCCTTAGACCCGTCCCGGGCCAGCCGAGTTTTCGGCACCCTTCCAGGAGTTCACATAATCGATCCATTCGACGCCGTCCGGCAGCACCGCGACGTCGAGCGCGTCGCGTGCGTCGATCATCACCGCGACCTCGTCCGTTTCCTTGCGCGCGCCCCCGGCGCTGGCGCGCAATGCCTTGGGATGCGGGCCGTGGGTGAAGCCGCTCGGGTGCAGCGTGATCATGCCGGGACGGATGTTGTCGCGCGAGATAAACTCGCCGCGATGATAGAAGATGACTTCGTCGTAATCGTCGTTGTTGTGGAAGAACGGCACTTTCAGCGCGCCGGGATCGGACTCGAGCGGCCGCGGGCAAAAGGTGCACACTACGAAGCGCGCGGCAGCAAACGTGGTGTGAGCCGACGGCGGCAGGTGCGCGCGAAACTGTGCGGCTCGTGGTTGATGATGAAATTGATGCCGCCCTGGCGGAAGAGGACCACGTCCTTGGACCGATGGCGTGCAACCGCGCTGAACCCCATGCGCTCGAACAAAGTCGCGAGAGCGTAGCTGTCGGGCGCGGTGTATTCGACAAAATCGAACCCGTCAGTGGCCACGGGATGGTCAGTGGTTGCAGCCCGATATTCCATGACCCGTCTTCCTTCAATCGCCTGCGCGATAAATGGCGCTCAGGTAATTGCTGTACTGATGCCGCAGTTTTCGACCTAGATGTGGGCACTGAAAATGCCGTGTCTGGCCGAGCCCAGCAAACCCAGGAACGCCTTGCCGTCGATACGGATCAGCTCTTCGTGGTCGCCGGCCTCGAAATAGACCTCCGGGGCATTCTCGAGGCTCTCGTCCCAGACCGTCTCCATGCCGTAGGCGGGTCCGAGCGGCGGTATCGCGCCCAGCTCGCAGTCCCCGAACAGGTCCTTGAGCTCGGCCTCCATGGCGAGGCGCAGATGGCGCTGCATTTCGGCGCGCAGCACGCCGAGCCGCACGCGGCGGGTCGACGGCAATACCACCATGAGGTACCCATTGTCATCCTCCAATACTACCGACTTCACAAGCCGGTCACCCGGAACATGTGCGGCCGCCGCGGATTCCTGGCTGCATCGCGTCTGCGGGTGCACGATCACGTCGTAGACAACTCCGCGCTGGATCAGATAGTCCCGAACTCGATTTGCGATATGCATGGTGCGCCTCCTTGGCGATGCTGTCATTGCCGATTAACTCTCGCGCTTCACCCTCGCCCTCGAGCCATATCCCTATTGAAGTATAGCCCAGCAGACAGGCATTTTCAGGGGGCAAGAAACCATGAGTATTTCGTGGTTTTTCGATCCGGTTAAGCTTCCGACTTTTTTGGCTCCACGGGTAGCATCACGACACATTTGCGCGTCTCTATCAATAATACTCGGTAAGCGGCGTCTGGATGACGCCGCGCCCGGGGTCGCCGTGAAGGAGAAAATAAGAACACGACGACTATAAACAAAGACCTCAGATTAGGTTTCGAGTTCAAGCTCATTCCAGGGCTTCCCGTTCTCGCGTTGTGAATGCTCGTTATTTGGAACCGGTTCCCTCATGGTTGGTCATATGATCGAGAGCGACTCCCATGTTGGACAAGATACAAAAATTCTTCCGCACCTTCCTGCTGTTTGAGTTGGTGCAGGGCATGATGCTGACCGGCCGACATCTTTTCGCGCGCAAGGTCACAGTGCAATATCCGGAGGAGAAAACGCCACAATCGCCGCGTTTCAAGGGGTTACATGCCTTGCGACGTTATCCGAACGGCGAAGAACGCTGTATCGCCTGTAAATTGTGCGAAGCGATATGCCCGGCGCTTGCCATCACGATAGAGTCCGAGCAGCGCGACGACGGCACGCGCCGCACGACGCGCTACGACATTGATCTCACCAAGTGCATATTCTGCGGCTTCTGCGAGGAAGCCTGCCCGGTCGACGCGATTGTGGAAACGCGCGTCCTCGAATACCACGGCGAGAAACGCGGGGACCTGATCTATACCAAGCCCATGCTGCTGGCGATCGGCGACCTGTACGAAGAGCAGATCGCAAAGGATCGCGCCGAGGATGCACGATATCGCTAACAAAAACCCGGTTCGGCAGGACTTATCTGCCAAAATTTGCCAATGTTGTCTGCTGCAACTTGCTGGTGTTTTCGCCTGTCCAATCTATGGTGGTAACCATTCAGTTGGCTAGATCGGAGGGCGCCGCCGTGAGACGAAAAGTCTAATTCCTGTGACCGGGTGTGTCCAAGGTATGTATACACGAGACATGCGCGATGCTGCTCACGTGTAGTGGGGATGCGGCATACCTGGCAGGCGACATAAGTCCACATATCGAGGAGGGTCTCCGCCCCCTAGGCAAATGCTGCAGGCCACCATGGCCTGACAGAGGACAGGTTAAAGAGGTGCAGTCATGAACAATCCGATGATCCACCCGCGCCAAGGTCTGTATGACCCCGCGAATGAACACGATGCGTGCGGCGTGGGTTTTGTCGCCCATATCAAGGGCAAGAAGTCGCACTCGATCATCGAGCAGGGACTCACGATCCTGAAAAACCTCAATCACCGCGGCGCGGTGGGCGCGGATCCCAAGGCTTCAGACGGCGCGGGGGTCCTGCTTCAGATCCCGGACAAGTTCTTGCGCGAGGCGACCGGCAAGCAGGGCGTTAAACTGCCGCCGGCGGGTCAGTACGGCGTCGGCATGGTATTTCTGCCGCGCGATCCGGCTTCGCGCTTCGCCTGCGAATACGAAATCGAGCGCGCGATCAAAGACGAAGGCCAAGCGCTGCTCGGCTGGCGCGATGTGCCGGTTGACAGCTCAGACCTCGGCGAGTCGGTAAAACTGATCGAGCCGGTGATCCGGCAGGTGTTCGTAGGCCGTGGTGCCGGAGTCACTGTCACCGATGCACTGGAGCGCAAGCTTTACGTCATCCGCAAGAGCGCTGGCCATGCGATCCAGGCGCTCAAGCTCGCGCACGGCAAGGAATTCTACGTGCCGTCGATGTCGGCACGCACCATCGTCTACAAGGGGATGTTGCTCGCGCACCAGGTCGGCACTTATTACAAAGACCTGCAGGACGCGCGCGTGGTGTCGGCGCTCGCGCTGGTCCACCAGCGCTTTTCGACCAACACCTTCCCGTCGTGGGATCTCGCGCACCCGTTCCGCATGATCTGCCACAACGGCGAGATCAACACGGTGCGCGGCAATGTCAACTGGATCCGCGCGCGCCAGGGCGCGATCTCCTCGCTGATTCTTGGCAAGGATCTCGACAAGCTGTGGCCGCTGATCTACGACGGCCAGTCTGACTCGGCGTCGTTCGACAACGCACTCGAGCTGCTGGTGATGAGCGGCTATTCGGTCGCGCACGCGATGATGATGATGATCCCCGAGGCGTGGGAAAGCCACACGCTGATGGATGCCAGCCGGCGCGCGTTCTACGAATACCACGCGGCGATGATGGAACCGTGGGACGGCCCCGCCTCGATCGCCTTCACCGACGGCCGCCAGATCGGCGCTACACTTGATCGCAACGGCCTGCGCCCGTCGCGTTACATCGTCACCGATGACGACCTCGTGATCATGGGTTCCGAGTGCGGCTGCCTGCCGGTGCCCGAGGAGCACATCGTCAAAAAGTGGCGGCTGCAGCCTGGTCGCATGTTCCTGGTCGACCTCGATAAAGGCCGTATCGTCGACGACCAGGAGCTCAAAGACACGCTTGCCAACGCCAAGCCTTACGGCGAGTGGATCGAGCGCATTCGCGTGAAGCTCGACGACGTCGAGAGCGATAAGCACCAGCCCGAGCGTTCGGCGGTAACCCTGCTCGACCGCCAACAGGCTTTCGCCTACACGCAGGAGGACCTCAAGTTTCTGATGACGCCGATGGCGGTCAACGGGGAGGAGCCGGTCGGTGCCATGGGCAACGACTCGCCGCTCGCGGTGCTGTCGGACAAGAACAAGACACTGTACCACTATTTCAAGCAGCTGTTCGCGCAGGTCACCAACCCGCCGATCGACCCGATCCGCGAGGAACTGGTGACTTCGCTCGTCTCTTTCATCGGGCCCAAGCCGAACCTGCTCGGCATCGATGAGACCAATCCGCCGATCCGGCTCGAGGTCAGCCAGCCGGTGCTCGACTTCTTCGAGATGGAGAAGGTCCGGCACATCGAGCGCTACACGGAAGGCAAGTTCAGGTGCTACGAGATCGATATCTGCTATCCGGTCGCCTGGGGTAGGCAGGCGGTAGAGGCGCGGTTGGCATCGCTGTGCGCGCAGGCCGAGGACGCGGTGCGCGCCGGCTACACGATCATCATCATCTCCGACCGCAGGTTGGAAAGCGAGCGGGTGGCAATCCCGGCGCTGCTCGCGCTGTCGGCGATCCACCAGCACCTGGTGGTGAAGGGCCTGCGCACCAGTGCAGGCCTCGTGGTCGAGACCGGCTCGGCACGCGAAGTGCACCATTTCGCGCTGCTCGCCGCCTATGGCGCGGAAGCGGTGCATCCGTATCTCGCGCTCGAGACGCTGCTCGCGATGAACGGCGTGCTGCCTGCCGAATTCGATAGCCGCAAAGTGATCAAGAATTACGTCAAGGCGATCGGCAAGGGGCTGAAAAAAGTGATGTCCAAGATGGGCATCTCGACCTACATGTCTTACACCGGCGCGCAGATCTTCGAGGCGGTGGGGCTGTCGCGCACGTTGATTGACAAATATTTCACCGGCACTACATCGAACGTCGAGGGCATTGGCGTGTTCGACGTCGCCGAAGAGGCCATCCGGATCCACCAGGCGGCATTCGGCGGCGACCCGGTGCTCGCGTACGCGCTTGACGCCGGCGGCGAGTACGCGTACCGCGTGCGCGGCGAAGAACATATGTGGACGCCTGACGCTATCGCGAAGCTGCAGCAATCGACGCGTCAAAAGTCGTACGCCACGTATCAGGAATATGCGCGAATCATCAACGACCAGTCGCAGCGGCATATGACTTTCCGCGGACTATTCGAATTCCGGTCCGGCCAGTGCACGCCGATTCCTCTCGAACAAGTCGAGCCGGCGGCCGAAATCGTCAAGCGCTTCTCGACCGGTGCGATGTCGCACGGCTCGATCTCGATCGAAGCGCACGCCACGCTCGCAATTGCGATGAACCGCATCGGCGGCAAGTCGAACACCGGCGAAGGCGGCGAGGACCGCCGCCGTTATGCGCCGATCAAGCGTGGCGAATCATTGCAATCGCGGCTCGGCAAGAACCGGGTCGCGCGCGACATCGAACTCGAGGCAGGCGACTTGCTCAAGTCGAAAATCAAGCAGGTCGCGAGCGGCCGCTTCGGTGTTACTGCCGAGTATCTCGCCTCGGCCGAGCAGATCCAGATCAAGATGGCGCAGGGTGCGAAGCCCGGCGAAGGTGGACAGCTCCCCGGGCGCAAGGTATCTGAGTACATCGCCGAACTGCGTTATGCGACGCCCGGGGTCGAGTTGATCAGCCCGCCGCCGCATCACGACATCTACTCGATCGAGGACCTGGCGCAATTAATCTACGATCTGAAGAACGCCAATTCGCGCGCCTCTATCAGCGTCAAGCTGGTGTCCGAAATCGGCGTCGGCACTGTCGCGGCGGGTGTGGCCAAAGCGAAGGCGGACCACGTCACTATCTCCGGTCACGACGGCGGCACGGGAGCGAGTCCCTGGTCATCGATCAAACACGCGGGTACGCCGTGGGAACTAGGCCTCGCCGAGACACAACAGACGCTGGTACTGAACCGCCTGCGCGGCAGGATCGCCGTGCAGGTCGACGGCCAGATCAAGACCGGACGCGACGTGGTGATCGGCGCGATTCTCGGCGCCGATGAGTTCGGCTTCGCCACCGCGCCACTGGTGACCACCGGCTGCATCATGATGCGCAAGTGCCACCTCAACACTTGCCCGGTGGGGGTCGCGACCCAGGATCCGGTGCTGAGGAAAAAGTTCTCCGGCAAACCGGAGTATGTGATCAATTTTTTCTTTTTCGTCGCCGAAGAAGTGCGCGAGCTGATGGCTAGCCTTGGCATACGCAAATTCAGCGACCTGATCGGCCGCACCGACCTGCTCGACATAAAACAGGGCATAGCGCACTGGAAGGCGCGCGGTCTCGACTTCTCGAAGATTTTCTACATGCCACAGATGCCTGCAGAAGTCGCGCGTTACCACTGCGAAAAACAAGACCATGGTTTGGAGCGTGCGCTCGACGTGCGGCTCGTCGAATTGGCGCAGCCGGCGCTCCAGCGTGGCGAGAAGGTCAAGATCGACCTGCCGATCCGCAACATCAACCGCACGGTCGGCACGATACTATCCTCCGAGATCGCACAGCGCTACGGCCACGAAGGACTGCCCGACGACACCATACATGTCCGTTTTGCCGGCTCAGCGGGGCAAAGTTTTGGCGCGTTCCTGGCCCACGGCGTCACGCTCGAGCTGATCGGCGACACCAACGACTACTGCGGCAAGGGACTGTCGGGTGGACGCATCAGCGTACGGCCATCGCCCAAATTCCGCGGTGAGCCGGGCGAGAATATCATCACGGGCAACGTCGTGCTCTACGGCGCTATCGCAGGCGAGGCGTATTTCCGCGGCGTCGCAGGCGAGCGCTTTGCGGTGCGTAACTCCGGCGCGCAAGCGGTGGTCGAGGGGGTCGGCGATCACGGTTGTGAATACATGACCGGCGGCACGGTGGTGGTGCTCGGCGGGGCCGGCCGCAACTTCGCGGCCGGCATGTCGGGCGGCATCGCATATGTGCTCGACGAGAATGGCGATTTCATCAAGTATTGCAATACGGCCATGGTCGAACTCCAACCGGTGCTGCCGGAGTCCGAACAGCAAGCCAGGATAACGCGCGACCTCTGGCACCTGGGCCTTGCGGACGAAGCTATTTTGAAGCATCTGATCGAGAATCATGCGCGCTATACCGGCAGCCGCCGCGCGCACGACATTCTCGAACAGTGGAGCGTCTATCGGCTGCGCTTCGTCAAGATTTTCCCGAAGGAATACAAGCGTGCGCTCACCGAGCTCGCCGCCACTGGCCGCAAGGCCGCGGCCTGAAACAGAAATAAGCGCACGGATCGACGCTCAACCCGACGATCTTGGATTTTTGCGTAGCACTGCGGATACTCAACGCGAACTTTCCGAACACAATAGTTGACTAATATGATCAGGTATGACGTACTTGATAGGAATTGTCGAGGTCTGAGATGAGTGCAGTACTGCAGAATCTAGTCAATCAGCCGTACCGGCATGGTTTCGTGACCGAAATCGAGTCCGATGTCGCGCCCAAAGGGCTGAGCGAGGACACTATCCGGCTGATTTCGGCCAAAAAGAACGAACCCGAGTGGCTGCTTGAGTTCCGGCTTAACGCCTACCAGCAATGGCTCAAGATGGACGAGCCGAAGTGGGCTAACGTGCATTATCCGAAAATCGATCTGCAGGCGATCAGCTATTACTCGGCGCCGAAACCGAAGAAGCTCGCCAGCATCGACGAAGTTGATCCGGAATTGCTGCGTACCTTCGAGAAGCTCGGCGTGCCGATGAACGAACGCGCAAAGCTGGCCGGAATCGCGGTCGACGTGATTTTCGACAGCGTGTCGGTGGCGACCACCTATAAGGCGAAGCTTGCCGAAGTCGGCATCATATTCTGCTCGATCTCGGAGGCCGTGCGCGAGCACCCCGATCTCGTTAAACAGTATCTCGGCACGGTGGTACCAGTCGGCGACAATTATTATGCCGCGCTCAATTCGGCGGTATTCACCGACGGCTCGTTCTGCTTTATTCCCAGGGGCGTCAAATGCCCGATGGACCTGTCGACCTACTTCCGCATCAATACCCAGGAGTCGGGACAGTTCGAACGCACGTTGATTGTCGCTGAGGAAGGCGCCTCGGTGTCATATCTCGAAGGCTGCACGGCGCCCAAGTTCGACACGAACCAGCTGCACGCGGCGGTGGTAGAACTGATTGCGCTAGACGACGCGGACATCAAGTACTCGACGGTGCAGAACTGGTACGCCGGCGACGAGAAGGGCGTCGGCGGCATTTACAACTTCGTCACCAAGCGCGGCTTGTGCAAGGGCGTCAATTCACGCATTTCGTGGACCCAGGTCGAAACCGGCTCGGCGATCACCTGGAAGTACCCGAGCTGCGTGCTGCGCGGAGATAACTCGGTCGGCGAATTCTATTCCGTCGCGCTCACCAACCATTACCAGCAGGCCGACACCGGCACCAAGATGGTCCATATCGGCAGGAACACGCGCAGCACGATCGTCAGCAAGGGCATTTCTGCCGGCCGTTCAAACAACAGTTACCGCGGGCTGGTGCGGATCGCGCCGACCGCTGCCGGTGCGCGCAATTATTCACAGTGCGACTCGATGCTGATCGGCGACCGGTGCGGAGCCAACACTTTTCCGTATATCGACGTTCGCAACCAAAGCGCCACGGTCGAGCACGAAGCATCGACTTCGAAGATCGGCGAAGATCAGTTGTTCTACTTCGCGCAGCGGGGCATAGGCGCCGAGGAGGCGGTGTCGATGATCATCAACGGCTTCTGCAAGGGCGTGTTTCAGCAATTGCCGATGGAGTTCGCGGTCGAGGCGACCAAGCTGCTCGGCCTGAAACTCGAAGGAAGCGTCGGATGATTTATCAGGACAGCAAGACGCGGCTGGAAGCGCGCGGTTTGGGCACGACGGTGATCCGCAATCTATTCACGAACTAAACATTTGATCCAATGGCCGCTGAAGTCTGACTATGCTGAAAATAGCCGAAATCGAAAGTACCCCCAATCCGAATGCGATGAAGTTCATCCTGAAGGAGCCGTTAACCTGGGGGATAACGCACGCCTATGACAATGCCGGGCAGGCGAAGGACGATGCGCTGGCGGGCGCGCTGTTCGACATCGAGCATGTGACCAACGTGTTTTACGTTGACCACTGGATCACGGTAACGCAGGACGGGGGCGCCAACTGGCAGGAGCTGATGCGCAACGTCGCCGAGCGGATCCGCGCCGCGCCGGCGGCGGATGCACAATCGGCCGCCACAGTTGCAGCGGCGACTACGGCATTTGCCGACCTTGGCCCGGAAGACCAGCAGCGCCTCGACAGAATCAATGCGCTGCTCGATGAGCACGTGCGCCAGTATTTGCAGGGCGACGGCGGCGATCTATACGTGGTGGGGCTCGAGGGCAATCAGCTCGCCGTCCACTACCAAGGCGCGTGCGGCAGCTGCCCGAGCTCGATCTCGGGAACGCTGGCCGGCATCGAGAATCTGGTTCGGTCGATTGAACCGGACATCGAGGTGGTTGCAGTCTAAAGCGTGATGAAACCGCATTTTCTATCCTATTGACAATTTGAACGGAGGCACCATGGCAAGAATCGTAAAAAGAACGCGGTCCGGCCCATACCCGGTGACCATAGGCGGTGAAACCAAACACATTTGCGGCTGCGGGCTATCGAACACCCAGCCTTTTTGCAACGGCACCCACAAGACTTCTCGCGACGAAGACCCCAACAAGCTCTATTGGTACGACGAGCAAGGTAACCGCTTCGAAACCCCTGACAGTTTCCAGGATATTCGCTGTCCACAAGAGTGAAGCCACAACGCGCGCAGTGTTTTGCCGGCGTACTGCTTACCCGACATGCGCTCTCGCACGCCGCCACAAACTCCCCGTCACTTGACGCCGATGATCGAACCCTCAAATGGATCCTCGAACATGAGTACCGGCAAGACCAGTGCCCCTGCCGCACCGCAGATCGAATCGATTAGCGCAGTGACTCTTGCGACCCATGACATGGCGCGGGCGGTGCGGTTTTACTCGGCGTTAGGTTTTTTCATTCGGTACGGCGGGGCGTCGGCTTCATTCACCAGTTTCCACACAGGCAAGGGTTATCTCAACCTTATCGCTGCGCCCAAGGATCAGCGCTGGTCGTGGTGGGGGCGGGTGATCTTTTACGCACCGGACGTGGACGGCATGTACCGGCACGCCGTGGCACAAGGCCTGCAACCCCAGTTTGCCCCACGCGACGCGGACTGGGGCGAGCACTATTTCCACATTACCGACCCGGACGGCCACGAACTGAGCTTTGCGAAACCCCTGACCCAGTAAGGTTGCATGAGGGATCTGGTGAAAAGTCTTCACAACCCTACGTCGGCAAGTGGTTTAGACCGAAGCTCCGCAAACGCTCCAAGCGCACATGATCGAGCTTGACCGGCACGGCACGGTGGCCTCGTCGTGCTCGAACAATTGCTCCTGACAAGGTTAGGGACCTTCTGCTGGTGCCGGCATAGCCCGGTCGCTGGCCGCGCATCCTCCCCTGGTTCGCCGGTCAGACGCCCACATGAGCTAAGCAATAACGCTTTCACCTTTCCCTTTAACCGATATAATAAATTCGATGAGGGGTCCCTGGATTCGTCAGCGCGAACAAGCCAGCTCCGAGGGGACGCAGACTGGCATTGGAGGTAAATGATGTTCACAAATAATCCGTTCGCCCTGGAGGCAGATTTTTTGCCCCCTGTCGCTATGCAGGTTTACATCGTTCTGATGGTACTTGCGGTTGTCATCGGAACGTTATTCGAGACTTATCACAAGGGCAGCGGCAAGTTCTTCGCGCTGCGGAGGGAGAAATCAAAGGCTGCCGCGCGGAGGCGCCTCAGCGGCATGGAGACCACTTCAATAGCGATCACGACGATTGCAGAGGCTGCAGTTTCCGGCGAGTTCTGCAAATGGCAGAGGCGCACTTCCCATCTGCTGATGATGTATGGCTTCCTCCTCTATGTAATTACAACCATCGTGATGGTATTTGCCTATCCCGCAGCCGCGCAGACACCGGCCATCCTGCCGGCCCTGTGGACCATAGGCGCGCTGATGATTCTCATCGGTGGTTTCTGGTTTTTCTTTTTCCTCAGGGTAAACGTAGCCTATGACGGCGACTCGCCCTTTCATCTGGGGCGGGCCGACCTGTTCGTCGGTTCGCTCCTCGCGGGCGCAGCGTTCGCACTGATATGGCATTTCGTGCAAACGGCGTATGAAAATCCGGCGGCGACCCGGATCTTTTTCGGGCTTTACATCTTCTTTACGACGCTGCTCTTTATTTCCGTCCCCTGGTCCAAGTTCGCCCACATGTTCTACAAGCCCGTGGTAGCGTTCCAGAAAAAGATAGAGGAGGCAAACGGTTCCTCCGACCTCCCGAGCCCGGCTGACAGCCGCGGGAGTTGATCGTATGCCTACCTACACTGACATGACGAAATGTGACGGCTGCGGAGAGTGCGTGGACATCTGTCCCTCCGACATCATGCACATTGACCCGGTCTACCGGAGGTCTTACAACATCGAGCCCAATTTCTGCTGGGAGTGCTACTCGTGCGTGAAAGCATGCCCGCAGCATGCGATAGACGTTCGAGGATATGCGGACTTCGCACCGCTGGGGCACAAGGTCAGAGTGCTCAGGGAAGAGGGAAAGGGATCTATCTCCTGGAAGATCAGGTACCGGGATGGGCGGTTAAAGGAGTTCACGTTCCCGATAAGGACCACACCCTGGGGTTCCATAAAGTCGCCATCCGATTACGAGGCGCCCGACCTAAATGCTCTGAGCTCGCCAATGCTTTCGCACGAGCCCACGGCGCTCCACATCGACGCACTTCCCACACTCAAGACAAAGGCCTGATGCCATGAGCAGAAGAACGCGCTTCGTCGATTCGGACATCCTCATCGTAGGCGGCGGCTTTGGCGGATGCGGGGCCGCTTACGAATCGCGATACTGGGGACGGGATCTGAAGATCGTCCTCGTGGAAAAGGCCAATGTCGACCGCAGCGGCGCCGTTGCACAAGGCCTTTCGGCGATCAATTGCTATATGGGCATGCAGTGGGGCGAGAATCAGCCCGAGGACTTCGTGCGCTACACGCGCGGTGACCTCATGGGTCTCGTGCGAGAGGACCTGGTCTACGACATCGCCCGGCATGTCGACGCCACCGTGCACAAGTTCGAGGAGTGGGGCCTGCCGATCATCAAGAATCCTGAGACGGGCCGGTACCTGAGAGAAGGAAAATGGCAGATCATGATTCATGGCGAAAGTTACAAGCCCATCGTCGCCGAGGCCGCCAGGAAGTCTGCCACCGAGGTGTACAACAGGATCATGGTGACGCACCTGCTGATGGACAAGGCGCGACCCAACCGTATCGCAGGTGCTGTCGGCTTCAACGTCCGCAATGGGGATTTCTACGTCTTCAGGGCGAAGGCCGTCATCGTGGGCGCCGGCGGCGGCTCGCACATTTACCGGCCGCGGTCGGTCGGCGAAGGCATGGGAAGAACGTGGTATGCGCCTTGGAGCACCGCTTCGGCCTACGGTCTCCTGATACCGACAGGCGCCAAGATGACGCAGATGGAGAACCGGATTGTTCTCGCGCGCTTCAAGGATGGTTACGGTCCGGTCGGTGCCTGGTTCCTGCTTTTGAAATCGCATGCGACGAACGCTGCGGGGGAAATGTACGAGGCGGACCGCTTCCCCGAAATCAAAGCGCGCGTCGGAAACTATGCAGACATCCAACCGATGCCGACATGCCTGCGCAATCACGCGATGATCGAGGAGATCAAGGCCGGCAAGGGCCCGATCTACATGCACACCCAGCACGTGCTCGATACCAAGGAGAAGGAGGAGATCGGCTGGGAGGATTTTCTCGACATGACGATCGGCCAGGCGGTCGTCTGGGCTGCGCAGAATATCGACCCGAAGGAAACGCCGTCCGAGTTGATTACTTCGGAGCCATACGTCATGGGTTCTCACGCCACGTGTTCCGGTGCCTGGGCAAGCGGGCCGGAGGACTGCGCGCCGGCGGACTATCAGTGGGGCTACAACCGGATGACGACCGTGCAAGGGCTCTTCGGCGCGGGGGACACGATCGGCGGTTCCGCGCACAAGTTTTCAGCCGGCTCCTTCACAGAGGGAAGGCTGGCCGGAAAGGCGGCCGTCAGGTATGTCATGGATATGAAAGCGGATGCGCCTCAGGTGGACGAAGCGCAGATGAAGAACCTCGAGGAGACGGTATTCAAGCCGCTGGAAAACTACCGAGTGGGCAGGAATGAGATCGTCGCCGGGACCGTGGCGCCGAGCTACATAAATCCTCTTCAAGGCCTTCAGAGGCTGGAACAGCTCATGGATGAGTATGTCGGTGGCTACAGTATGTTCTATGTCACCAACGAACCGCTGCTGAACCGGGGCCTGGAGCTTCTCGGCATGCTGAAGGAGGATTTCGAGCACATGGGTGCCGAGGACCTACACCAACTCCAGAGGGCATGGGAGCTTCACCACAGGATCCTGACAGCGGAGGCGGTGGCCAGGCACACGCTGTTCAGGCGGGAGACCCGGTGGCCGGGCTACTATTATCGTGCCGATCATCCGAAGCTGGACGACGCCGAGTGGCATGTGTTCACCGCATCTCAGTACGACGCGAAGACAGATGAATGGCACATGACGAAGCTTCCTGTCCACCACATCATCTAGATTCGACCCCACTAACCGTTCTGGCGCGCCGTGAGCTCGTGCGCCGCTCCGTGGGTGTCGGTCGTGTGCAGTATCACCGGGCGGCGCCATACGCGTTGCACATATTCGAGCACCCTGGCCGCACGATCGAGATCGAGCCCCCGGCCATCGCTGTGATGGTCATGGATGAGCACCAGGGTCCCGTCGTGGCGCAGCTCCGATACGCAGATGCGCGGCGCTCCGTAGTTGAACCTGGGCGCGAGTATCGCTTCGCGCACGGCGTCGAGGTCGCGCGCGGCGACTTTTATCTCGCCGTCTTTTCGTGCTTCAAAAACAAACAACTCCAGTTTTTCCGCCATCTCGCGGTCCAGATAATTGCGGATGAAACCGAAATCGTCTTCCTCGCAGCAGATCCTTCGCGCCTGCTCGATGCCGTGTTTTTCGACGATGTGTTCCCACAGCGAGAACCCCAGGTGATAGGGGTTGACCGCCAACGCGGGCTGCTGCT
>Ga0326597_10002544_pt1 | contig 27104 bp, 52 predicted proteins | sample RVTome_12_FD_203789 | JGI IMG/M metagenome (GOLD analysis project Ga0326597, IMG submission 203789) | Soil microbial communities from uranium-contaminated site in the Upper Colorado River Basin, Wyoming, United States - RVT100D185 | ecosystem: Environmental > Terrestrial > Soil > Contaminated >... | reverse complement strand
CGCCGGATCAATGACACGGTGATTTCCGCCCGCGCCCTGGAACTCAAAATTTTTCTAACTGGAAAAATAGCATGACGATTTACGCCTATAATATCCGCCTGTCCGCCGATGCGAAAATGACGCAAGCGAAATGGAAAAAGAAATATTGCAGTACGTTTGACTATAACCGTCATACGTTTAGTTTTACCTGCACGATTTCCGTTATCTTGGCGGACCCTGAAAAATGGCAAATCATGCCCGTACCCCCAAGGGTCGGTAAAACCCTGGTTGTCCAAAATCCGAACAGCTCAAAAACAATCGTAGAATACCGGGTGACCGAATCCGGCGCAAGCCCCGAAGCGGCGTTTTGGCATGCGTACACAGTGATAGGGATCAACTTAAGGATATGGTGAAAAATGAAAGATAAAATTCATTACTATCAATTTGGTGGATTGAAATTGCGACCTATGCTTACTTCGGCTATTGCGCTACAAACGACTTCGTGCGGTTGCAAACAAAAAGGAGAACGAAAGATGGCGAAAATGAAAGCGAATAAAAAACCCCCTGTTAAGCGTGTCACGCGGAGGCGGACCCCGACGGAAGTAGCCGCCGCCGTTGCAAAGGACCAGGAATTTCGTCGGGGCTTTGCCTTGTCCCTGATTTTGCTTTTCCAAGGCTACGGCCAGGACAGCGCGGCGGGGTTGGGAGAAATTATTTTCTACACGTTGGAGGAGGCGGGCTTTTCGCTTCACGATTTCGATGATATTGAATTCGATGACCAGGACCAAAAAACCTTAAACTTTATTTTTGGAGTATGACCATGAAAAAGTTTTTCAATGCCGTCCATCATGTCCGAAGCAATCCAGGGGGACGCCCAATGCCAGCTTTGCAAGAAATGGATTTCCGAAATGGAAGCCGTCAAGGGGATTCTGATCGCGCTCCTCCTACTTTGCGCCCCGACCCTCCCCGACGAAGCCTTGACGCCCCCCGGCGGCTTCCTGTATGCCGCCCAGGAATCCGCCCGCGTTGTCCTTCGGGACTCCGCTTGCGCCCCCCTTTGTCGCAGGAATAGTGATAGTGGTGGAAAGATTTATCGTCCTAAAATTTTGTATTCCACAACTTTTAAAAATCTTGTAACCTGTCTTACTTGTAAAAAATTACTTAAAAAAAAAGGAAGTAGTAAAAAATGCTTGAACTTGCCAACTATCATATAAACGCATGGACAACCGTCGAAGCCGGATCATGGACGTTGTGCGTGGAGTTGCGGAGCGCAGGCGACACCACGGGGCAAAAAATTACTTATAACCTTGGGCCTGCAAGGTCGGGGCCTATCCCCGGCGCCGTGAGAATGGAGAACTCCGATTTACTGCGCATGGACCGCGCTAAGGCAGCCTTGTTGTGCGGTAAAATCGTGGAAGCGCTTTTATCCACAAAAGTCTTTGACCATTCCTAGCAATCTAAGTATATATTAAACACGGTCGGATAGAAAAGTAGGGCTATAAAATGTCGTGGGCAAAAAAAGGTTTCGATTTCGGCACGGAAAATCCTCCCCCCGAAACCATTTCGTTTTATTTTGCGAGGGTCCCTTTCGATATTCTCAAAAAAGTTGAGGAAAAGCGCATCAAAAAAGGCATGTCCAAAATGGGCGTCATCCTGCGCATGATGGAATTATACTTGAAGGATAAAAAAGGTGGCTGAAAAATTGCGCGTCTACACCGCCGCCGCGGTCACCCTCATGACGCAGCTTAGGGCCGCAGGCTTTTCCAGCAATGCGCAACTCAATAGCCATTCCGACGAATGGAAATGGACGCTTACAAGCGGGGAGGGAACAAGATTCCGAGGGAAATCGGATAATGTCCGGCAAGGCGGCTTGGAGCCGTTCGAAGTAGCCTTTTGGCACGCGGTCGAAAACGCGCAAAAGTTGGGTGCCATCCATGTCAAGGACGCCAGCCATTAAGTGCATCCATTGCGGAACGGTATGCCGCCTCCACAAGGGGCGCAGCGGCGTTGTTTCCCAAGAACAATTTTCCTTGCTTGAAAAGGATGGGTGGATCTTGCACGGGCGAACCAAAGGGACTTGTCCCGAATGCAATATCTTTAGCGCGGTGAGCCGTGGTGATTGATTTTGAGGAGTCGGGTTACTGCAAAAAACACGACGAATTTTTTCCCGTCGTGGTCGGTTGTCTATCCTGCAAGGATGGTGAACCGCCATTAAAGCGGGCGCTCAAACTGAAAGACAAAAGAAAACCCATAAAATGAGCGCATTTAACATCCTTTTTTCGCCGCCCAAATTGATTCAAACCCAATTCGGCCCGCGTTTCATCCAAACGGGTTACCCCACCCCCGATTTCTGGGCTGCATGGCGGGCGTCCAAGGACTCCTTACGGTCCTTGGGGTATTCTGTATTCAAAAATCGGGATGGTCGTTTCGTGGTTAACCTCTGGAGCGAGGATGCATACACCCCCAAGCCTCCCGCGGAAATCACCGGGTACGAAATCAAAAATCAGACCGGGCTCTATAAATATCAAATCCCGCATACCGGCGCCCTTTGCGCCGCCCTTTGGAAGCACGGATCGGCCCTGGACGCATCCGACACTGGCACGGGAAAAAGTTACGCGGCGATTGCCGCTTACCGCGAAATGGAAATCATCCCGGCAATCGTCTGTCCCAAGTCCGTTATTTCCGCGTGGGAGGATGTTTGCGCTCACTTTGGCGTCGCCCCCTTGTTCGTGCGCAATTGGGAAGCCTGCAAGTCCAGGCGCTTCCCCTATGGCGGTTTCAATTTCCAAAAAGACTACAAATGGAAAATCGGCCTGCGCAAAGTGGGGATCATCTTTGATGAAGCCCACAAGGCCAAGGGCGACTATACCCAAAATGCAAAAATGGTGATTGCCGCCAAGGAACAGGGGGTCATGTCCTTACTCCTTTCGGCCACAATCGCCGAATCCCCCCGGGACATGCGGGCCATCGGCTATATGCTTGGTCTGCATGATATGGTTTCTTTCAAGGATTGGACGGTCGGGCTTGGTTGCTTTCAGGAAGACAACCATGATAAATGGTCCTGTATCGATCCCAAAGCCGCCATGACGAAAATAAGGGATGAAATATTCCCCGCGAAAGGAAGCCGAATTTCCATCCGTGATTTAGGGGACGCATTTCCGGAGACGCAAATCACGGCGCAGGCTTACGAGATTGAGAACGCGGATGAACAAAACAAGGCTTATACTTTCCTGCTTTCCGAGATTGAAAAATTGAAGGAAGACGGCGCGAACAATATCCAAGCCGCTTTTATGGTCCTGAATCTCCGCTACCGGCAATTGACCGAACTTCTCAAGGTCGATTTGCTGGCGGAACTTGCCGCCGACTATCTTGAAAATGGAATGTCCGTCGTCATCTTCGTGAATTTCAAAGAGACCATGAAAACCCTTGCGGATAAACTCTTTACCTATGGGGTCTCCACCATTCACGGCGGGCAAAAAAGCCGGAATGAGCGGGACGGGGCGATTTTGGGATTTCAGGAAAACGTGAATAGAGTCTGCATTGCGAACGTGAACGCCGGGGGCGTCGGCGTCTCCCTGCACGATACTTTGGGGACGTCCCCCCGGGTAGCGCTCATTTGCCCGACTTATAACGCCAAGGTTTTGAAGCAGGTTTTAGGGCGCGTTCACCGGGCGGGCGGCAAATCGAAAAGTTTGCAAAGGCTTGTCTATGCCCGCGGAACGGTGGAAGAAAAAGTTTGCCGATCCGTGGCTTTGAAACTTGAGGCCATCGGGGTCTTGAATGACGGGGATTTGATGGAAGCGGACTTGCTTGGGCTCATTGCCAAGGAAAAAGCGGAAATCGAAAGGCTTGCGGATGAAGTGGCGGCGCAGATTGAAAGCGAGGATAAATAAAAACCATGAAAATCTCACTACTCCTCATTTGTACCGATTTGGCCATTCTCATAATAGGCGGCATAATCGGTTATTCCCTCCGGATATGGTATCGCCGCCGCTATCCCGGAACGCCTCCGCCCGATTTTCAATCGGTGGTTTTGGGAAAGAAAAAAATCGATTGCGGCAACCATTCCCACGAATATCCCTTCATCTATATTTCCGTGGGCGACACTTCCGCGGAAGCCCATGCGGGACTTTTAGAAACCCTCCAAAACGATAAAGAGTTCACGCCGGAAAAATTCACACAACTAGGAAGAAGGCCAAAATGAAAACTGCATATCACTACTTTTTTTACGGTCTCACTTCCGAGGATCAGTTAAACAGTCTGATCCAGGAAGCGGAAGAAATCGGGTGCGAGTTCGTGCAACTTGTCCCCATGGCCGTTCCCGCCACGCAAATGGGGAAACTCGCCTTGGCGGGCAGGCCCCAAGGCATGGTCATCCTGTTCCGCGTCTTTGTCCGCTGCCTCAAGAGCATGACGGCGGAAATCGATGCAAAGATGAAGGCCCGCGCCGAGGCGGAAAAAAGGCCGCGGACAAAAAATCTCCCCTGATCAATTAAGGAAAAAACCGGGCGCGAGGCGGTGAAAACCACTAAACCTCCCCGGCCCGGCACCCCGCCCCGACCCTTACGGGCTTAGGCGGGTTTTTAGCCTTGGCAGCGCTCTAAAAGCAGGGAACAGAAGGCAATCCCCGACGCCCCGGCGGTGATGAACCAGGGCGCCCCCGCTTCAATCGTCTCTTTCAGTGTCTTCATGAGGAGTTCCATTCTTTTTCCGTTTCTTGGCTTTTAAGCCCTGCCACGTCGCGATGGCGCCGGTAAGCGCCGTCACAAGGAGCGCAAGGCCGTTCAAGTCCAGTTTGAAGATGCCTATTTCCATACCCTGCCGCTATTAAACCGGCATTCCGGCGGCGTCTTCCGCCGCGCCGCCTGCGGCCCCCCGCATAGCCTTCCGGGCGGCTTCCTGCCGCTCCGCCTCTGTGCCCCCGGCGCCGGGCTCCGGGGCGCTTGCGGGGGGCGCCTGCGGGTTTCCTGCGGGCGGAACGGCCCCGGGGGGCGCCATCCGGTTGCCGTCCTTCCCGAATCCCGGGGAAGGGTAGGTTTTGAACGCTTCCGCGAGGCTTGCCGGACGCTTGAACCCAAGCGCCTCAATCACCATGTTGGCTTGCTGGAACCCGAACTTCCGATCCAGCCGGGAGGTCACTTCGACCTGAACGTCCGGATTTGCCTCCACGGCCTTGAAATCGGGGTGCATCTTCGTCGCCTGGTACATCAGGCTATTTGCCCGGTCCTTTTGCGACATTTGCGCAAGTTGCGCAATGAGGGGGAGATTCTCGAAAATCTTCCCCGTGACGCGCTCAATCAGGCTTTCCTTTTCCTGCGGTTGCATCGCCTCTTTCATGTCCATGAGTTTCGAAAACATTCCGAACATACCTTCCTGTACCCTTTCATTGAACGGATTTGTTTCCGGCTTGTTCAAAGCCTTTTCGAGTAAGAGTTTCACGATATCGTTTTGTGAATCCCCCATGGCAAGATAGCCTTCTTTTTTCGCGCCGAAAAAAGCCTGCACCATGGGGGTGACGGCAACTATCAAGGGCGCCATTTCTGTGATGGTCTCCATCAGGGTTTTCGGCTTCGCGGCGCCGCCCACTTCGATGCCCAAGGATTTAAGCATTGCGATCGCATCCTGAATGCTCCCAAGGCCCCCGCCCCCCGCCCCCGCCATGCGGGGATCCAACCCCTTTGCCTTTGCCTCCTCCGCCTCCATGGCCCATTTTTTCTGCTTGGCGCGAAGCCTTTCGGCGGTTAATTCCGCCTGGTAGTCCTCGTAAACCTCCCGGTAAGCGCGTTCGGAAAGCGGGAGGTCCAAGATTTTCTTGTGTGGCTTTTGGGAGCCGTTGGGCAACACTTCATCCCACGTGATATGTACCTCATAATTTCCCGGTCCCCATTGCCGCCCCATTTCCGCGATGGACGGTTTCTTGTTGGAAAATGTGGTCAAGATTTCCGGCTTGCCGCCTTCCTTCTTTTTCTCTTTGATGGTGACGGTAAACCGTTCCCCGATATCGTTTTCCGCGATGAACGCGGAAATTTCATCCGGGGTGGTGTCCGCGCCCGCTGCCGCCGCGGGGCGTGCCGGGATCCGGTCGTCTTGCATTTCGCTCATGAAGTGGTTTTCCTTTTGGGTGGTTTTTTTAGATGGCTATTTTCGGCGGCGTTTCCTCATGAGGAGGAAATAGACGGCGAGTCCGGCGCCGAGGAAGGGCAGGCCGATTTTCGCGGCGCTTTCAAGTTGGACTTTTTTTTTACGAAATTCACGTAGTCTCCCACCGTATTGATGCCCGGATTGTAGGCGCGGACGGTATCCGGGAACACCGTATCCAAGGTGTTGCTCCGGTAGGCGGGATAGAACACGGTCAGGTAAACGCTTTGTTCCGTGGGGAAGGGACGATAGCGCTTGAAATATTGCAGGACCGGCCCTAGTAACTGCGCGGTTACGGTCGGGTATTTGGCGAGAAATTCCGCCTTGATGGCCTGCTTCACGTCTTCAGGGACTTTGCCCGTCTTGGGGATGCGAGCGGCAAGGGGCGCGGAAAGGAGCCCGTAATCCATGAGGGTCCGGGGGATGAATTGAATGAGACCCACGGCCCCGGAAGCCTTATTGTACGCGGCGGGGTTCCAAGCGCTTTCAGCGGCAATGACGTTATACAGCCATGCGGGATCGTAAATCCCCAAGAGGGAAGCGATTTGGGAGAGAGCATCGTTGTATTGGTCAGAGAACATGGATTGAATATACTACCGATTTTATGAAATTGGGGTCAATTCAGGGAAATGCGCGTTTGAAAGTTGCGCTTCCAAAACCGCCTTGACTTTCTTGTAATTCTCCCAGTTGTAGTAGATGGTCATCACCCCCGAAATAAAAAGCGCCCGGCGCGGCCATGAACCGACGCCTTTGCTTTTCCACGCGTACCAGATCATGAAAGGGCCAAGCGCGTAAACGTCAAACGCCCGGACTTTTTGACCCTTCATGAGGTCTTCCCATGACGCGAGGGGCGCCGGGGGCGGGGATTCTACGCCGAGGAATTGCACGGTTTTTATTTCTTGGCTGGTGCCGGGCTTTTGGTCAACTCCGCAAGCTGGGCTTTCAGTTTGGCGTTTTCTTCCGCGTACTGGCGTGTAGCGGCGCATAATTGCATGATGATGTTGCTATCCGCTTTTTGCCGGGCATGATACGCCTCCAACTGGCCGATATCGATGGTTTCTTTTTCCATGGTTTTCCTTTTTTCCGGATAAAAAAATATTCTACTGAACCTTGGGAATCAAAGCATATAATTCCTGAACAGCCTTGACAAGGACGGGAGTTAATTTCCCATAATCCACCCCCCACGGAGTTACATGGCAGCAATCTTCGTCATGTTGCCCCTTGGTGGCCAAATCGCAGTTACAATCTTTTCCGCCGCCCACCGAGACGGCTTGCGGGAATATTGGATACAATTCCTGCGCGATGAAGCCAACCAGGCGTTGTGCGTGACCTTTGAAACTGTATTCACGTACTTGAATCTGATTGATCAAGGCGAGTGATGGGGACGCTGCGACAATATTTTCCTTGAGTCTTCCATCCGATGTTGTATTGTACGTGACGGCCGCTGCCGCGCTTTGATCCACGTCCCCGATTTTTGAACCATCCGGCCGGATGAATGAAATAAAATCGCTTCCGGTCAAGGTATTGGAGCCCGCAAATACAATCACACCATGCGCCGTGGCGCTTGCGTTCGTGTTCTCAAATCGGCACGTTGCCGCCCCTGCGCGGTTCGCGCTGACATGGAGTCGGCGATTGGTCGCGGGCGTGATACCTATCCCTACATTTTCGTTGGGCAGGTCCATGGTGAGAATCGGCGTTGTCCCGACCGTGAAACCCCGACCCATTTTGACCAGATCGGAATCGCTATTATCTATCCCGATGTAAAAATCTTCAACCGTGTTCAAGGACAAAAGCAGGAAGGGATCGCCCGTGCCCGTGGCCGATACCTGGATCTCCCAAACGGCGTCTCCCGCCGCCGCCGACGTGTTACGGAATACGCCGTCCACAATCGACGTATCCGAATATGCCAAATCAACCTTTTGGGTGGGATTGGTTTGCGCCGGATTACCGGCCCGAAGCTCGCCCAAATCCGTCACAAGGATTTTGAGGGTGGGCGCAGCGCCATCCGCGTTAGTATAAAGTTCCAGTTTGGATGCGGGCCGTTGATTATCCGTCGTGGCGGCGGCTACCTTTGCTTCAATGCGGGCCGTCTCAAGATATCCGCCTGTTCCGGCATGGGCGTACCAATTGATCCGCCCTAAGTTATCGTCAAGCGCAACGAGTTGCGGAACGGCAATGGTGCCGCGTGCTTTCCGAAAGCGGAAATTCGGCTGCGCGCTTGAGGTGACGGCCCTTTCGACGCCAATCGCCGCATCGGAAAAATCCTTGTTGGAGACCGTGAAATTTTCCCCGGCGATAATCGTATCCGTCGAAACGAGCACGTTTCCGGCGGGCATAACCCGCATCCTTACGGCGGGGGCCACGCCATCTTCGTTTGTCCAATATTCGATTGCGGACGGCGGGCGCTGTCCCGCGGACACCGCTCCGGAGACGCGGAATCGAATGGAGGCCGTCTCAAAAAATGTGGTAGCGCGTCCATACGCGCGGATTTCTCCAAGCGCGTCCTGGTCTAGCACGTCGCCGGGAACAAGATCCGTGCCCCGGGCCTTACGGAATCTTAGCTCATACGGGTCCGCGTCGGCGGAATACCGTTCTAAAAATTCAAGCGTATCGTCATTATTGAGGCCGACAACGCGAATGCGAGGGGTTTCGCTGTCTTGGACATTAATACCGACGCGGAGGCGTCCGGGGGCTATGAGGTCTTGGGCCATTACGGCGCTTCCAATCTGGCAATCTCAAGCCAAAGGGTTGCTTCCCCCGCCGTGGACTGATCCAGGTTCGCGCCGGTCGCTATGGCGGCGACGCGAATGGAGGTGACGGCGCCAAATTCCAATTGGTCCTTGACCGCCCCTTCGGCGTAACCTGCGGGTTTCGTATCCGATGGCGCCGTATCCACGTCGAAAAGAGACAGGTAGCGGGCAAGGTCGCCGGTTAACCCCAAGGATACTTTGTAATCCGTGATGCCCGTCCCGGCAAACTGCACGGTATGCTTCAAAACGGCCCCGGAGATATTCACGCGGGCGGGCGCGGAGTAGATTTCAAAATCGTTCGTGAGCGCCGCGGCCTGGAGGTCCAAATGCGTGAAGGTGAACTTCATCCACGTGGGGACGGTCGTCGGGCTTGTGGGCGTGCCGCCCCCCGTGGACTGTCCTACAAATGGACCCTTTGCTTTTCCCGGTCTCATGGAGACGCCTTAGATAGTGCCCGCGAGCATGGGGAACGTATGCTCCATGATCACTTCCGGCGTGAAAATAAGCCGCTTGGCCGCGAAATCGGGATGCACGGTGATGGTGGCGAAATCCATGGTCAGGGCCGACACGTTGAAGCGGACGCGGAGCGAGGCGGTTGTCGCGCTTATCGCCGTGGACACGTCGTATAGAAAATCGGTTTCGAAAAACTGATTGAGTTCGGGAACCTTGATTTGAAAGGAGTCGATATTGGTCTGGAACACCCCGGCGCCGTCGAAAGCGTCCAGATTGATTTGAAACACAAGGCCGGTTTCGTCGTCGTCCACGGCGTCATTCTTGACAAGCCCGTCCGCGATATTGCAAAACATGGCAACGCCGAGGATCCGGGGATGATCCCGGGGATCGAATAGCGCATGCCGCCCCGATCCGCCCGCGCTGATTTGGGAATACATGGTCTGCACCGTGAAATCCCCCCCAATAAGGGACAGGTCCGCGGGCGGGGTGGCATGCGCCGACAAAAGGTCGTTTAAGACCGCGTCGGAAATAAACGATTCTTTGATGGCATTGTACTTGTTCATCTAAAACCCTGCCGGAAGCCGCGAATTTTTTTTGACGATGAAATCCGACGATACTTCGTGCGCCGTGAATTGCACGATAGCGGTGATGGTCACCTTGCCCACAAGGGACGCCGTTTGATTGAGGATGCCGGTGACAAGGCCAAGCAGGCGGTTGTTTTGGAAGCCCTGCGCCGTGGGCGCCGCGGCGGCGCCGGGATAGGCTTCCTGCAAAAGCTCCTTTCCCAAGATGGGGAGCAGGTACGGCATCACTTCGAAATAGCGGGAAAGGACCAGGGGCTCCCGGAGCGCCGGGGTGTTTTCCGATTGCACGTACATGGAAAATTCCGGGAGCGTCGCGACGGCCCCATGGTAATCCTCCTCCGCGATATCCATGGCAAAGCTCATGGTGTCCAGAAGATACAGGACATTGGACCGGATGGGGCGCGAGGGAGTAAACGGCGTGCGCACCATGGTGCCGGTGAAATTATACGTTCCGGCAGCCACGGTTGCGCTTTGACGATAGGTGAAAAGGAGCGGCACGCCGTCAAGGTAGGGGACATTATGGATATATTGCCGCATGGGTTACACCGTTATCTTATAGCCGAAAAGGTGACCGTAGACATTCAAGGTGGAGGCGCCGCGGTTGCGGACTTTGACGACAACCGTTGCCGCTTTGGGAAGCTGGAACGCCGTGCGAACCTCCCCCATGCCATCATCATCCCCTTGCAACGCCATGGCGGGTACGGGGATCTCCAGGCGCTGGCCCGTAAGCCCATCGCGCTGGAATGCTCCGTAGAGGTCCCGGGCGCCGGAAGACACCATGTAGACCGATACGTCAAGCTCCGTCCACCGGGGGATCAATTGGTTCGCCTGCGCTACGTAAGGCCCGTTGTAGGTATCCTGCGCCCCAACGAGGAAATGACGGCTCCCGGCGGCGCCCCCCGCGGCGTCTTCCTGGAAAGCCCCGTAGCGCACGTGGAGAAGGTGGTAGGAGGTATCCCGGTCCATGACGATGGGGATTTCAATCGTCCCGCGGGGGGCGATGGTGAAGCCGTCCGGGCCTTCCGCTTGCGCCGTGGTGGCGTCATAGACGCCCGTCGATTGATTGACAATGGAATGCCGGAACGGGTACGGCACGAAGCCGTAAAGATACGGGAACGCCTTTTGATTATGGTATCGGCGGCGCTCTCCGAACTTCATTCCATCGATGGCAAGATTCCCGGCGGTGGCGTTCACGGGTTCATCCTTTGGCCTAAGAAAGCGAACGTGACGAAAGCACCCTGCCCGCCTTCCGCGTCGATTTGCGTATTCCGGTTGCGAACCTGGAGGCGCAAGTATCGCCCTTTCTCCAGGAAATATTCAAACGGAACAGGCTGGAAAAACGTGAAGCCGTAGCCAGGCGGGAATAAGGCTTCGAAGGGGATAAAATCCCCGAAAGGTTGCGCCTGCGGGGAAAAGACGGACGCTTTGGTCAAGTCCTTTCCCGTGCCGAGATCCGTGATGCGGAAATCGATTCCCCGGTCGGTCCGGCCCGAACTGCACCCTGCCATATTGAACGCCTGCGGGTCGCCGTCTTCCCGGTTGGGGAAAATGGTGGTCATTTGACACGGCGCGATGACGCTTCCCATGATATGCGTGATATGGAACATCGCATCTTCTTCGATGCCGAGAATCGCATCCCGGAGCGTCGCCCCGGCAATCGTCATCACGCCCGCGGCGTTGTTGATGATGGCGAGGGAAACGCTATACACGTGGGCATAGGAAAAATCCTGCACCCTTTTGAAGTGCGGGATTTCTTCGCCTAAATCCGCGAAAGTCTGCATGCGCTCTTAGACGCCCGCGAACTTTCGACCGTGGAAGACGATGGACAGGAAATGGAATTGTTCCAGGGTGGTGTCCCGGTTGCGGATATCGAAGCGGATTTTCGAGGACCGCAAGATATAGTTTTTGAAGGGGAAAGGGACATGCATGGAAACGCCATAGCCCGGGGACAGGAACGTTTCCACGGGAACGAATCCGTTTGTGAGTTCCCGCCCGCTTCCGGTATCGGTCATCTTGAGGGCAAGGCCCCGGTCGGCGTAGGCCGCGAGGGTAGCGCCGGACGGGACAGCGGTCCCGGCGAGGGGGAAGATGGTAGAGGCGTCCAAGATGCGGGCGCCCGGCTCCGTGCAGGGGCCGTAGGCGCTTCCCGTGATGCGCTCAATCAGGAAATCCGCATCTTCTTCGATCTGCAGGAAGGCGGGAAGGGTGTTGTTGTTCGCTACGGGGACGTTCAGGGCGTAGAAAAACCCGTACTCGTTTTGCTGAACCCGGCGAAAGTAGGCTGCGTCTTGTGCGACTGATTCCATGGACACCCTTCCTTTAAACAAAGGCTTGAGGCTTTGAAGGTACTAAATGCGGTCTTAGATGGTAGGGGTAACCTTTCGGCTACCCCTACCCCCGAGACTTCACGCCTTTGCAAGCGTGCTTGGACGGCCCCGGGTTACTTGCTGCGGACCAGGGTCCCGCGGATACGGAGTTGCAGGGACGCAACCTGCGTCGCGAGCACGTCCGAAGCCGTGTTGAGGATGGTCTGATTCGCGGCGACGGGGGACCCGGTGGTCTGCGTCACGTTGAAGGAGACGAGCTCCCCTAAGACGATGGGGAGCTTGAGCGGGATCCAGCCCGACGCCAGAAGTTCGCCGGTCCCGGCGAGCCTGTCCGTTGCGTCCACGATGGTGCCGCGGCCACGGACCATGATGGGGGGGAGCAACATGGTGCCCGGGAACTCCAGGTCGAATTCCCGGCCCGCGATCTGGAGGCGGAAGCTCGAAAACTGGAGGATGTTCACGATGGCGCTCACGATGGTCTGCGCGTCCACGTCCGTGGCTCCGATGATGAGCTTCGCGGCGAAACCGACTTCCCGGAAGATCATCCCCTGCCCGGCGGGCAGCTTGCCGGAATCCTGGAGGTTGGTTTCGTTGCGGGTCTTCACGCCCGCGCCGAACGCCTGCCCGATTTGCTGGGTGAAGAAGGTGGAGGTCGCCCGGGCGGTCGTCGCCTGGAACAGGAGTTCGTCGTAGACCACGTGGTCTAGAACGTCACCGGCTACCTTGGAGTAGCTTCCCTCGTTGACCATGGCGAGGTCATAGAGGAGGGAGCCGGGAGCGGCTTGGGTCAGCTGGGAAAACTTCATCTTGTCTCCTTACTCGCTTTGTACGAGCCCGTAACTGTTTGCTTCGCTCCCCCGGCGGTTACGATGGGCGCCGAGGGAACTAGGTTTTCTTTTTTTCGATGCCCCGAAACTTGTCAAGGGCGAGGAGCCTACATCCCGCCCATGATATGGGACTGGATTTCTTCCGCCATGGTCATGCTTCCGCGGTCATCGGCGCCAAGCATTATCCCGCTGGAGGCATTTGACAGGATACCCGCCCGCCCACCGAGGACGCCCCGGGGCCGGTCATAGTTCATGCCGTAGACGGAAACGTCCATGCCGGACAGGGTCGGAATGCCGGTCATGCCCGCGAGGGTCAAAAGCTGCGTCAAGAGGTCATAGCCGCCGATGGAGGCCATGCCGATTCCCGCATCCTTGATGTACGGGTTCTTGGCTTTGGATGCGGCCATGCTTCCCAAGATGACATGAATGAGACCATGCGCCGGGCGCAGCTTGCCCCACCACGAAGTGGGCGAGGCCCACGCGGGCGGCGTGCCGGGGGCGGCGAACGGGACGTTTCCCGTGGTGAAAAAGCGGGTCAGGAACGCGCCCGCGAGGATGCCGCCGCCGATGGACAGGTAGTGGAAGATGTTGCGAAGCTCCAGGATGCGCTTGATGCTCCCCACGTTGAAGGGGTTCATGCGCATGGGGCGGCGGGAATACCGGCGCTTCGACTTGGAGCGGCGCCGGTTGATCACGGTGCGGCCTTTGAAATACTTGGACTTTTTGGGACGGTGGTAGCCGCCTCCCGACACGATGACGACGGGGCGGATGCGGCCCGAACGCTTGAGGGACTTGGAGCGGCGACGGGTGGAGGCGCGGCGGGCTTTGGAGCGGCGACGGGGCGAATTGCGGCGGGTCCTCTTGGCCATGAATCATTCCTTTCGAAATTTGGGCTGCATTTGGTCCATCGCCGTAAATAAGGTCTTGGGACCGTTTCCGAAAGTAATATTACTTTACTTTTGGTAAGTGTGCTAATGATTTTTGATTTTTTTGGAGGTTACTTTACGTAACCGTGGGGAAATTGAGGGAAAAAGCGAGGTTCGCGGGTCTGCGCCCCAACCTCATTCCCTGTCGGGAACCCTCAATTTTCTATTCCGGCGTCCGTCACTATGATTTTGGGGCCAAGGATATATAACTGTCTCCCCCCGCGTTCATCCATGAACAGGCCCGCCGGGGTTTCAAATTCATGGATGAAACGGTTAAGGCGCCCGTCTCCGCCGCCGTTTTCCTTTTTGCATTCGTAGATGACCGCGACGGCGCGGCCAAGGGCGATCAGGGAAGCCGGATCGTAGAAGGGGGTAACTTCCTTGTTACCCGGCATGCGGCCATGGAAGGCTTGATAGAGTTCGGCGGTGGATGGGTTGCGGAGGATGCGGGACATTTAAAAACCGCCGAAGGATGATCGGAACGCTTTCGCTGCTTCGTCGCCGCGGTAAGCAAGTACGGAATCGCCTTGGAGCGAGGGGGAGGAGCGGACAAGCTCTTTTGCGAATTTGATGGCGGCTTTTTCATTGGGGAAAAGCATGGCGTACTTGTCATTGTAAGTATCGCCAAAATAGTAGCCGGTCCCGATGCTTTTCTTGTGTAGGATCCCGTCATACCGCCCGCCGGGATAGCTGCCACGGTTGTCGATAATGATCAGGTATTTTTCGTTTCGAAATCGCATCTTAAAGTTTCTCTATCGAAGTAGCCATTTTGAAAGCCAAGCCTATCCACTTGGCGTCATGGATGGCGCTCCCGGCATCTTGGTAATAGCGGGCATTCTCCCGGACAGCGGAAAACTTCACTTCGCTATTTTGTCCGCGTTCCATGATTTGCGTAACGTATAGCTTTCTCCCGTCCTTCACCGTGAAAATGATATGCCAAGGCGTGAGCTTTCTTTTTGCCATGATTTTTACCTTGCCGTTAAGCCCTTCCCGGCGCCCGTCGCGAATCCGTATAACAGAATCGCGCCCCCGATTCCCAGCGCGATTTTTCCCCATGGAATTTCTTCCATGAATTTGCCAAGCCCCATATCATACGCCTCCTCCATGGATGGGCGCTCCCAAGGGTTTTCCGGCATGTCCCCGGCGGATAAGCGTTTCATGGCCGTGACGAAATTCACGATTTGAGTATCCGATAGATTGGGGTAGACGCCGCTAGGCGTTGCCGTCCCGCCGCCGATGGCCATTTTCTGCGCCTTCAATTCCGCCAGGATCCAATTATCGCTCATGCCGTCGCGCTTATAATCCCTCCAATGTTTCACCATGCGCAAAATGATATGCTCCGGGATTGCGGAGGTGAGACGCCCCAATTGATACTGCACGGCCCGAACGGCTTCCGCGTCCGTGAAGTCCGCGGCGGCAAGCAGGGCGCCGAAAAGGGAAACGTTCATGTTACCGTTTGCGGCTGGACTTTTTCTTGAGGTTCCCGGCGAGGAGGAGGAGCAGGGCCGCGCCCGTGAACAGGGACACCATGCCCGCCGGGGTCTCCGCGTAGGTTTTGGCATCGGTCCAGAAATCGCCGAGCACGGGAAAATTGGTCACCATATCACGCGCTCCGGGGTTTCTGGGTCAATTTGCAAAGGCCGTACCCCAAGGCTATCCAGAAAAGCGGAACGCCCACGCGCTCCACGATGGGCGCCCATGGCGAGGCTACCACGGGGGCGTTTCCGTTTGCGGGCGGGGTTTCTTGACCGACTGGGTTGAGCATGGGTTCCCCTATGATAACAAAAAGTATGCGGCGGCAAGCGCGGCGAGGACCGGCAAGGTCTTGTCCTTGCTTTCCTTGTAAACGGTGACCTGCGCGGGCTTGCCTTCCGTGATGGAAAGGACCGCGCCGGTTTCATTGCGCGTTTCCACGTATTCCGCCGGGCGGTTTTGAAGGACCAGGGTTTCCCCCATGCAACAACCTACGTTCATGATTTACCCCAATAAAAAGTAAGCCGCCGCGCCGATTGCGACAAACGGGAGAAGGGAGGATTTTTCCTCCCTTGGCGTGATGGAAATGGAGGCGGGCTTGGGTGCTGCCGTGACGTTTGGAACCCACCCTTGCGGGGTTTGATGCTGCCCCGGAAAAAGAAGCTCCGCGCATTCCGCGGGCAAGGTCATGCCCGGGCCGTACGGGGTTCCCTTACAGTACACCATTCCGTTTTTCAGTTCCGTCATGCCCGGATTGACCGGCGGGCGCGAGGTCCCAGGAAGCCAGCCGCGCCGGGGATCGTTTTCGATGGGGACAAGCGAGCACGGCGGAACAAGCTGCATGCCCGGGGGAACGGTAATGGAGCAGGTCGCGCCGGATGACGGGGGCCACGTGGGGAAGGGTCCGATACTGCCGAAATTCATAGGGCCTTTCCGACGCCGAATCCTACGGCGCTCATGCCAAGCATATACGGCCATCCACGTTTGAGGAGGATCGGCAGGAACACCCCCGAAAGGTCCAGGCGAACGTCACCGGGGGATTTGGCGAGCCATTCCGAAATCATGGTGACCATGATTTCATTCTGCCGCTTTGAGGGGGTAATCTGCGTGTAACCCCCGTGGGCGTCCGTCCCCTGCGTCATTTGCGGGCGCTCGCCGGTCAAGGCGTAGAGGGCCGCGGCGATGGCTTCCGCCTTGAGCCCGCGGGATTGGCCGACCGACGCGAGGAAATCAAGCGCGGAATTATATCCGGCCTTTTTCATGAGGTCGGAAAAATCGCCCACCGTGGGGGCTCCGTCGCGCATGGTCAAAACGTCCATTCTAATCCCTCATGAGGATATAGGCGAGTAACGCCAAGGTTACCCCGCCCACGCCGATAAGCGTCCAGTAAGGGCGGTAGCCCTTGATTTCAATGGGGTCAAGCTCATATTCCGCCGCAAGCAATTGCATGGAGCTTTACCTTTTCTTTTTCTTCGACAAGGCCCAAATAAGCCCGATGCCCGCCACGGCAGCAACCCCGATGCCGACATAAGCCCCCGTGTTGTCTTCCTTTTGCGGGCGCGGATCGTAGTAGACGGTCCCGCCCCCTTGGGACGGGGACGTCAACCAAGACGTTCCCGCGGCCACAAGCGCGGGAACCCATGCGAATCCTAAAGTTTCCGTCTGCATGCCTTTTTGTCTCAATCCTGCAAAACGATGAAGGCGATGACGCCCGCGCCAAGCGCGAGACCGCCGAGGAGCCAGGGATTCATGCCGTCCCCGGAATCCTCCGGAGCGCCCGATCCCGGCGTAGGAAGGTACGTCGGCGGCGCTCCGGGCGATACCCTGTTTTTTAAGGACACGGCGAGATCCGCCGTGCCGCGGACGATTTCCCCGAAAGCATGCCCGATGTCCTCAAGGATGGGGATCCCGCCCACGGTTACCACGCCTTCGGGATAGTTGATGAATTCCATTTTTACTTTCCTTCCAAAACGAAGTAGGCGAGCACGGCGGCGCCCACGGGGAAAAGCCATTTCATGCCGCCGGTCTCCGCTTCCGCCGCTGCCTCCTCCGCGGGACCGGGCGGCGGAATGGTCATGGTCGGCGTCGGGATATTCACGGGCGGAAGCGTCGGCGGGATATTATGCCCCGGCGTGACGATGGACGGCGGGATTTTCGCGTTCGGATTCGTCCCCGGCGCATCCGGCGGGATGAAAGGCCCGCTCCCGGGTCGGGTCGGGCGGGTGCGACATTGCGGAAGCCAGGGCATCGCCCGGCATTGCATATCGAAGAAAATCCCGCCGGGGGCGCCTGCGCCGGGAACTATGGCGGGCGCCGCGGGCTTGATTTCCATGGTGGGAATCACCGGGGGGGTGATGGAAATGCCGGGCGTCGGGCGCGGCGCCAAGACCAGCGCGATTTCCTTCGGCTTGAAGGTCTCCACGGAAATGGTCGGGCGGATGGGCGGCGCGAGCGTAAGCGCGGGCTTGGGCGGCTCTATTTGAACCAAAGGGACCAAGGTATCGGGGCGGACCAGGGTCGGGGGCTTGTACGCGGGCGGCGCAATGGTCTGCCGCCGCTCCGTCTCCCACTTGTTACCCGGGCGGATGGTCGCCCATGAGGGCAACGCGGAGGTTACGGTAACCGGCACGATACCGGGGACGCCCGTTTTGATGGTGGTAAGGGGGACTTCGAATCCCGCCGGGGGCTTGACACCGAGGGGGAGACGCGGAAAAGCGGCTCCCGGCCGCGCATCCCCTTCCAAAATTCCGATTACGGTCATGTCCGTTTTCCTTCACCCATCCGTTAACGGGTTAAAATAACCCGCTTCGGATAATTCGCCATGGGCCGTCCAAGCACGTTAAAGGCGTAGGTCGGGTCAACGGGTGCCCAAATGTTTTTTGCTACATGGAATTCAGTATATACGTGGTGCAAGTCCCTGTCAAGCGATTTTGACACGGCGACGAACCGGAAGGGGACGCCGTGATTATGCGCCCATGCCCCCATGACCACGGCTTTATCATCGCAATCTCCGCCTGTTCCGAGACTTCGCAGGGTGTACCAGGGGCGTTGAATCACTTCCTTGCCCGGGGGGTCGGGGCGGTAAGGAATCCGCTTCACCATATTGAAGAAATCGCGCAGGCGCATTGAATTGAGGCCCCCAAGGTCCCCACGCCACGCCCACGCAATCCGGTGCATTTGCCGCCCGGTCTCGTAAACGTCCACTAAGGGGTGCTCTTGGTACATCGATTTTCAAGGTACCCTTATTTTTGCGAAATTGCCAAGGTTTAAAGAGCGTTGACGGTTTCCCAGCAATACTAACTTACCAGTTAGTGGGTTACTTACCAAATGGTGCCTATGTTTCAAAAAGTAACTAAGTTACTTTTTTGGCTTTCCCGTTATCCCTAGGTAAATCAAGGACTTACAATAAACCTTATTTGCGCTTGATAGAATAATGTTATATTGGCCTTGAAAGGAAACCACCCCCATGACCGGCTTTACCCCCCGTGACACTTCGGACGACGACGACTATATCCCTGAAAAAGAAAAGCTACCGCCCGCCGAGGCGGAAGCAATGCGCCAAATGGAAGCGCTGACCAAGGATGCGGATGTACTCGCCGAGGGCGCCCGGGCCTTGATCCGAATCGCGGATAGCCTGGATACCCTGATTGCGTTCGCCGAAAACGCCTTCGAAAAATTCGATATCCCGCTTCCGCCCGAAGATGACGGCGGCGATTGAGGGGGCCTTTCTCCGCATGAACGCGGAGCAGGCCGGAATCATTTACGCCGCCTGCCGGGCGGAAGGTTTGCCGGAAAGCGGGGAAGGGATTTTGTCCCTCCTCATGCTTTACCTATCGGATGACGCCGAGGAGGTGCCCCCGCCGGGCGTTTCGGAAAAGGTCCGCGCCCACTTCGAAAAAAATCCGGAGGACTTGAAAATCTTGCAAGGATTGGTCGGGAACGCGGGCGGCGCGGCGTTTAATTTCCTCAAATCAAGATTCAGGAAATAAAAAAGCCCTTCCGTTTCCGGAAGGGCTTTCCCCGCAAGGGTTTTCAGGGACCTACTTGCCCTTCGGGGCCTTCGGCTTCGGGAGCAGGTTGCGGTATTCCTTGAAAATGTCCGTGGCTTCCGACTTGTCCACGAACGGTTTGCAACCGAACTTGTACCCCTGCGCGGAATTGGGGGTCTTGTCCGCCTGCACGGTGATGACGACGGCGGTCCGGGCGCTCCCGTACTTTCCGTCTTCATTCTTCGTGGAGTCGAGGAGCGAACCCATGAAGGACTCTCCAGCGCCGGGGAAGTACGCTTCCGCGGCGTACATCCTTTCTCCCGTGAGCAGGTTCACGCATTCGAACTGCCCGTAAAAGCGCACGGAGGTCTTGGAGGGATCCTTCCGATTCTGCTCCGTCTTTTTGTCGGTCAAGAGCGCGAGCACGGAAACGATTTCGGTGCTCTTGCCGCCGGAAGCCTTGATCACTTCCTTCAAAGCGGGAATGTCGAAGCCGATATCCCGGGTCGTGAACTTTTTCGCGTATTCTACCTGTTCCATTGTGATTTTCCTTTTTCTTAGGTGACAATGCGCCCACGCAATTGTGGCGGGCCGTTTCCAGTATATAAATTCTCAAGGTAAAATTCAATAGTCCTATTCCTTGGCGAAAAATCAGGGCCAAAATATTCCATGCGTTTTGCGCCGATGGCGGCTAAGATATGCTTTTTCTGCACGTTTTCGCCTAAAAATTCATGCAAACCCAAAACGTGATAGCTTCCGTAAGGCCCCCGGCGGATATCCAATATTTTCCCTCGAAACCACCGGGCGCCGGGTTTAAGCTCCAAAAGCTCCTCATGCCGCAAAAAATGGATTTGCTGCGCCGCAAAATATTGGAACTCTTTTTCCTCTGTTATTTTCCGGTCAAACCAATTTGCGGGGATTTTCACGTTGCGAAAATTGTCCTTCTTTTTTTCGGGCTTCAAAATAACCCCCTCCTCCATGTCTCCCACGATTGAGTAAGGCGCGGCGGATGAATTTTTTTCAAGCTCCGGAATTTCCGAAGCCTTAATAGGATAGGTAACCCCCTTGTCGCCCTTGCGCTTGATATAAACGCTTCGCATCCATTTGGTTACATCGCGCCAGACATTGACCCCGATATCTTGCAGGAAGCGATCCCCCTTTTTGATATTCGCTTCCGAGTAAAGGCGGATTTGCGCTTCCTTCAAACGCATGGGCTTTAGCGCCGTCGCCATGCCGTCCATGATGAAATCGTAAGCCAAATGCGTAGGGACCCCCTTGCACGCTACTTTGACGATTTCATATTCGGGAAACCTGTCTTTTAGTCGCGTGCTCTTGTGATTGCAGAGGAGATACCCTTTTGAGGAGCGAAAGACAGACAAATCGTAAACTTCCTTGGACATTTCGCCGAGACCGTCCCCAATTACAAAGGTTTTAATCGCCTCCTCCCCGCGGAACATGATTGAATCCGTATCGCAGTAGAGAAGCTGCGCCCCGGCCTTATGCGCCTTGATCATCTTATCGCAAAGGGAAATCCTTGCGTAACTTGTGACGTAGACTCCCCAAAGATAGTTGGCGGTTTTGGGGGGCTTTTCCCGGGGAATGGTGTACGCATAGAAAGGGCCGCGCTTATACTCCACGTGGCCTTTCATCTTGTCCAATTCCGCGGGGGATAGGCGAACCCTGGTCATCTTGCTGCCGGGCTTATGTTGGCCGAATTTACCTTGTGTCTACAAGGTCTTCCCCCGCCCCGGCTGTCACCCGGGGCGGGGGAAGACCCCGTAGAGATTATTCATCTCCAATTTCAAAAACAGGTTTTCAAATTGCGCTTTCGCGTCATCCGGCGCCACCTCCAGACGCCGCTTGACCGCCTGCCGCCGGTCGTAGATTTCATCAATGAAATCCGCAAACGGGCGGCACCCCCGGTGCGTCCCCTCCCCGGCGTGCTCCGCGACAATCTCCACCCCTTGTTCCATGGCAAAGCGCATTTCCGCATACGTCCACCACCCCCGGAACGTCCCCACGGGAAAAAAAAGGCGTCCCTCCTCGGAGCGAAAGGGAAGCGGAGGGACGAAAAGCGTTTCGGGAACATGGACGGTAAAATCTCCTATTCCGAATTCATGCGTAAAAATACTACTGTCTTCAATAAAGGACGTATCGGGAAACTCGTTTTTCTGCATTTCCTTCGGATAACTGGAATTGATATCCAAGACATAGACAGGCCCTTTCACAATTCCCTTATGAAACATTTCCACGCGCCCGCCATAATAGGCTTTCAGACAATTGGGCGAGTTATAGGTAATGATTTTTTTCTTCACGAAATTAGTGCGGAAAATCTGCATGGCCATTTGACCGATGGAAAGACCTAGATTTACCCCCTCATTATGCAAACGCTCTTGCATTTCCGCGCCGAATTTTTGCGGGATTTTGGCGTCGGTAATTCCGTAAGCGGGATTGAGTGGATCCCCTTCCATCTTGGGGATGCCGAGTAAATCTCCCATTTTCTTGACGCTCCCGGCAAAGAATGAGGAGGAGTTGAGGAAGGTATGCGAGGTCCCAATCAGGGAGACTTTAAGGAGTCGCGAGGCGTACACCATGTCTTTGACGTAACGGTAATTGCAGGCTTTTAGGAGATTCCCGATATCGTATTCCAGGTTGTGAGCTAGGAAAATTGCGGTTTCGGGGTAGCCATAGATGTAATCTATGGCTTCGTCGGCGTGCCTTGTGTAAAAGGGGGTCACCCCGTCAAAGAAGGTAAAGGATATGGGTGTTCCCCGCGTGTCGTCTTCCGAGTCGAAGCCGATGATGCGGAACGTGCGGAGGGTCGGGCGGGTGGGGCCAAAAACGCCATGCCAAAGGGCCAAATGCGGCGGGGACACCGCGCTTTCTATTTTTCTGCGGACCATTTTCTATTTGGCCCGGTAATGCTTGCCGAGTAGGGTAAACCCCATTTTTTTACGCTTGATTTTTTCAAAGGCGGATGCGTCCTTGAAATCGAAGGCAAGCCCGAAGCTCACAAGGGATTGGATGATCACCGGGACGGCAGCTTTTCGTACTATGAATTTCTGATTAGTGAAATCAAGGAAATCCGCGCCGGAAAAAACCGATGCACCTTCCCTCCTCGCTATCAATAATTTGAACTCGCAAAATGCAACCGCAAGCGCGGCATCGCGCCAAAGGGGATCGGTGTCCAGCAACTTTATTTCGTAGCCTTCCACTAGAAAGACGTGCGTGGGAGGCATCACGCCCGGATTGCTAGTCATCGGAAAAAAGCGGACCATTCCCGAAGGTTCGTCCATTTGCTGAATGGCGTGCAGGGGGTAATCTATTTCATCACACATGGCCCAATTAAGCCAATCTCTGGAATCGATATTTTTGAATTTCATTTTTTTGAATTTCATTTTTTTGAATTTCATTTAGTGGTTTTTTCCTTACATTGGGGGCCGTGGTTTCCATTAAACCAACATGGGGATTTATAGCAGGAATAGAACGCCAAAGGAAGGTACAAAGCGAGCATATAAAACATGAATCGGGATAGGTTTTTCTTTTTCAAACTAGGCACGGAAACCAATAAGAACAATATTAAGTACATAATACCACTAATCGCAAGGAACACGATAGCCCACGCTTTTTCCGTCGTCATTTTCATCCCCTCAACTTATTCGAAGCCCATGCTCCAAGCCAGGCGCCCACAACCGAGAATTTCCATTCCCCCGTCATCGCATAGGTGACGGACGCGCCGCAAAGGGCGCCTATCCACCCCTCCCCGATATCAATCCTCCACTTTCCCATTTAGCCGCCTCCTTTCCTTTTGCGCCCAATGGATGTACTGGGAAAGGGTGGGGGTTCCCCACGGGAAAAAGAGATCATCTTCCCCTTCCCCACTAATGAAAATCTGCACGTGCTTCGGTTTTTCCCAAGGAACGGAAGCGAGGAGACATCCAAGGACTTCGTGCGCGAAGCCTGCGGGAACGCATGCGGAAAAAACCTGCATGCTTGGGGGCGGTATGGCCGGATCCCACCCTGCGAAATTGAGATCGGTAGTGTGCATGTCCGAATGGTGCGCCATGCCGGTCACCACGCTTCGAAGGTGGTTTTTATCTTCGTCGTGGCAGGATATGAGCAAATGGCGAGTCATGCGCTTGTCGCCCTTTTGCGCAAACCTTTCAAAGCCTTTTCCATAGAAACCAATAAAGTTTCTTCGGAAAAAACATTGCACCGATGAACCTGGATGCCCATCGTAGGAAATTTTTGTTGCAATTTGGTCTGCAAAATTTCTTGAGACTCGGTTTCACAAGTCCATTGATGGACGATTCGCCCAACACGTACCTCAACCAAAACGGTTATCATGAATTGGTTTCCTTTTTTTAGTGGTTTTAAAATCCCTGTACATGCAAATTAACGTAAACCTTCGGCGCCTTCCCTTCCTGCGGACTCATGACCCTATCCCCGCCACGCTCCGGAATAATCGGAAGCAGATTGGAATAGGGACGCCGCTTGTTCCCGCCCACGTAGTTGATTAGATCCGCTATCTTCTTCCCGTCCGCGTTTTCTTCATCCCCCACGCGCTCCGTTGCCGCCTGCAAATCCACAAGCGAGGTAAACCGATACCCCACGTTCGCAAGCGCCCGACGTAAGCCCGCGGAAACCTCCTTAGTGAAGTTTGCCAAGACTTCCACGCGGACCGAAAACGGAATGACTTCCCCAAAGAGGCCCGCAACCCCTTCAACCCGTATGTCCCCTTCCACCCAAAGCCCGGAGAGTCCCGACCGTTGCATATCATCGATGGAAACGGGTACATGCAGGTTTTTGATGGTGTCCCGGATGGTCTCTCCGGTCAAGTGCATTTCCCGGGATACGAACGGATCCCCCTCCATGGGGATCGGAAGCATGGTCAAAAGCTGCGCGTCCACTTGTTCCCTTTTGCTCCGCTTACGGAATCCCAAATCAAGCTCTCGCACGCGCTTGCCCTTTTCCATGAGCACCGGCCTTTGTTTTTTCTTTGTGGCGGGTGCGGTGATTTTCGTCTTGCGGACGGGTACGGGCTTGCCCTTGTCGTAGACCAGCTTGCCGCCGCTTTTCTTGTACTTGATTTTTCCTTTTTCCCGAACCGCTTCCTTTGTCAATTCTTCGTAAACGACGAAGTTTTTCCCCCCCGATTTTTTGACCAGCTTATTCAACCCCTTCAAATCCGTATCGGCAAACTTTTGCGAATAGGTTGCGGCTATCTTTTTGATTCCGCCCTTGGGACCCTTTAGCCCATAGTGCACGTCCTGTCCGGTTTTCGGCTTTTTGATTTCCTTGCCCGTTTTCGCGGATAAAGGAACAACCTCATAGGAAGCGGCCTTCGAATCTTGCCCGGATTTCTTGACAGGTTTTTTTGAAGACTTCGGGTAAGCCCGATAAGGCTTTACTTTCTTTTTGGAGGTTCCAGACTTCGCGGCGGGTTTTTTCGGCGGCGCGGACGCCCGGAGCGTCTTCTTCTTGCGCGGCGTTTTTTTCGCCATGGTGGAAGCTCCTCACAATGTTTCGAAGGATGGAAGGCTTTTCATAGATGGACGGGCGGCGGTCGATATCGGCAAGCAGGTTTTTAAAATCCCCTTTGTAGTAACCAAACAGGGAAAGCACAAGCCGTATGTCGTTTTCGGAAAGGCAGGGGGTGTAAAAATACAGGAAGGTTGAAAAATTTTCCACGTCCTGTTCCCTTTCCTTGCACGTCTTCATAGGTGATGAAAAAACCCACCTTTTTTAAAAGGTGGGTTTTCGTCTCAAGCCAAACGCATCCTGTCACGAAGCACGGTGAGGAAAAGCGGTTCCGCGTAAGGGGCGGCGCCGGGCTGGATGGCCTTGACGTGCTCCTCGCTTGCCCACGCAAGGGCGGCGCTTTCGATATCGCGGAGGGCGTCCTTGAGGGCGCTTACCTGCTTGAACATGGTTGCGTTTGCGGTCGCCAAATTGGCCTTATTCTGCTCCGAATCGGTGAGCGCGGCTTGCAGGGTATGGACTTCCGTGAGAAGCGTTTCCACTTGCGCGGCGGATTCGGACACCACGGCGGGATCGGGAATCCCGCCTGCTTCGGGCTCCACGGCGCCAGGCCGCGCAAAGTCCGGGTTATCCTGCACGTGGCAATTGACGGCCCCGGCCTTGATTGCATTGTCCGCCGCCTCCCCGGAGGTCATAGCATACCCATAGTGCTTGGCGACGCCGTCCGGGCCGGTGCCGTACCAGCGAAGCGGGAAGGCCGCGGAGTCCGCGACGGGAAATTCAACGGGGGATCCATCGGAAAATTGCATGGGATTTCCTTTCCAAGATGCGCCCCGACGCCCGCAAAGCCTTTGCGGTGACGGTAGGATGGATTCGCGCAGGCTTAAAGCCGGGCGCCGGGGGCGAGGTTGTTTTTTTAAAAGGCTTGAAACTCCATCCTATTTCCGTCTCAAGAGAGTATAACAAAAGTGTCACCCTTTACCATGCAATTTCAAGGGAACTTTGGGGACGGACAGGGGACCAATCAATTGATATTCGTCGGCGCCCAATAATTCATCTTCATCGTAAACTTTTTCCGTGCCGAAAAGTTTAACGTAGCCGTCTCCCGTGCAAAAGACGCTGTCCCAATATCCAGGCTCCCCGAATTTTGCCTGCCGGTAGCGATGATAAATCCCGCGAGGTCTCGCCATTTTCAATCCTTTGTTCCCGTTAATTTGAGAAGGTCATACGTGCACCGTTCCCGATTTTGCCCGGGAATATCCGCGCAGGAATCCCCCGTCTTGGCGCCGTGCTTTCGCAAAATCGCCTTGGCGGCTGTAAAGCCGATGCGGGCGCCACAATCGATGTAGGCGCGGAACAGGACGATTAGTTCGCGGTGGCTCATTCCAACATGGTCCAAGTCCAGATAAAGGCTAAAGCAGAAAAAAGGAAAGATATTATGAGCCGGAATATTAACTCACTCATTCCCGACACCCCTGCGGAAGTCCCCGCGGTGCCTGCGGTCTCGGTTCGATAATCCCCGTCGTATGCAGCCCTTTGATCCACGTCATTTGATACACAGCATCTTTCCAGAAAAATGTAAACGCCGCCGTGTCCATCTTGCGAATTTCCCCTATGAATGAATTGGCATACAGATATATTCCCTCAAAGCGCCACGCAGTGAACGCCTCTATTTCCGTGCGCGGCGAGGCGTTGCCGCCTTTGTCATTCTCTGTCCAGGCGCGAATGGAATCGCCTTTTATTTGCAGCTTCATGTAAGCGATACTCCCGATTTTCCGGGTTAGGAATTGGCTTTTATATTCGCCGTCCATCGGCATGGTGTAACCTGCGGTGATTTTGAACAGGGGGCACGGGGGCGTAGGCGCGGTGGGGGTTGCGCATCCGGCGAGAAGGAAAAGCAAGAGCGAAAACACTAGTGATTTTTTCATGATTTTATTCCTTTTCAACTATAAGTGACAGGTTTTGACCCAACGGGACCCAAAGCGGATAGGGTCCCAATCCTGAAAGAAGCATTTGACCACCTAGTGTAAAATCAATGCTTAATTTTTTGCACGATAGGTTACCAAAAAATATTGGGGGTTGTATAAAGTTCACAAGAGGTATTTGGAACGCGGTGATATCACCCGTTTTCACTTGAAAAATAGCGGTCGGGATATTGTCAAGAGGGTTTTCAGCAG
>Ga0326597_10002542_pt1 | contig 27119 bp, 21 predicted proteins | sample RVTome_12_FD_203789 | JGI IMG/M metagenome (GOLD analysis project Ga0326597, IMG submission 203789) | Soil microbial communities from uranium-contaminated site in the Upper Colorado River Basin, Wyoming, United States - RVT100D185 | ecosystem: Environmental > Terrestrial > Soil > Contaminated >... | reverse complement strand
AAACCCTTGCTGCCGCTGTTGACAGCCGCCGGCATCCTGCTGGCCGGCAACGGCTTGCAGGGGACCCTCATTGCGCTGCGCGCGGCGCAGGAAGGGTTCGATCCGGCCCTCGTCGGCTTCATGGGGACGGGCTATTTCGTCGGCTTCATGATTTCCTGCCTGTTCGCGGCCCGGCTCATCCGCGCCGTCGGCCATATAAGGGTGTTCGCAGCCCTGGCGGCCATTGCGGCGGCCGGCAGCCTGCTGCTGGTCCTCGTCATCGACCCTTATGTGTGGATAGCCCTGCGCTTCGTGCTGGGGTTTTGCTTTGCCGGCCTGTTCATGACCATCGAGAGCTGGCTTAACGGGGCAGTGGCCAATGCCGAGCGGGCCCGCGTCCTGTCGCTCTACCGCATGATCGATCTCGCCGTGGTGACCGGAGCCCAGTTCCTGATCCCCGCCTTCGGCGTGGCCGGTTTTGCGCTGTTTGCCGTCATGGCGATGATGATCTGCCTGTCGCTGGTGCCGGTGTCGCTGGGCGACCGCTCCAACCCCATGCCGCCCGAAGAGATCAGGTTCTCGGCCACGGCCATCTGGGCGATCTCGCCGGTGGCCTGCATCGGCTGCATCACCATCGGCCTCACCAATTCCGCCTTCCGGCTGATGGGCCCGATCTATGCCGGCAACATCGGCATGGACACCGGCGATGTGGCGCTGTTCATCAGCGCCGGCATTGTCGGCGGGGCGGTGCTGCAATATCCGCTGGGGTGGCTGTCCGACCGCCTCGACCGGCGCTGGGTGCTGATCGCCTCGACCTCAGGGGCGGTGTTTGCCGGGCTGTTCCTGGCCCAGGCCGCCGGCACTTCGGCGCTGCTCAACTATGCCGGCATCTTTGCCTTCGGGGCCTTTGCGCTGCCGCTCTACTCGCTGTCGGCGGCCCACGCCAACGACCGCGCCAGGCCCGGGCAATTCGTGCTGGTGGCGGCGGGGCTGTCGTTCTTCTTCTCGCTGGGGGCCGCCGTCGGCCCGGTGCTGGCCGCCTGGGTGATGAAGACTTTTGGCGTTTCGGCGTTCTTCACCTATACCAGCGTGGTGCATGCCAGCCTCGTTGTCGTCACCCTGTGGCGCATGCGGGTGCGCGGGCGCCCGCTGGCGGCCCGCACCCGCCGTTTCGTGACCTTGCTGCGCACCTCGCCGGTGCTCACCCGCATGGCGCAAGGAACTTCGGGACAAGAGCGCCCCGAGGCTTGATTTGATGGAGGGACTCAGTTCATGTGGGTCCAGGAAGCATCATGGAAATCATCACCACCACCGACGACCTTGAAACTCTGTGCCAGGCGCTGGCATCGGAACCCTTCATCACGGTCGATACCGAGTTCATGCGCGAGCAGACCTACTGGCCGCAACTGTGCCTGGCGCAGATCGCCGGCTCGACCCGCGAGGCGCTCATCGATCCGCTGGCGCCGGGCATCGATCTGGCCGCCTTCTTCGATCTGATGGCCAATGAGGCCGTCCTCAAGGTCTTCCATTCGGCCCGCCAGGACATCGAGCTCATCCACAACATGTCGGGCAAGATCCCCCATCCCATCTTCGATACCCAGGTTGCCGGCATGGTGTGCGGGTTCGGCGAGCAGGCGAGCTACGAGGTGCTGGCCCGCAAGCTCGCCAAGGTCGAGATCGACAAGTCGTCGCGCTTCACCGACTGGAGCCGGCGGCCCTTGTCGGCCAAGCAGCTTTCCTATGCCATGAGCGATGTCACCCATCTGCGCATCGTCTATGCCCGGCTCAAGGCCATGCTCGATGCCTCGGGGCGCGAAGGCTGGCTGGAGGAGGAAATGGCCACCCTCACCTCGCCCGCCACCTATCGCGCCGATCCCGAAAACGCCTGGCAGCGCGTCAAGTTCCGCCCGCGCAAACCCCGCCAGCTCGCCGTCCTCATCGAGGTCGCCGCCTGGCGCGATCGCGAGGCCCAGAGCCGCAACGTGCCGCGCGGGCGCATCGTCAAGGACGACGCCATCGCCGAGATCGCCACCCACGCGCCCGCCGACATCGAGGCGCTGAAGTCCTTGCGCGCCCTGCCGCGCGGCTTTGCCGGCTCGCGCCTCGCCGAGGGGCTGGTGCAGGCGATTGCCGCCGGCCTCGGGCGCGATAGTGCCAGCCTGCCCGAAATGCCGAGACACGGGCACGGCCATGGGGACATACCGGGGCCGCTGGTGGATGTCCTCAAGCTGGCCCTGAAAGTTGTGTCCGAGCGCGAGGGCGTGGCGGCCAAGCTGGTCGCCTCCAGCGCCGACATCGAGGCGATCGCTGCCGGATACGGTGACAAGGTGGCGGCCCTGCACGGCTGGCGCCGCGAGGTGTTCGGGCATGCCGCGCTCGGCCTGATGGCGGGCCGTCTCGGCATCGTGCTGCATGACGGCCGCGCCGAAATCGCCGAAGTCAAGCACAACGCCCACCTCAAGGCGGCGGAATAGATCTTTTCTACTTCACCACCACCTCGGCCGTGCGGCCGGTGAGTTCGGCCAGGTTGTCGAGGCGTTTTTGCACCGGCTCGCCCATCAGGTCGGCCAGGCGCGCCGGCAGGATCAGTTGCAGCGTCTTGGCGTTGATCGCAGTCAGCGCGATGTCGGGCAGCACGCCGGGCATGGCGGCGGTGAGCGCGTAGGCAAGGCGCAGCGCCGCGGCGATGCGGCGGGCCCGTTCCAGCATGGCCTCGTCCACCAGGCGCAGGAAGTCCCGAGGGGCAGAGTTGGCGCCGGGACCCTCATGGCGGAAATAGACGGTGAGGGCAAGGAAGATGCGCCCCGGATGGTCGAGGCCGACCAGCGAGGATTGGGAAATGAGGTTCAGCGAACGGGCACCGCGATAGTCGGGATGGGTGCGCCAGCCGATGTCGGCCAAGAGGCAGGCGGCGTGCCGGAGGCGGCGTTCGGCTTCTGTTTCCGTGCCGAGGCCGGCAAACAGGCTGTCGGTCCAGTCGCACAACTCCAGTTCGTGATCGGGCGAGCGGGCATAACGGCGGGCGAAGTCCCAGCAGCCGGCGAGCAAAGGGTCGTCGTCGCGCTTGCGCTTTTTCAGCTTGGCGTGGATGAGGCCCTCGCGCACGCCGAAGGCGGAAAAGACCACGTTCCCGGGCTTGCCCGCCTCCAGCAGGCGCGACAGCACCAGGGCGCCGTAGGGCAGCGTGTCGGTGCGGCTGCGCGAGACCGCCTTGATGTCCTTGAGCGAGGTGGCCGACAGCCCGCCCACCAGATTGGCCACCGCCTGGGCGCCGGCGCACGGCAGGGTGTAGTTCTGGACAATGTTGAGCGGATAACGGGCCTGGTTCATCTGCAGGCGGGCGAGGTTGCGCCAGGTGCCGCCGACGGCATAGAAGTCGCGGCCCTTGAGGCCGGCCAGCAGCCTGGCTTTGGTCAGCGCCGCGTCGATGATGCCGGCGGCCTTCGTCAGCGAGCCGCCCGACAGGTCGATGAGCTGCAAGGGGCCCAGCGGCAGGGTGATGCCGTCGCGGATCTTGCCCTTCTTGACATCGATCAGCTCGAGGCTGCCGCCGCCCAGGTCGCCGACGATGCCGTCGGCCTCGGGGATGCCCGACATGACGCCCGAGGCCGCCAGCTTGGCCTCGCGTTTGCCCGACAGGATGTCGATGCGGCGTCCAAGAATATCCTCGGCCGCATTTATGAACTGGCGCCCGTTGGAGGCCTCGCGGGCCGCCGCGGTGGCAACCGCGAAGACTTCCTCGACGCCGATCTGGCGGTTGAGGGCGGCGAAGCGGCGCAGCGCCTTGAGGGCGCGCACGATACCGTCCTCTGCCAACTTGCCGGTGAGCGCCACGCCGCGCCCGAGGCCGCACAGGATCTTCTCGTTGAACACCGCCGAGGGGGCCCTTCTCAGGCCGTCATAGACCACCAGGCGCACCGAGTTGGAACCGATATCGATGACCGCGACCGGCTTGAAGCGCGGCGGCTCAGGGGCAAAGCGGCGGCGCTTCACCGCTACGCCCTGGCCTTGGCGGGCAGCTTGCCGGCGATCTCGGGCGGCAGGCTGTCCTTGAACGAGGCGCCGCGGCCCGACAGCGACGGGTTGTGCATGAAATACTCATGCAGATTGAAGGGTTCCTCGTCGGGACCCGGCACGATGCGCCGCGTCGAGCCGTCCGGCAGCATCTCCCAGCTCTGCTGGTTGTCCTTGAAATTGGCCGTCATGATCTGGTCGAGGATCTGGTCGTGCACGGTCGGGGTGAACACCGGGACCAGCGTCTCGACCCGGCGGTGCAGGTTGCGCGCCATCCAGTCGGCCGAGGAGAAATAGACCCGCGCCTTGGGATGGGGCAGGCCGTAGCCCGCCCCGAAGCAAACGATGCGCGAATGTTCGAGAAAGCGCCCGACGATGCTTTTCACCCGGATATTGTCGGACAGGCCCGGCACCCCCGGTCTGAGGCAGCAGATGCCGCGCACGATGAGGTCGATGTGCACGCCGGCCTGGCTTGCGCCATAGAGCGCATCGATCATGCCGGGATCGACGACGGAGTTCATCTTGGCCCAGATCTGGGCCGGCCGGCCGGCCTGGGCATGGCCGATTTCCTCCTCGATGTGCTCGATCAGGCGCTTTTTCAGGTTCATGGGCGAGATGGCGATGCGTTCGAGCTCTTCCGGCTCGGCATAGCCCGACAGGTAGTTGAACAGGCGCGCGGCATCGCGGCACAGGGCCGGATCGCATGAGAAGAACGACAGATCAGTGTAGATCTTGGCGGTGATCGGGTGGTAGTTGCCGGTGCCGTAGTGGACATAGGTGCGCATGTGGCCGGCCTCGCGGCGCACCACCATGGAAATCTTGGCATGGGTCTTCAGCTCGATGAAGCCGTACACCACCTGGGCGCCGGCGCGTTCCAGGTCGCGGGCCCACTGGATGTTGGCCTCCTCGTCGAAACGGGCTTTCAGCTCGACCAGCGCCATCACCGACTTGCCGGCCTCGGCGGCCTTGGTCAGGGCAGCGACGATGGGACTGTCGCTGGAGGTGCGGTAAAGGGTCTGCTTGATCGCCACCACGTCGGGATCGGCGGCTGCCTGCTTGACGAACTGCACCACGACGTCGAAGGATTCGTAAGGGTGGTGAACGAGGATGTCCTTCTGGCGGATGGCGGCGAAACAGTCGCCGCCCAGGTCGCGGATGCGCTCGGGAAAGCGCGGGTTGTAGGGCTTGAACTTGAGATCGGGACGCTCGTCCAGAATAAGCTGGCGGGTATCGGCATAACCCACCAGGCCGCCGCACACCACGATCACATCTGACGAGACGTCCATCTCGCGGGCGATGAATTTGCGCAAGGGCTCGGGACAGGCGGCATCCACCTCCATGCGGATCACCGAGCCGCGGCGCCGGCGCTTCAGCGCCGTCTCGAAGAAGCGCACCAGGTCCTCGGCCTCTTCTTCCACCTCGATATCGCTGTCACGGATGACCCGGAAGACCCCCTGCCCGCGCAGGCGATAGCCGGGAAACAGTTTTGGGGCAAAGGCGATGAGCATCTGTTCGAGGGTGATGAAGCGGGCCATGTGGACCTCACCGGCCACCGCCGGCAAGCGTACGAAGCGCTTGAGCTGATAGGGGATCGGCATCAGGGCGTTCATGCCGGTGCCGCTCGTCTTGTGCTCAAGATCGAGCCCCACCATGAAGCCGCGATTGGGAATGAACGGGAAAGGATGCGCCGGGTCGATGGCGATCGGCGTCACCACCGGCAGAATCTCATCGAGAAACATCTCGTCCATCCAGGCCCTGTCGGCTGCCGTCAACTGGCCAGGATCGACGATGATGATGCCTGCAGCCGCCATTTCCTCGAGCAGGATCAGCCAGCGGCGATCCTGCTCGGCCATCAGGTCCTGGGCCAGGATCCGGATGCGCTCGAGCTGTTCGGACGCGGTCAGCCCGTCCTGGCTGATCTCGACGACGCCGGCCCGGATCTGGCCGGCGAGACCGGCGACCCGCACCATGAAGAACTCATCGAGATTATCGCCGGAAATGGACAGAAAGCGCAGCCGCTCGAGCAGCGGATGACGCTCGTTGCGCGCGTCCTCGAGGACCCTCAGGTTGAAGCCGAGCCAGGAGATCTCGCGGTTGATAAAGCGGCCCGGATCGCCAGGGCCCGGCGCGGTGCCAACCGGGGCCGACGTGGCGGCGCTCGCCACCTTGCGTTCCAGTTCTTCGGCATCCTTGCGTTTCATCGCCGGCTCCATGGGCTTCAATGCCATATTACGCCACCATGAAGGAAGCATGAAACGGCAGGGCGTCGCAGGTCGGCTAATACCAAAGGAACCGGAGTTCCTTTGGTATCAGTCCTCGCCGAACAGATCGGGCTCGGCCTCATCGGCCATGATGCGGGCGACGAAGGCGCGGGTGATGCGCGCCTGCTCGGCCAGTGCGGCGCGGTCGATCGCGGCCACCAGCCGGCCCACCGCCTCGAACGAGCGTTCCATGCGGGCAAGCATATAGCTCACCACCGCCTCGTCGATGCCGATCTGGCGATCCTGGAACTGCTTGACGATGAGGCCGCGCAACAGGTGATCGTCGGGGGCGCCGAGACGGACCACGTCGAGCGCCATGAGCCGGGTGCGCAGATCGGGCAGGCTCACCGGCCAGTGGGCGGGATCGGCGCGGGCCGCGATGAGCAGAAAACTCCTGGTCTCGCGGGCGAGATTGAGCAGATGGAAAAACCCGGCCTCGTCCAGCGCCTCGCCGGGGGCGTCATCGACCACCAGGGCGGCGGCGGCCAGCAGGTCGGCCAGCGCCGCGGCGCGGATGGCGGCGGCGGCCACCTTGCGGGCGCCCGCCAGGCTCGCCCAGACATCGCTCAGATGGCTCTTGCCGCTGCCCGGCGGGCCGGTGAGCACCATCACCGGGGCCGGCCAGTCGGGCCAGGCGTCGATGACGGCCACCGCGTCCTGGTTGGCGGCGGTAACGAAGAAATCGTCGCGGCCGGTGGAGGTCCTCACCGGCAGGTCGAGAATGAGCTGGCGCGGCGACATGGCCGTTGTCACGGCTGGCGCTTGCGGCGCGCCGGCGTCGTTGGGGCGTCCGACCCGGCCGGGCCGAGATAGAGCTTGCTCGCCAGGTACCGGGCGAGCGCAAAGCGCACCAGCACCCCGATGATCGCCGCCAGTGGCACCGCCACCAGCATGCCGACGAAGCCGAACAGGTAGCCGAAGGCGAAAAGCGCGAACATCAGCCACACCGGATGCAGGCCGATGCTGGAGCCGACCAGCTTGGGCGACAGGATGTTGCCCTCCAGGAACTGGCCGGCCGCGAAGATGGCCACGATGATGACGATGTGGATCCAGTCGGGCCAGAACTGCACCAGACCCATGCCGATCGACAAGGCGCCGCCCACCAGGAATCCGACGTAAGGAATGAAGCTCAGCACCCCCGCCGTCACCCCGATCAGCAGGGCGAAATTGAGCCCGGCGGCCATGAGGGCCAGGGCATAAAAGGCGCCCAGGACCAGACAGACGCTGCCCTGGCCGCGAATGAAGCCGGCCAGCGTGCGGTCGACCTCGCGCGCCAGTTCGCGCACCACATCGCCATGCTGGCGCGGCAGCCAGCCGTCGATGCGGGCGATCATGTGGTCCCAGTCGTTGAGCATGTAGAAGGCGACCACCGGCGTCACCACCATCAGGGCGACGAGGTTGACCAGCGCCAGGCCCCCCGACCACAGCGAGGTGAGCAGCGTGCCGATGAACCCGGCGGCCCTGGAAGCGATGTCGGCCGCCACGCCGGACCCGCCGACATCCACCTGCGAACGCACCAGCTCCTTGATGCTGGCGGGCAGCGCCTGGTCGATCAGCGCGGCCAGCGATGCCGCATAGGATGGCAGCTTTTCCGCCAGGTTGACGAGCTGGGCGCCGAGGATCGGCACCACGATCACCAGCCCGGCCAGGACGATCAGCACGCTGGCCCCGAGGATCACCAGCGTGGCCGCCAGCCGCGGCAGTCCGCGGCGCTCGAGATAATCGGCGACGGGATCGAGAAAATAGGCCAGCGCCAGGCCGGCGACGAAGGGCAGCAGAATGGCGCTGAACAGCCACAACAGCAGGCACAGCGCCACCAGCGCTGCCAGCCAGAAGCTCACCTGCCGCTGCAGGGTCATTTGGCCTTCTCCTTGCCGCCAGGCCCGGCCCCGTCAGGGGCAACGCCGTTGGCGACGTGGCGCGCCCAGTCGATGAGATAGACCGTGCCCGACCACAACGTCAGCCCGGCCACCGCCCAGACGGCGACGTTGATCACTTGCCCTCCCGGCATCTCCATGGCCAGCAACGCCAGCACCGCGCCGGCCAGCACGATCTGCCCGGCGGTGTTGAACTTGGAGACGATGTGCGGCTGCATCAGCATGGGCCGGTCGACGACCCAGGCGAGCAACACCCCGCCGACGATCAGCACGTCGCGGCTGACCACCAGGATGACCAGCCAGGCCGGCAGGTGATCCTGCAGGCCCAGCGCCACGTAGATCGACACCAGGAGCGCCTTGTCGGCGATGGGATCGAGATAGGTGCCAAGCTCGGTGACCATGTCGTAGCGTTTGGCGATGAAGCCGTCGACGGCATCGGAAATGCCGGCCGAGATGAAGGTCACGAAGGCCAGCGTGAACTGGTTGGTGACGATCAGCCATACCGTCAGCGGCACCAGCAGAATGCGGCCGATGGTGATCAGGTTGGGCAGGCTCATGGGTGTGCGGCCATCGTCATGTTGCGTCGGTCGCCCTTTTCAGAACGGTTGCAGGACCCAGCCGCCGACGGCTTGCTGGAGGCTGAGTCTTCCTTGATAGAGGCTCGATTGCAGAGTTTCAAAGGGAACCGTGTAGGCCAGGGTGACGATGGCGCCGCCCTGGGCCAGGGTCGCGATATCGGCCCCCGCCACGCCGGGGGTGGCGAGCAAGCCCGAACGGATCATGTTCCACTCCTCCAGCGAGGCAAACGGCACCGCCACCGACAGGCTTTGGGCCGCCGGTCCGGGCGTGTTGGCCGTGGCCCGCCCGGCCCGCCACCTGTCGGTCAGCAGCGTATGGAATCGCCGTACCGCCGCCTCCGCCGCGGCGGCAACGCCGCCCTCGGCGAGCGTGTAGGTCTTGTCGAACAGCACATTGCCGACAGGGGTCGGCCCGGCTGCCGTGATGTGCACGCCATTGTCGCCGGCGGGTGAGCCCTCGGCCACCAGGATCGATTCGCCCTGATAGCGGATGCGGATGGCCTCGAGCTTGGCCTCGTTGCCGTTGAGCGCGTCGTCGAGGCTGAAGGTCTGGGCATCGGAGAGGTCGCCCAGCGGCACCAGCAGCGGCACCAGGGCATTTTCGGCGCCCAGCGACAGCCAGGCCCGGCGCCACAGGTTGTCCTCCCACAGCATCGGACCGTTCTCGCCCTTCCACAACGGTACGACGACGATGCGGGCGGACCGCTGTTCGGTCCACGAAATCCCGGCCCTGGTGAACATCCGGCGCACCTTGTCGGGCAGGAAACGCACGGTGAGCCTGCCGAAATAGCGCCCCGGGCCGGTATGCTCGTCCTCGATGGACAGGCTTTTCAGCAAGCGCCCGACGTCCTTGATGTCGAAGCGGTCGGCCAGGCCGGCGGCCTCGCTGCCGCCGAGGCGTTCGGCCAGCATCCGGAAAGCCGTCACCTGCACGTCGCCGAGGGCCTGTTTCTTGGCCGCGGCGGCGGTATCGGCCTTGACGTCAACGGCAACACCGGTGACCACGAACAGCGCATTGTCGGCGGCGGCCGGCGACAGGGCCAGGAGACAAAGCACAGCCATCAGGACGAGTGTGCGGGCAATGGCGGCTGGCATTCGCGTCGGCTCTTCATTCTGGCTGGAGGGACCCGCCGCGGCGGTCCCGATGGGGAAATCGTGCAAATGTCCTGCTTGCCTCTTGCGCGGCAGGCCGGCTCGACCCACAACAACGCAACACTCCGCAACCGACCACAAACAACATGGCAAAGCGTCCACAAGTCAAGACCAATGGGGTGACCTACGGTGAGGCCGGTGTGGACATCGCCGCCGGCAATCGGCTTGTCGACCTCATCAAGCCGCTGGCCAGGACGACGGCACGCAAGGGCGCAAGGGGCGATCTGGGCGGCTTTGGCGGCCTGTTCGACCTCAGGGCCTGCGGCTACCGCGATCCCGTCCTGGTGGCGGCCAATGACGGCGTGGGCACCAAGCTGAAGCTGGCCATCGATTCGGGCCGGCATTCGAGCGTGGGCATCGACCTGGTGGCCATGTCGGTGAACGATCTGGTGGTGCAGGGCGCCGAACCGCTGTTCTTCCTCGACTACTACGCCACCGGCAGGCTCGACGTCGAGGCCGCCCGTGAGGTGATCGCGGGCATCGCTGCCGGTTGCCGTGAGGCGGGCTGCGCCCTCATCGGGGGCGAGACCGCCGAGATGCCGGGCATGTATCACGGGCGCGACTATGATCTCGCCGGCTTTGCCGTCGGGGCGGTGGAACGCCGGCGTATGCTGCCGCGCCGCGACGTCAAGGCGGGCGATGCGGTCATTGGGCTGGCCTCGTCGGGACCCCATTCCAACGGCTATTCCCTGATCCGCAAGCTGCTGGCAGGCTCGGGGCTCACCCTCACCGACGCTGCCCCCTTCGCGCCCGGCATGAGTGTGGCCGAGGCGCTGCTCACCCCCACCCGCATCTATGTCAAGCCGGTGCTCGCCGCCCTTCGGCACCACAAGGCCATCAAGGCGCTCGCCCACATCACCGGCGGCGGCTTCACCGAAAACATCCCGCGGGTATTGCCCGCCCATTGCGCGGCCGCCATCGACCTGCGCACCATCGAGGCGCCGGCGGTCTTTTCATGGCTCAGGGATCAGGGCAACATGGCACCGGCCGAAATGCTGCGCACCTTCAACTGCGGCATCGGCATGATCGCGGTGGTGGCGGAAAAACAGGCCGACGAGGCGATGCTCACCCTGGCCGAGACGGGCGAGGCGGTGGTACGGCTGGGCGAGATCGTGGAGCGATCTGCGCGCGGGCGCCCGGTCGTCTATCGCGGCCGGCTGAAGGTCTAGAGCACAATCCGACCAGATAGAGTCATTTGATGGCGCCAAATCAACTCACTCGGCCAGGCGATGAGCGCCGCGCGATGCGGGGCATCGGGCAAGCTCATCAACGCCGCCGATGGGTTGATTTGGCCCACCGGAGGCCGGTTTTTCGGGCTCGCTGGACATCGTTACGCCGCACTTGTGGTCAACCAGACCACGGCGTGCGACGTGCCTCGCCAGCAAACCCGAAAAATCGGTCAAATGGCTCTATCTGGTCGGATTGTGCTCGAGCCCTCCATTTCTCACGAGGACGTGGCCAGTGAAACCCAAGATCGGCATTCTCATCTCCGGGCGCGGTTCCAACATGGCGGCGCTGATGGCGGCGGCGCGGGCGCCCGACTACCCGGGCGAGATCGTCGCCGTCGTCGCCAACCGCCCCGCCGCCCCCGGCCTTGCCATCGCCGCAGCGGCCGGCATCGCCACCTTCGGCCTCGATCACAAGGCCCACGACAGCCGCGACAGCTTCGATCAGGCCATGCACGAGGTCCTCGTCTCGGCCGGGGTGGAGTTCATCGCCTGCGCCGGCTTCATGCGGCTGATGAGCGATGGCTTCGTCAATGCCTGGTCGGGACGCCTGATCAACATCCACCCTTCGCTTTTGCCGCTGTTCAAGGGGATGGATACCCATGCCCGCGCCCTGGAGGCGGGCATGCGGGTGCACGGATGCACGGTGCATTTCGTGACGCCCGAACTCGATGCCGGCCCGATCATCGCCCAGGCCGCGGTGCCGGTGCTGCCGGGCGACGATGCCGGGGCGCTGGCGGCGCGGGTGCTTACCGCCGAGCACCGGCTCTATCCGGCCGCCCTGGCGCTGGTGGCAAGCGGCAAGGCCGCGATCATCGGCGGCCGCGTCAGACTGGAGGCCGCAACCGATGAAGCCCAGCGCCTGTGGTCGCCGGATCTCGGATAGTCATTTGCGCCGCGGGTGGTCGGGCCAGCCCGGCGGGCGGTAATGCTCAATCGGTCGGCGGTCGCCGCGAAAACGGCGATGGCGCAGCCCGGCCTCCAGCACCTTGAGCCAGTCGCCCGACGGCATGAAGGTCGCGGCATCGGCGGGCCAGGCATAGACATAAACCCAGGCCTCGACCCGAGGCTCAAGGAGGCGGATGCGGCGGCGCAGGTAGCGGCAGGCCCAGGGTTTTGTCGGGTGATAGTCCTCGTACTTGTCGAGGACACCGAAATCGAAATGCCAGGGCAGCTCCAAAAGATCGCCCTTGACCCGGCCGCCGCCGGCTTTCAGCACCGGATAGCCGCCCATCTGGTAGAGCCGGCCGGAGATCGTGCACGACCCGACATGGCGGGCAACGCGCAGTTCCGGCGTCTCCAGCCGGGCAGCGGCAAGCCGGAAGGTTCCGTAGGTGGCGAAATAGGTGGGCATGGCGGCGCCGGTTAGCAGCCGCGCGGCCCGCTTTCAATGGCCTTGCACGGGTATCGCCCGGCGGGCGGTCAACCCGTCACGAGGACGAAGACGGGCACGGCGGTGGCAAGCCCCAGGGCAAAGGCCATCATCATCAGGGGGCGCATGGTGTTCGAGGCGGACATGGGCGGCATCCAAAGCGATTCGTGGTTCATGCCTCCTTATGTCACCTGGCTCCTGAATCGCGCCTGACGGCGGCGTTCATCGCGCGTTCATGTGCTGGGGGCGTCGCTGCCGGTTCAGGACAGCAGGCTGGCCAACACCGCTATCGGAGCGAGCGTGGCGGCGGCGAGCGCCAGGGCAAGAACGAGCAATCGGGTCCGGGTTGTGGCGACGTCACGACGCTGCATGGGCGGCAAGATGAACCGATTCTCAATTGAGGAAAACGATTCTTTTCAAGCGCTTCGGCCCGATGCCTTAGACATTGATTCAGGCCGCCCTCAGCCACACCCGGTTGTCGTGGAAGGCCGCTCCCCCGCAGGGCGAGACCTGGTCGGCGCCGGTCAGCGTATTGATGCCGCAGCCGTCCTCGAAGGCGGCATTGGGCCAGATCGACTCCGAAATCACCACCCCGCGCACCAGGCCTGAAAAGGCCTTGACGTGCAGGCGCACCTCACCGCGGCGGTTGCCGATCACCACCTTTTGCCCGGCGGCGATCCCCAGTTCGGCCAGATCGTCGGGATGGACGAAAAGGGTGGGCCGGCCCTCGCGCTTGCGCGAGGTCGGGGTCTCGTTGAAGGAGGAGTTGAGGAAGGCACGGGCCGGCGAGGTGGCGAGCCTGAACGGGTGCTCTTGATCGGCCGTCTCGATCACCGTCCAGTGATCGGGCATGGCCGGGATCTGATCGAAGGGGCCGAAGCGCTCGGTGACGTTGGGCCGGAAGACCACCTGCGACCAGTCGGGGCGGAAGCGGTATTTTCCGTCGGGGTGCCTGAAGCCGCCGATGAAATGGGAGGTCTCGAAATCGGGCTGGCAGTCGATCCATTTCTTGTCCTCAAGCTCGGCGAGCGTCCCCCAGCCCGAGTTCTGCAGGGTCCAGTCGATGAGCTGGCGCGGGCTCATGGCGAAGCCGGGATGCTCGGCCCCGAGCCGTTGTGCCAGGGCGCAGATCACCTCATGGTTGGAGCGGCACTCGCCCGGCGCCTCGATCAGCTTGGGGCCGAGGAGGATGTGCTGGTGGCCGCCCGACTGATAGAGGTCGTCGTGTTCGAGGAACATGGTGGCCGGCAGGACAATGTCGGCGATCGCCGCCGTTTCGGTCATGAACTGCTCGTGCACCGCCACGAACAGGTCGTCGCGGGCAAAGCCCTCTTTCACCCTGGCCTGTTCCGGCGCCACCGAGACCGGGTTGGTGTTCTGGATGAAGATGGCGGTGACCGGCGGGCCGTCCCTAAGGTCGAAGGGATCGCCGGTGAGAACGGGACCGATGCGCGACTGGTCGAGATGGCGGATGGCGTCGTCGCGGACGTCCAGCCCCTCGATCATGGTCTTGTTCCAGTGGTAGATGGCACCATTGTTGTGGAAGGCCCCTCCCCCTTCGTGGGCCCAGGCGCCGGTGACGGTGGCAATCGAGGTGGCGGCGTGCATGTTCACCGCCCCGTTGCGCGAGCGGGTAAAACCGTAGCCGAGGCGAATGTAGGTGCGCGGCGTCTCGCCGATGAGGCGGGCAAAGGCCTCGATCCTGTCGGCCGCCAGCCCGGTGATGGCGGCGGCCCACTCCGGCGTCTTCGTCATCAGGTGGGCCTCGAAGGCGTGCGGACAGTCGGAGAATTTTTCCAGGAACGGCCAGTCGGCAAGCCCGTCGCGGAACAGCACATGCATGACGGCGCAGGCCAGCGCCCCGTCGCTGCCGGGTCGGATGATGAGACCCAGATCGGCCTGCTTCATGGTCGCCGTCTCGTAGACGTCCACTACCGCCAGCTTTGCCCCGCGCTCCTTTCGCGCCCGAGTCACATGGGCCATGACGTTGACCTGGGTATGCACCGGGTTGGTGCCCCAGATGACCACCAGATCCGAAAGCGCCATCTCGCGCGGGTCGGGGCCCATGAGCTTGCCGGTGCCGGCGATGAAACCGGGCCAGGCCGCCGTCACGCAGATGGTGTCGTACATGCCGGAATAGCGTTTGGCGTGCCTGAGGCGGTGGATGCCGTCGCGCATGACGAGGCCCATGGTGCCGGCATAGTAATAGGGCCACACGGTCTCGGACCCGTGGCGCTGCTCGGCCCTGGTCAGCCCGGCGGCGATCTCGTCCAGCGCGGCCTCCCAGGAGATTTTCTCCCAGTCCCCTGCCCCCCTGGCCCCTTTGCGCCTCAGGGGATGCATGAGCCGGTCGGGATGGTGGACGCGCTCGGCGTAGCGGGCGACCTTTTCGCACACCACGCCGGCGGTATAGGAGTTGTCGGGGGCGCCGTGCACCCGCCCGATGGTCCTGTCATCGATCAGCTCGACATCGAGCGCGCACACCGAGGGGCAGTCGTGTGGACAGACAGAATGGCCGATGTGGGTGTCGGGGCGCAGGTTCATGGGCCGACTATAAGACAATTGCCGGGGCGGCGCATCCACCGACTGCGGCGGCCGTCCTGCACCCATTGACCGGGCAAAGGTTGAGGCTTGCTCACCGGGACGCAAGCCCGGCTCAACGCGAGGACGCAAACGGGCCGTGGTGCGGCGTCCAAGACCTTGAACGGTTGGGGAAAAGCGGCTCTAACAAGACAAACGCCAAGGCATCAAAGGAGGATTGGGCCCATGAAATCCCAGGCACGGGTGGTGATCGTCGGCGGCGGCATCATGGGGGTGGGTCTGTTGTACCATCTCGTCCAGGAAGGCTGGCGCGACGTGGTGCTTATCGAAAAGGGCGAGCTCACCTCGGGCTCGACCTGGCATGCGGCCGGCCAGTGCCCGCAATTCGTCGGCTCGCTGAACCTGGCAAAAATCCACCACGAGGGCACCCTGCTCTATCCCAGGCTGGAAGAACTGACCGGCGAGGCGGTCTCCTGGCATGGCTGCGGCGGCATCCGGCTCGCCACCACCGACGACGAGGTGGAGTGGTTCAAGAAGGTCTATGGCGTCTCCAAGCTGGTGGGCTACGAGGCCCATCTGATCTCGCCCAACGAGATCAGGGAGCATCACCCCTTCCTCGAAACCTTCGGCGTCAAGATGGGCTTCTTGACCGTCACCGACGGCCATGTGGCGCCAGCCGACATCACCAACGCCATGGCGGCGGGGGCAAGGAAGGGCGGCGCCACCATCTACCGGCGCACCCTGGTCACCGACATCAAGCCGTTGCCGTCCGGCGAATGGCAGGTGGTGACCGACAAGGGCGCCATAACCTGCGAGCACGTGGTCAACGCGGCCGGTTCCTATGCCGACGCGGTCGGCGCCTGGACCGGCCACAACGTGCCCATCTGCAACATGCTGCACCACTTCATCATCACCGAGCCCTTGCCCGAACTCATCGACCTGAAAAAGGAACTGCCGGTGGTGCGCGATCCCTATTCCCACGCCTATTTGCGCGAGGAAACCAACGGCATCCTCATCGGCCCCTACGAGACGGCCGGCGCCCATGTGTGCTGGGAGGGCAAGCCGCCGGCCTGGGATTTCGAGTCCGAACTCATCGCGCCCGAACTGGACCGGCTGATGCCGTGGTTGGAAAAGGCCACCGAGCGGTTGCCGCTGTTCGCCAAGGCCGGCATCAAGTCGGTGATCTCGGGCGCCATCACCCACACCCCCGATTCCAACTTCCTGCTCGGCCCGGCGCCGGGTCCGCGCAACTACTGGATGTGCAACGGCGCCTCCATCGGCATCTGCCAGGGCGCCGGTGCGGGAAAATATCTCGCCCAGCGCATGGTCCATGGCGCCGCCGACATCAACATGCTGGAATTCGACCCGCGCCGCTTCGGCGACTGGGCCGACAAGGACTATACCTCGGTGCTTTCGGTGGTCGACTACCAGCACATGTACTACTGCTACCGGCCGGGCGAGCAGCATCCCGACAAGCGGCCATTGCGCGTTTCCTCGCTCTATGACCGCCTCGAGGCGGCGGGCGCCCAGTTCCAGGCGGTGTTCGGCTGGGAGCGGGCGCGCTGGTTCGACCCGAGCGGCAAAGGCGAGGTCTATTCCTTCCGCCGCTCCAACTGGTTCGAGCCGGTCAGGGCCGAATGCGCAGCGGTGCGCCAGCGGGTCGGCCTCATGGATCTGTCGACCTTCGCCAAGTTCGACGTGACCGGGGCGGGGGCGGCCGCCTTCCTCGAACGGGTCTGCGCCAACCGGGTGCCGAGGAAGGTGGGCGGCATCATGCTCGGCCACCTGCTGACTGAGAGCGGGCGCATCGAGTCGGAGATCACCGTGACGCGGCTGGCCGAGGACCATTTCTACGTGCTCTCGGCGGCCACCGCCCAGCTTCACGACATGGACGCCCTGCGTTGGCGTCTTGAGCCGGGCGAGGACGTCGCCATCGCCGACATCACCGACGATTACGGCGTGCTGGTGCTGGCCGGGCCGCTGTCGCGCGACGTGCTGCAACCGCTGACCGGCGAGGACCTCTCCAATGCCGGCATGCGCTGGCTCACCGGCCGCGTCGCCACGGTGGCAGGGGTTGCCGGCGTAAGGTTGCTGCGGGTCAACTATGTGGGCGAACTGGGCTGGGAGCTGCATTGCCCCATGCCTGCGATGCCAAAAGTGTTCGATGCCCTGATGGCCTCGGGCAAGCCGCACGGGATCAGGCTCTTCGGCACCTACGCCATGAACTCCCTCAGGATGGAAAAGGCCTATCGCGGCTGGGGCGGCGAACTCACCGCCGAGATCACCATGGTCGAGGCCGACATGGAGCGCTTTGTTCATTGGGACAAGGATTTTGCCGGCAAGGCGGCGACCCTGAAGTTGAAGCAGGAAGGCCCGCGCATCAGCCTTGTCTACATGCAGGTGGATGCCAGCGATGCTGATTGCGCCGGCAACGAGCCGATCACCCAGGGCGGAAAAATCGTCGGCCTGACCACCGGCGGGGCCTACGGACATACGGTCGGCAAGTCGCTGACCTTCGCCTATGTGGACCCCGCCAAGGTTGACCTGGACGCGCCCTTCGAGATCGAGATCTACGCCGAGCCCAAGGTCGCCCGCATCATCGCGCAGCCGGCCTGGGACCCGGACAATGCGCGGCCGCGGGCGTAGAACCACCGCCATCACCCTGTCCTCCGTCACCTCAGGAGTTGTCTCGACGATTTGAGCGATAATGGCCCGGCTCACGTCCGGGCATGAGAATGGGGAAAAGCCGCACCCCGCTCTTTGAGTGTTGATTGCCGACCACCCCCGCCAGTCCTTGGAGTCCGCCGTCACGGGGAGTTGGATCTTGCTCGGCGTCAGATGCGCCCTCGATGGCACCTCTTTATTCGCCTGGAAAATTGCACCTGTCCGGTTTTCAGTGTTTGGGGCTTGGCGCGGCAAAGAGGCTGAAAGCGCGGAATTGCGCGGATGGTTGGCTTGGCGACTGTCCTGTTTTTGATTATTTTACGGACAGTCTACCACACCCTCACCGGCTTGCACGCCCTGGTACCCAAAGGTGCGAATTGCCATCCACCCCCCGACGTCAGCTTTCATACCTTTTTCGGCGGCTGTCTGGGGTACAGCGGCCGTGCATGTCCGCTTTTCAAGTCGGCAGAAAGTGACCCAAACCAGCCGTTGTTGACCGACATCATTGCCCGCCTTGGCAAATTGTGCCAACCTTCCCGTCCCGCAAGTCTCCCGAGGGCGACGTGATGCCGGGTATCAAGCGGTTATCGGCCATTTTTCTGGCGCTGGCTTGGGTGAGCGTTGCCGCGATAGCGGGGCCGCTTGAGGATGGTTTGGATGCCGCCAAGCGCGGCGATTATGCGACCGCATTGAAGTTGTGGCACCCGCTTGCCGAGCAGGGGAATGCCGAAGCCCAAATTGGGGTGGGCTTACTCTATTACTCCGGCGAGGGTGTGCCGCAGGACTATAGCGAGGCGTTCAAGTGGTACCTGATGGCCGCCGAGCAGGGAGATGCCAGGGCCGAGCACATCATCGGCATTATGTACAGCCTCGGACAGGGTGTTCAGAAGAACGATATGCTGGGCCTAATGTGGCTTAATCTGGCGGCAGCGCAGGGCGAAGAACTTTCTCAGAAGATTCGCGACCGCCAAGCCAGACGCATGACCACTGAGCAGATAGCCGAGGCACAGCGGTTAGCGGCAGAGTGGAACCCGAAGGGGCAATTTGAGAATGGTCTGGCTGCCTATATTGAGGGCGATTACGCAACGGCAATGAAGCTGTGGCGACCGTTGGCCAAGGCAGGTAATCCCCACGCCGAATACCACATAGGTCTGATGTACATGGAAGGCAATGGCGTCAAGAGAAACTACGCCACTGCTTTGAAATGGTATCACAAAGCCGCTGGCCATGGCTCGGCCCAGGCCAAAAACAACATTGGCCACATGTACCTCAAAGGCAAAGGTCTGCGCAAAAGTCCGCGCAAAGCGGCCGAATGGTTCCGAAAAGCGGCCGATCAGGGCCTCGCCGGAGCGCAGTATCACTTGGCCGTAATGTATATTGCTGGGTCTGGGGTCAAGAAAAACGATGCCGAGGCGGCGAAATGGTACCTAAAGGCGGCTGAGCAAGGTCACGCCATCGCCCAGTTACACCTTGGCGTTCTCTACAAGGACGGCGCTGGCGTGAATAAGGATTATACCCAAACAGTAAAGTGGTTCACGATGGCTGCCGAACAAGGCTTGCCCGATGCCCAGTTTAACCTCGCTCTCATGTATGGCACAGGAAGGGGCGTTCCCGACATGGAGATTGATTTTGTTCGTGCCTATGCATGGGCCTCTCTTGCGGCGGAGCAGGGCCATAAAGACGCGAAGCAGTACCTGAAGTTGATTTCTCCGCTGATGAAGCCTGGAGATATTGATGAGGCAAAAAACTGATCCTTGAATTTAAAGACAAGGAGTAATTGAAATGCATATCTCGAGATCAGTTTTTCAATTTATGTCGATTTCAACGTTTGTATTTATATCTACATTTCTTATAAATAGTGCGGAATATTCCTATGGGGCTAGTTCGAAAAATCCAAGTCGCCAGCAGTGGGTGCGTGATTATGTTCCGACATGTGTTCTTGGACCTAATATAAACGGAAAAATTAGGGCAAGAGGCGGCGGTAAGAAACAAGTGCGAAAATATTGTATTTGCGCCGGTAACGAACTTTACACTGAGTTAAAAAGAAGACATTTTAAAATAGAAACTTTGTTTTCCCAATCTGTTAACACGAGAGTATTCAATTATTGTATTAAGCGACTGTGAGCCTAGAGCAAGAAGGTGACTTTCGAGTCTGGCCCATCGCTGCCGAACTGGAACCCATCCGGCGACGGCGGCTGTCGGGGGTAGTTCAGCCGTTCCCTGGGGGATCGCGGTTCCCCTCAAACTGTCCTATTTTTGGTTATTTTACGGACAGTCTACAACACCCTTTCCCGTTCGCACTGCCCGGCCTCCACAGAGTCGGCTTGCCATCGAGCACTCGCCACAGCCACCGCATTGGCGCGCATGTCGGTGGCGCACAAGTCGATGAGCCTGGCCTGCAGTTTCTTCTGCCTGGGCGTCAGAACCCATTGCGGGTCCCATTCGAAGCCAAGCCCCCAGAACGGCTCCTTGCCCCATGTCTTCGCCAACGATGTCCCCGCTCTTTCCCTGTTCCCCCCGCCCGGCACGACCATCCCACGCGCCGGGGGGCTTGCCTATACCAATGGCGACCATTATTGAACCAATCGCAGGCCAATCAACCAAGGCAAGTCGCGGCCTGGCCGGCCCGCTCTGCCTTGGCGGTGGTCCGCCCGGTCACCTATCTAATAAGAGGAGAGGCGACATGAAAGCCATCAGCAACGAGGACCTGCGCCACGGCTTCATCGCCTGGCAGATGCGCATCCGCCAGATCGCCATGCGCGACCATGGGGGCAGGCCCCTGGAGGCCATGCGGCCCCGGGTGTCGGCCCGCAAGGGCGAGGTGGTGCTGGCGGCCATGACCGTCGTCATGGTGCCGCAAGAGCCCTACGCGAGCACCGCCTTCTTGCGCTTCCAGGTGATGAAGACCAACGAGGCGCAAAAGGCCTATGACAGCGTGTTGAAATATCTGCAGGCCGAGCATTTTTCCAGCGATACCGCCTTTTCCGACCAGTTCACGGCCCTGTTCCCGGCCGGCTCGCCGACGGCGGCCGGGCTGGTGGCCATGAAGCAGTGCCTGCTCGACTTCGAGCAGTGGACCCAGACCTGGCGGCTGCCGTGCCGGGTAAGGCTCCTGGCGGCCGGCGACGAGGCCCGCGAGCACACCCTGTGGCACAACCGCATCTTCAACCCGCTGATCGGCAATGATGCGGTGGTGCTCGCATTCACGCCCGACTGGAAACGGGCGCAGGCCGATCCGATGCCGTGATTGACAAAAGACAGTTGCATTGGGACTATGGCACTAACAACGAATAAGAATCGGCCTCTGCAAATCGGTGGGAGCGGCCAGTGGCCCAAGGATCGACATTAGGCCTATGGGTTGTCTTAGGTGCTGGTGTTGCGTTAGGCCTAGGCCTATATCTAAAGTCGCTGCAATCTCAGGTCGGCTCACTTCGCTCCAAACTTGATCGCGAGGTAACCAACTGCAAACTGTTGCAAGAACACATAAATCAACTTCAAATTAAACTTAATAAAACTATAGCCACGAAAAATGACCTTTCCTACCAAGTCGAAGCTCTTCAATCGTTAATCGACGAGAAAGCATCTTTGTTTCCTTGGTTGTCCATTGCGAAAAATGAAATCAAAGATATATTTGCGGCGCGATCCGCTAAATACCTTGAAACAAAGAAGCATCCCGCAAAGAAATCCGCCGAAATTGTTCGCGAAATTCGTGCGAGGGCCCGTGACGTTGAAAAAACCCTTCATCGATTGCGATACAGACAGCATTATTGCGAATACCTATTTCCTTGGCTATCAGATTTATTCGATGAAGATATAGAGTCACTCATAGCGCAATCAGAGCGACAGAACAACATCGTCGAACCGGGAGGCAATGACGATGTCGATCCTGTTTTAAACTATTTATCGCCCGTTGAATTTAATTCAAAGACTCCGGCTGAGCGTAATCAAAAGGCCTTGGAAAGATACGTTTTTGGCCGGAAGACGAAATGGCAAATTGGACGCGATTTCGAACGTTGCGTCGGATACCTTTTGGAGGCGGAGGGGTTCAGGGTTCAATACCATGGAGCCCTTGAGGGCTTCGAGGATTTAGGTAGAGATTTAATTGCTCACCGAAACGAAGAAACGTTGATAGTTCAATGCAAATGTTGGTCTTCCGATCGACCGATTCACGAGAAACACATTTATCAACTTTATGGCACTTTTTGCGATTATGCAATCTCTAACAACATAAAGACGAGAGAAAGGCAGAGAGAACTGTTCAACGGAGCTCATGCTCTTCAGAATATCAGTGCGGTATTTTTCACAACGGCGCAACTTTCGCCACGTGCGCGTGAGGCGGCCGATTTACTTGGTATCGATGTTCGCGATTCTTACCCTTCAAATTGGGATTACCCTCGCGTAAAGTGCAACGTGTCGCGAAGGGATGGAAAAAGAATCTATCACCTTCCTTTTGATCAACAATATGATCGAATTTTAATTGAGCCGGAACGCGGTGAGTTCTTTGCCACAACTTGCCAGGAGGCAGAGGAAAGAGACTTTCGCAGGGCTTGGCGGTGGCGCCCGACTGATAACGATTAGCGAGAGGCAGCGCTCAGCTCAAAGAGAGCAGACCCGGCATCGCCCCGCCCCCGGGCCTCAAGTCAAAGCTCTGAACCGAGGCCGCCGCTCAGAACTTCCTGTAAGCCTTGTTGAGCTGGACCAGCGGGTGGTCCGGCGACATCTGGAATTTCACCAGCAGCTCGCGGGCGATCATGTCGCGGTCCTGCTGGTTCTTGGGCAGCTTCACCGACTTGGGAATGCGCACCCAGCCGTTGACGTTGCGGTCGAAGATCGCCGCCTCGCCTTCCTCGTAGCCCATGTGGACGTCCTCCAGCCAGTTGAGGTCGTCCCAGCCCATGAACTCCATGTAGTCCTTGAGGTAGGGCGTGAGGCGGGCATAGTCGGGCACCAGGTTGACATCGTAGCGGTAGCCGATGTGTTGGCCGATCTCCTTCTCGCGCTCGGAATTCAGTCCCTTGGCATCCTTGAGGAACTGGTCGACGTCCTTGATCTCGGAGCCCTTGTAGCTTGTGCCTGCCATGATTGTCTCCTTTGGAGGCGAGTAGCGAGTAGCGAATAGAAACTGCCGGCCACTCGCTATTCGCTAGTACTTGTGATAATTCTCCAGCCCCACCGTGTAGTTGGTACCGGCCAGCGGTACCTTGGCCATGGCCGAGGCCTCCATGGTCAGCGCCGCGAGGTCTTCGGGTTCGAGCGAATGGACATTGGTCTTGCCGCAGGCCCGCGCCAGCATCTGCACTTCCATGGTGAGCGTATGGAGGAAGTTGTAGACGCGCTCGGCGGCGGCTTCGGGATCGAGGCGCTTGCGCAATTCGGGATCCTGGGTGGCCACCCCCACCGGACAGCGCCCGGTATGGCAGTGATAGCAATAGCCCGCCTCGACGCCGATCTCGGCCGGATAGTCGGTGACGCCCTCGATGTGCTTGTTGCAGTTGAGCGCCATCATCACCGAATGGCCGATGGCCACCGCGTCGGCACCCAGCGCCAGGGCCTTGGCCACGTCGCCGCCGTTCCTGATGCCGCCGGCGTAGATCAGCGAAATCTCGCCTTTCTTGCCCAGTTCATCGATGGCCCGCCGGGCATCGCGCACCGCCGAGATGCCGGGCACGCCGGTTTCCTCGGTGGCGATGTGGGGGCCGGCGCCGGTGCCGCCTTCCATGGCGTCGATGTAGATCGAGTCGGGATCGCATTTGACCGCCATGCGCACGTCGTCATAGGTGCGCGCCGCACCAAGCTTCAACTGGATGGGGATCTCCCAGTTGGTGGCCTCACGGATTTCCTGGATCTTGAGGGAAAGATCGTCGGGACCCAGCCAGTCGGGGTGACGGGCCGGCGAGCGCTGGTCGATGCCGGCCGGCAGCGAGCGCATCTCGGCGACCTGGTCGGTCACCTTCTGGCCCATCAGATGGCCGCCGAGGCCGACCTTGCAGCCCTGGCCGATGAAGAACTCGCAGGCATCGGCCAGGCGCAGGTGATGCGGGTTGAAGCCGTAGCGCGACTGGATGCACTGATACAGCCACTTCACCGAATAGCGCCGCTCGTCGGGGATCATGCCGCCCTCGCCCGAACAGGTGGCCGAGCCGGCCATGGTGGCCCCGCGCGCCAGCGCGATCTTGGCTTCGTAGCTGAGCGCCCCGAAACTCATGCCGGTGACGTAGATGGGAATATCGAGCACCATGGGGCGCTTGGCGCGCGGGCCGATGATGGTCCTGGTCTCGCACTTCTCGCGGTAGCCCTCGATGACGAAGCGGGTCAGGGTTCCGGGCAGGAAGGTGAGGTCGTCCCAGTGCGGGATCTTCTTGAACAGCGAGAAGCCGCGCATGCGGTAGCGGCCGAGCTCGGACTTGATGTGGATGTCGTTGATGACGTTGGGGGTGAAGATGCGCGACCTGCCGAGGATGTAGCGCGCGCTCTCGGCGGGCTGCCCGATCTTGGCAGCCCCGTTCGACTTCTTCAAAGCCGCGGCCTTCCTCGCCGGGGCCTTCCTGGTTCTCTTGGTTGGCGTCTTTGCCATCGCTAGCTACCCTTTCCTGTCATCTCGCATGTGGCTTACCCCCACCCCCGACCCCTCCCCACAAGGGGGAAGGGAGCCTCTTTCGGTTCGCGCCCCGCTCCCTCCCCCCTTGCGGGGGAGGGCTGGGGTAGGGGGTAGGCCCCAAGCCATCAGTTCTCCGTTACAGCACGAGCTTTTTCTCGCTCGGCTCGAGATTGTCGTAGTTCCACAACTGCTTGCCGGAGACGATCTTCTGGAAATGATCGACGCCCCTGGCGGGCAGCAGGTCGTACATCCTGAGCTTGCGGGTGAGCCAGGCGCGATCGATGTCGGTGAGCGGCGCCGGCACCGCGTCGACGCCCAGGTCCTTGATCTCACCGCCCACATAGATGGTGCCGTCATACATCGAGTCGCCGAGGTTCTTGCCGGCATTGCCGCAGATGACCATGCGGCCGCGCTGCATCATGAAGCCGGTAAACGCCCCGGTATCGCCGCCGACAACGATGTTGCCGCCCTTCTGGTCGATGCCAGTGCGCGAGCCGACCGCGCCCATGCACACCAGGTCGCCGCCGCGGATGGCGGCGCCGAACTGGGAGCCGGCGTTCTTGTCGATCACAATGGTGCCGGCCAGCATGTTCTCGCCGCACGCCCAGCCGACGCGGCCGTGGATGCGCACGTTCGGCCCGTCGATGAGGCCGCAGCCGAAATAACCGAGCGAGCCCTCGAAGATGAGGTTGAGGCGGTTGAGGATGCCGACCGCGATGGAGTGCTTGGCGCCCGGGTTCTTCACCACGATGGTGCCGTAGCCCTTGTTCATCAGCTCGCGCAGCTGGAGATTGATAGCGCGGGTGTCCATGTTGGCCGCATCGAACTCGGCGCGCTTGTTGAAGTCGACTTCGGGCGCGTCGGGATAGCCAAAGCCCGAGGTCTTGATCTTCTCGATGTCGAAGAAGCGCTGCTGCGTGCGGCCGCGCAGCGCTTCGGTGTGCATGCCCAGCTCGTGCGAGGCATGCTCCTTGGATGGGGTGATTACGCCCGCCATACCCGAACCTCCTGATCATAAGGGTCCCATGTCTCGATCTCGTGGGGCACGATGGCCCGGATCGCCATTTCTTCCGATGCCAGGGCAACGAGATCGTCGCTCTCGAACAGCACCATCGGCTTGGCCGCCATGCAGTCCTTGGCCAGACCCAGCTCGTCCCTGGTGGCCACCAGATAGGAGAACACGCCGTCGATCTCGTCGATCGATGTCTTCAGCGAATCCTCCAGGCTGGCGCCCTGGTCGAGGTTGTAGGCGGTGTAGACCGCCAGCAACTCCGAATCGCAACTCGACATGAAGCGATGGCCGCGGCGCTCGAACTGGCGGCGCATCATCCAGTAGTTGGTGAGCTGGCCGTTATGCACCACGGCGATGTCGTTATAGGGGTAGGCCCAGTAGGGATGGGCCGAGCGGATGTCGACGTCGGACTCGGTGGCCATACGGGTGTGGCCGATGCCGTGGGTGCCGCGGAACGACTGCAGGCCGTACTGGTTGGCGACGCGGGTGGCATCGCCCAGGTCCTTGACCAGTTCCAGAGCGTTGCCCATGGACAGGATTTCCGCACCTTCCACGTCTTCCACGTAGTCGGCCAGCTTCTTCATGTCGCCTTCGAACTGGATGCGGTAGCGAAAGGCATATTCGGTGGCCTCGTCCTGGCCGATCACCTGGACGCCCAGGGTCTTCAGGCGCTCATCGACGTTGGCGCGGCGGCGCTTGACCTCGTCGTGGATGTCAAAACCCCTGGCCATGTCTTCCTGTTCGGCCACCTTGAAGCGCATCACGAATTCGTTGCGCCCGGGCTGGCCGTACAGGGCAAAGCCGGTCGAGTCGGGGCCACGGTGCTTCAGCGACTGCAGCATCGCGGTTATTTCCTGGCCGATGTTGCCGATGCCATCGCGGTGGATAAGCCCAGCTATCCCGCACATGTTCCGTTTTCTCCTTTGATGGGCGAGTAGCGAACAGCGAATGGGATCATTCGCCAGGGTTGTTCGCTACTCGCTACTCACTATTCGCTTTTTCGCCCGCCTACGGCAGGCAGTTGAGATAGGTCTTCAGGTCCCAATCGGTCGAGGTGTACATGAAGCGCTCCCACTCGTCGCGCTTGTATTCATCATAGAGCCGGTGCATCTCGCCGGGCATGGCCGAGCGGATGACCTCGTCGTTCCTGAGCGCCTCCAGGCTGTCACCGAGGGTCATCGGCAGGCGCTTGACCTGCTTGCCGGCTTCCATGGCCTGATAGATGTTGCGCTCTTCCGACTTGCCCGGATCGATCTTGTTGGTGAGACCGTCATGCATGGCCTTGAGCAGGCCTGAGCCCATCAGATAGGGGTTCACCATCGAGTCGACGGCGCGATACTCAAAGCGGCCGGGCGCCGAAACGCGAAGCCCGGTGGTGCGGTTCTGATAGCCCCAGTCGGCAAACACCGGCGCCCAGAAGCCGGTGTCCCACAGCCGGCGGTAGGAGTTGACGGTGGAGCAGCCGATGGCGGTGAGGCCGCCGAGATGCTTGACGATGCCGCCGATGGCGTTGAGGCCGATCTTGCCCGGGCGCTGCCGGTCGTCGGTGTCGGGCATGAAATGATTGTCGCCGCCGCGCCGGTACATGAAGTTGGCCTCGTGACCGGGCAGGTTATCGGGGTCGTTGCCGGTGGGCTTCAGCACATCCTTGCCGCCGGTCCACAGCGACATGTTGTGGTGGCAGCCCGAGGCCGACACGCCCATGAAGGGCTTGGACATGAAGCAGGCGATGAGATTGAACTCACGGGCCACCTGGGCGCAGATCTGGCGGTAGGTGGTGAGACGGTCGGCATTGCGCATCACATCGTCGTAGGTCCAGTTGAGCTCAAGCTGGCCGGGGGCGTC
>Ga0326597_10002541_pt1 | contig 27124 bp, 33 predicted proteins | sample RVTome_12_FD_203789 | JGI IMG/M metagenome (GOLD analysis project Ga0326597, IMG submission 203789) | Soil microbial communities from uranium-contaminated site in the Upper Colorado River Basin, Wyoming, United States - RVT100D185 | ecosystem: Environmental > Terrestrial > Soil > Contaminated >... | reverse complement strand
ACCTGCCGGGCGTGCGCTACCATGTCATTCGAGGGACTCTCGACGCCGGCGGCGTGGACGATCGCCGCCAGTCCCGATCCAAGTACGGCGCCAAGCGTCCCAAGTCCTGAAACCGGGCCCACCATGCCACGCAAGTACCAATCCACTGAACGATTCCTGATCGGCGACCCGCGCTACCACTCCAAACTGGTCGGGCGTTTCGTCAACTGCCTGATGCATGACGGCAAGAAGACCACGGCTTTCCATGTCTTCTATGACTGCATGGACCTGCTCAAGAAGAAGGTCCCCGACGTGGAGCCGCTCGAGGTCTTCACCCAGGCCCTGCAGAACGTCAAACCGATGGTGGAGGTCCGGTCCAAGCGCGTGGGCGGTGCCACCTTGCAGGTGCCCCACGAGGTGCGCCGGGAACGGCAGCAGTCGCTGGCGATCCGCTGGGTTCTCGACACGGTGCGCAAGAAGAAGGGCAAGCCCGTGGCGCGGCGCCTGGCCGAGGAGCTGTTCGACGCCTACAACAAGCAGGGGGCGGCCTACACCATGCGGGAAAACACGCACAAGATGGCCGAGGCGAACAAGGCTTTCGCGCATTTCGCCTGGTAGTCGGCCTCGACAAGAGCTGGCCCGCCTCGGGGAACCGCGGCGGGCTTTTTTCTGGAGCTGCCGCCGGGGTCCCGGCGGGCTTCCGGATGAGGAGAGCCGGCGGACCCCGGCGGACCCATGGACCTTTCGCTGATCCGCAACATCGGTATCATCGCTCACATCGATGCGGGGAAGACGACCCTGACCGAGCGGATCCTGTTCTACACCGGCAAGGAACACCGCATGGGGGAGGTCCATGAGGGCACCGCCAAGATGGACTTCCTGCCGGAAGAGCAGGCGCGCGGCATCACGATCACCTCGGCGGCCACGACCTGCACCTGGAACGAGTACCGGATCAACCTGATCGACACGCCCGGCCACGTCGACTTCACCGCCGAAGTCGAGCGTTCACTTCGCGTGCTGGACGGGGCCGTGGGCGTGTTCTGCGGCGTTTCCGGCGTGGAGGCCCAGTCCGAAACCGTCTGGCGCCAGGCCGACCGCTACCTCGTTCCCCGGCTGGCGTTCGTCAACAAGCTCGACCGCGTGGGCTCCGACTTCGATCGGGTGGTCCAGTCGATCCGCCGCCGGCTGCGCGCCAACGCGGTGCCGATCCAGATGCCGATCGGCCGCGAGAAGCAATTCGAAGGCGTGATCGACCTGATTCGCCGGCGCGCGATCTACTTCTCCGAGGAGGACCAGGGGAGCCGGGTCGAGGAGCGTGAGATCCCCGCGGAGCTCGCGGAAGAAGCCCAGAGACGACGGCAGACGCTGCTCGAAGCCGTCGCCGACCTCTCGGATGGAATCGCCGAGAAATTCCTGGCCGACCAACCGATCGAGGCGGAAGAGCTGGATGAGGTGCTGCGGGAGCTGACGATCAACTTCCAAATCGTGCCCGTCCTGGCGGGATCGGCGCTCAAGAACAAGGGGGTTCAACCGGTGCTGGACGCCGTGGTGCGTTTCCTTCCGGCGCCGACCGAGGCCAAGCATGTGGAGGGTCTGGACGTCAAGAAAGGCGAGGTGATCACCCGCCGGCCCGATCCGAAGGAGCCGCTTTCGGCGCTGGTGTTCAAGACCTCCCATGGGTCCCACGGCGAGATCGCCTTCTGCCGGGTCTATTCCGGAGTACTGAAGGCGGGGGACGCGGTCTTCAACCCCAGAACCGGCAAGCAGGAGCGCATCAACCGGCTCTACCTGATGCACGCGGACGAACGGGAGCAGCTCAAGGAGGCCGGGCCGGGGGAGATCGTGGGGGTGGTCGGTCTGAAGAACACGGCGACCGGTGACACGCTCGGTCCACGACATGGACAAATCGTGCTGGAAGGCATGGTGTTCCCGGAGACGGTCATGGACATGTCGATCGAGCCGCGCACCTCGAAGGACAAGGACATGCTGGAACAGGCTCTCAATATCCTCGCCAAGGACGATCCGACCTTCCGTTGGTCGTTGGACGAGGAGACCGGACAGACCCTGATCTCCGGGATGGGTGAGCTCCATCTCGAGATCCTGAAGAACCGGCTGCTTTCCGACTTTCGGGTCGACGCCCGGGTGGGCAAGCCGCGGGTGGCCTACAAGCAGCTCCTGAAGAGGGCCGGGGAGGCTTGGGGCGAAATCCGCAAGTCGATCGGCGGCAAGAACTTGTTCGCGAGAGTCCAACTTCGGGTGGAGCCCGCGCAGGGGGCCGAGTCTCTGCATGTCATCAACCAGGCGAGCCAGGAAGGGCTGCCCCGGATCTTCGTTCCGTGCGTCGAGAGCGCGGTGCGCAGCGCCAGCCTCTCCGGTCTCGGTCTCGGCTTCTCGGTGATCCGGATCAAGGTCACGATCCTGGGTGCGGAGTGGCTCGAGGGAGAGTCGAACGAGACCGCGTTCGGCGCGGCCACCGAGGCCGCCTTCGACGAGGCGATCCGGCAGGGAGGAGTCCAGATCGTGGAACCGATCATGGCGTTCGAGATCCGGACTCCGGCCGAATACATGAAGAACGTCATCGGAGACCTGAACACTCGCCGGGCTCAAGTCACGGAGCTGGTCACCGACGAGGATCCGGCCTTGATCCGCGGGCAGATGCCGCTCTCGGAGACGTTCGGGTACTCGACGACCATCCGGTCGCTTTCCCAGGGCCGAGCCTCCTACTCGTTGGAGCCCTCCGATTACATGGCCGTTCCGGAGGAGGTTTCGAGGTCCTTGAACCTCTGATCGCTCTTCCAAACAGGTCCCCGGCATCTTTTTTTTGCGAATGCTCCCACGGGGCTAGTTTCCATTGACTCCCTCCGCCGGTGCCATAGAATGCCACGTCTTTGTGTCAATGCCCTAACTACCTGACAGTGCTAGCCCTGGGTCGGGCTGGAAGACGACGGTCGGGGCACGAACCCAAGCTGGCCAGGCGCGCCTGCCGCTCGTGCGGGGCGCGTCTCTGAACTCAGGCTCGCTGCTGCCGGGCTGCCGGCTGGTTGTTATTGGACTCTGCCCGATGCTGAATCAGAAGATCACCATTCGCCTCGAGGCTTTCGACCACGTGGCGCTCGACGCATCGGCTTCCGAGATCGTCGACACCGCCAAGCGGACCGGAGCTCGTGTCGCCGGGCCGATTCCGCTGCCGACGCGCATCGAGCGATACACCGTTTTGCGCTCGCCGCACATCGACAAGAAGTCGCGCGAGCAGTTCGAGATCCGCACGCACAAGCGGCTCGTGTTCATCACCGATCCCACCGCCAAGACGGTCGACTCGATCAGTCGGTTGACCCTGCCGGCGGGTGTCGACATTCGGGTCAAGGCCTAGAGGAAGCTGTCATGCCCGCGCCGAAATACATGTTGGGACGCAAGGTCGGGATGACGCATGTCTTCCGGGAGGACGGCGAGCAGATTCCGGTCACGGTCATCCGTTCCGGTCCGATGAAGGTCGCGCAGGTCAAGACCGCCGAACGGGATGGGTATCTCGCGCTGCAGCTGGCCTACGAGCCGTGCCGGGAGAAGGTGATTTCGAAGCCCGAGAACGGCCATCTGAAGTCGATCGGGGCGCACCGTTTCCTGCGCGAGGTGCGGCTCGACGATCCGGTCGAGCTGGCCGATCTGGAAGTCGGCGCGGAGTTCGACATCTCGGTCTTCGAGCCCGGCGATCGCGTGGACGTCATCGGCACGGTCAAGGGCCGCGGATTCCAGGGCGTCATCAAGGCGCACAACTTCCAGGGCAAGCGCCGGACGCACGGCTGCATGAACCAGCGCGGGCCGGGATCGATCGGCATGCACTCCCAGCCGGGAGAGGTGCTCAAGGGACAGAGGCTGCCGACGCACCTGGGCGATGTTCGAGCCACCGTTCGCAATCTCGAGGTCATCAAGGTCGACGTCGACAACCAGTGCCTCGTGATCCGGGGAGCGATCCCTGGACCGCGCAGCGGGTTCGTCATCATTCGAGCGGCGGGCGCCTATCGCGCGCGCCAGGAATCCTGAGGGGTCTGGATCATGGTGGAACTGACCTGCTACAACGGCCAGACCGGCGACCTCTCCCAGGTCGATCTGGATACGGCTCCCTTCGGCGACAAGCTGCGGATGCGGCTGCTGCGCCAGGCCTGCCTGCACTATGCCGCCGCGCGCCGGCTGGGTTGCCACTCGACCAGGACCCGCGGCGAAATCGCGCGCAGCGGAAGGAAGCCCTGGAAGCAGAAGGGCACCGGACGGGCGCGTGCCGGCGATTCGTCGTCGCCGATCTGGCGGGGCGGAGGCGTGGTGTTCGGGCCGAAGCCGAGGGACTATACCAGCGCCATGCCCCGGCGGATGCGCAAGGAAGCGCTCCGCTCGGCCTTGCTCGGCAAGCTCCAGGATGGGCAAGTGAGGCTGGTGGAGGGGTTGGCCTTCGAGCAGCCCCGGACCAAGGCCGCCGGAGCGGTGCTCGAGGCGCTGGGTTGTCTCGGGCGCCGGACCAGGCTGGTGATCGCCGAGCGCGGCGAGAACCTGCTCAAGTCGTTTCGCAACCTCCCGAGCGTCGAGATCAGCATGGCCAGCGACCTGCACGCCGAAGATGTCGTGCGCTGCGAACAGCTGGTGCTGGACAGGCCGGCGCTCGACCAACTGATCGCGAGGCTGTCCGATGAATGATCCCTACCGGATTGTCAAGAAGCCGCTGGTCACCGAGAAGGGCACGACGCTCTCGGAGACCGCCAACTCCTACGTGTTCGAGGTCGCTCCGACCGCCAACAAGGTGCAGATCCGCAAGGCCGTCGAGCAACTCTTCAACGTCAACGTCGTCAAGGTCAGTACCATGCTCCGCAAGGGCAAGGTCAAGGGGCTCGGCTGGCGTTCCTGGAAGCGCCCGGATCTCAAGCGGGCCATCGTGAAGCTCCAGGACGGTCAGGCGATCGAGTTCATCTAGTCCAGCTGAGAGTCAGCAGATCATGCCGATCCGAAAATACAAACCGACCTCGCCCGGACGACGATTCGGTTCGGTCCTCGACTTCAAGGACCTGACCAAGAAGAAGCCGGAGAAGTCCCTGCTCGAGCCGAAGCGGCGCACGGGCGGCCGCAACAACATGGGCCACACGACCTCCCGATTCCGGGGCGGCGGGCACAAGCGGCAATACCGGAAGATCGATTTCAAGCGCAAGAAGGACGGCGTCCCGGCCAAGGTCGCCTCGATCGAGTACGACCCCAACCGTTCCGCGAGGATCGCGCTGCTGCATTACGCGGACGGCGAGAAGCGTTACATGCTGGCGCCGATCGGCCTGCGCGTGGGCGACCAGGTCGTGTCGGGCCCGAAGACCGAGCCGACGGTCGGCAACTGCATGGAACTGAGCGGCATCCCGATCGGCATGACCGTTCACAACGTGGAGTTGGAGCCGGGCCGCGGAGGCCAGCTGGCCCGTTCGGCCGGCGCGGCGGTGCAGTTTTCCGCCCGTGAGGGCGACGTGGCGGTGCTGGTCTTGCCCTCCGGAGAGCAGCGCAAGGTCCACGCGCGCTGCCGGGCAACGATCGGACAGATCGGCAACGTGGATCATCAGAACGTGGATCTGGGCAAGGCCGGGCGCAACCGGTGGCTGGGACGCCGGCCCCACGTGCGCGGCGTGGCCCAGAATCCGGTGGCGCATCCGATGGGCGGCGGTGAAGGCCGCTCGGGAGGCGGCCGGCATCCTTGCAGCCCGACGGGCAAGTTGTCCAAGGGCGGCAAGACGCGCAATCGCCGGAAGCCGTCGAACCGGTTCATCCTCAGGAAACGCAAGAAGTAATCACCCGGAGGTCAGTGGTGGGTCGTAGCCTCAAGAAAGGTCCCTTCGTGGATCTGAAATTGCTGAAGAAGATCGAGAAGCTCGAGCAGCGTGGCGCGCGCGACCCGGTCAAGACCTGGGCGCGTGCCTGCACCATCATCCCGGAGTTCGTCAATCACACGTTCATGGTTCACAACGGAAAGAACTTCCTGAAGGTGTTCGTGACCGAGGACATGGTCGGCCACAAACTCGGCGAGTTCTCGCCGACCCGTACCTTCCGGGGCCACACCAACAAGAAGGAAGGCAAGAAGGCCGTTCGATGAGCCCCCCGATCCCCCGAGCCCCCGACCGATGAGCCCAGATGAAGTCAGCGGTGAGATGAGCAATGAATGAGACCAGGGATTACGCGGCACACCACATGCATGCCCGGATCACCGGCCGCAAGGCCAGGTTGGTGGCGGACATGATTCGTGGATTGCCGGTCAACCGGGCGGTCGAGGTGTTGACCTACACCCCCAGGCGCGCGGCGCGCCTGCTCGAGAAGGTGCTCAAGTCCGCCATGGCCAATGCCAGCCAGAACGGCGACGTGGACGTGAACAAGCTGTACATCAGCGAATGCAGGGTGGACGACGGGCCGCTCTTGGGCGGGCGTCCCCGCTGGCGCCCCGCGGCGCGCGGGCGGGCCATGCCGATTCGCAAGCGGACCAGCCATTTGCGAGTGCGAGTGGCCGAAACGGTCGACGCGGTTTTGACGAGCGATCCGGTTGCTGCGCCCGAAAAGGGCCGGGCGGCCGAGGACGAGGCGGAGAGCTGATTCATGGGCCAGAAGATCCATCCCCTCGGCTTCCGCATCGGCATCACCGAACCCTGGCGTTCGCGCTGGTATGCGGGCAAGAAGGACTTCCGAAAGCTGCTGGTCGAGGACCAGGCGATTCGGAAGTACATCAAGAAGGAATTCTACTCCGCCGCGATTCCACGGATCGACGTGGAGCGCACCCGCGAGGCGGTGACCGTGATCGTTCACACCGGGCGTCCGGGTGTGCTGATCGGGCGCAAGGGCGCCCGCGTCGATCAGCTGCGCACCGCGCTCGAGGAGATCACCGGCACCAAGGTCGACGTGCGTACGAAGGAAGTCGACAAGCCGGAGTTGTCCGCGCAGCTGGTAGGCGAGTCGATCGCCGAACAGCTCGAGAAGCGGGCCTCGTTCCGGCGCGCCCTCAAGAAGACCGCGCAATTGACCATGCAGTCGGGAGCGCTGGGCATCAAGATCAAGATCGGGGGCCGGCTGGGCGGGTCCGAAATGGCGCGCCGGGAGCAAGTGTCCTTCGGCTCGGTGCCTCTCTCGACCCTGCGCGCCGACCTCGATTACGGATTCGCCGAAGCCAAGACGACCTACGGCGTGATCGGCGTCAAGGTCTGGATCTTTCGCGGCATGCATCCCGTGCGCGAGAAGAACCGTCCGGCTGCGGCCCAGCGAACAGCGGAGGTGAGTCATGGCCATGATGCCTAAACGTGTTCTGCACCGGAAGCAGCAGCGCGGCCGCGTAAAGGGCGTCGCGCAGCGGGGCAACACCGTGGAGTTCGGGGACATCGGGCTCCAGTCGATGGAGCCGGGCTGGATCTCGGGACGGCAGATCGAGGCCGGCCGCGTGGCCCTCACCCGCGCGGTGCCGGGAGCCAAGATCTACATCCGGATCTTCCCGCACAAGCCGCTGACTTCACAGCCCCTCGAAACCCGCATGGGCAAGGGCAAGGGCGAGCCGGAATACTACGCGGCGACCGTGCGGCCCGGCACCGTGCTGTACGAGATCGGCGGCATGCCTGAAGCCGAGTCGCTGCTGGCGCTCAATCGTGCCTCGCACAAGATGCCGGTGCGCTGCCGGGTCGTGCGGCGCCGGCAGAGGACGCGCTGATGAACATCAACAAGATGAAGGAACTCCGCCAGAAGGAGGACAAGGAGCTCAGGCTCGACCTCTCCAAGCTCAAGAAGGAGCTGTTCGATCTGAGGTTCCAGTCTTCCACCGAGAAGCTCACCAATCCGAGCCGGATCTCGCAGATCCGCAAGGAGGTGGCGCGGCTGAACACACTTCTTCGCGAGAGCGAGCTGGCGGCGGCTGCCGCCGGGCAGGCCGGAAGCACGCAGTCATGACCGAACAAACCAGCAGAACCAGCCGCAAGCGGATTCTCAGGCAGGGCGTGGTGACCTCGGACAAGATGGACAAGACCATCTCGGTTCGGATGGACCGCAAGACCAAGCATCCGCTGTACGGCAAGTACGTCAAGCGCAAGACGATCTTCAAGGCGCACGATCCGGACAATACCGCCTTCGAGGGCGACATCGTCGAGATCGAATTCTGCCGGCCGTACTCGAAGACCAAGCGCTGGCGGCTGGTGCGGGTCGTCAAGCAAGGGCCGGCCTCGATCGAATCGATGGAATCGGGCGAGACGGCCGCCCCGGCGGCGGTCCCAGCGGCGTCTGAGGAAGGAAGTGCGTCATGATTCAGGCGGAGACCATGCTGGACGTGGCGGACAACAGCGGCGCCAAGATCGTGAAGTGCTTCAAGGTCCTGGGCGGCACCAAACGGCGCTACGCGGGCATCGGCGACATCGTGGTCTGCTCGGTGCGCAAGTCGATCCCCAGCAGCGACGTGAAGCCGGGGCAGGTCGTCCGCGGAGTGATCGTCCGGACGCGCAAGGCGGTGCGGCGTGAGGATGGCTCCTACGTGCGGTTCGATCGCAACGCGATCGTGCTGCTCGACAAGGACAACAATCCGATGGGGACCCGGATCTTCGGCGCCGTGGCCCGGGAACTCCGCGCCCGGAAGTTCATGAAGATCATTTCCCTGGCTTCCGAGGTGGTTTGACGATGGCGGCTCGAGGCAAGAAACTCCTGAAGATCAAGCGGCGTGCCGAACACAAGCACACCTGCCCCTCGATCCGGAGGGATGACCACGTACAGGTCATGTCCGGTGAGGCCCGGGGCAAGACCGGCAAGGTGCTGAAGGTGCTCGTCTCGCGCCAGCGCGTGGTGGTCGAGGGCGCCAACGTCATTTTCAAGCACGTCAAGAAGAGTCAGCAGAACCCGCAGGGCGGGCGCGTCCAGATCGAGGCGCCGGTGGCGATCTCGAACGTGCTTTTATTCTGCAACAAGTGTGGCGCCGGCCGGCGCAGCCGGATCAAGAGCGAGGGTCAAAAGAGGGTCCGCGTGTGCACCCGTTGCGGTGGCAAGCTGGGATCCTGAACGGCGCGCCCGAAACCGCCCGAATCCAAGAGAAACCGTCCGAATCCAAGAGAACCCAAGGTCGACAAGATGGCGAAGTCAAAGAAAGGCAAATCAGATCCCGGCGGCGCGGCGGTCTCCAGCGAGCCCGCTCCTCCTCCGCGGATCCAGGAGCGCTATCGCAACGAGATCCTCCCGGCCTTGAAGGAGCAGTTCGGAGTCAAGAACGACCTCGAGGCGCCGCGGCTGCTCAAGGTGGTGGTCAACATGGGAGTCGGCGATGCCAAGGAATCGAAGACTGCCATGGACGCCGCTGCTTCCGATCTGGCCACGGTGACCGGTCAGAAGGCCAAGATCACCACCGCTCGAAAATCGGTCTCGGGGTTCAAGCTGCGCGAGGGCATGCAGGTCGGCTGCATGGTCACGCTCAGGGGCCGGCGGATGTATGAATTCCTGGATCGCTTGATCTCGGTGGCGATCCCGCGCATCAAGGACTTCCGCGGGCTTTCCCCGAAGTCGTTCGACGGGCGCGGCAATTATTCGCTGGGCCTTTCGGAGCAGAGCGTGTTTCCGGAGATCAACGTGGACAAGATCCAGGCCCTCCAGGGCATGGACGTGACGATCTGTACCAGTACCGACGAGGATGCCAAGGCCGCCGCACTGCTGCAGGCGATCGGCATGCCCTTCAAGGAAAAGTAGACGTGACGGCGGCGAGAGCCCGGTAAGTCAGGAAAGGCAAGACCGTGGGCAAGACCAGTTGGATGTATCGCGCCAAGCAGGCGCCCAAGTACAAGACCCGTGCTCACACCCGGTGTGAGCTGTGCGGACGATCGCATGCGGTGTACCGGAAGTTCGGTATCTGCAGGATCTGCTTCCGGACGCTCGCGTTGAAAGGCGAGATTCCGGGAGTGCGCAAGGCTTCATGGTAGAGGTTCATACGTCATGACCATGACCGATCCGATCGCAGACATGCTGACCCGCATTCGCAACGGCGCCGCGGTCAAGAAGCCCAAGGTCGACGTCCCGGCCTCCAAGGTCAAGGCGTCGATCGCCGACGTGCTGAAGCGGGAGGGCTTCATCAAGGGGTACGATGTCGTGCTGGATGGAGTGCGCGGCGTGATCCGGGTGCAGTTGAAGTACGATGAGGACGGGGCTTCGGCGATCACCAGCATTCAGCGGGAATCGAAGCCGGGTCGCCGTCAGTACCGGTCCGTGACGGAGGTTCCCAAGATCCTCGGAGGTCTCGGCATCGCGGTGATGTCCACCTCCAAGGGCGTGCTTTCCGATCGGGAGGCGCGCAGTCAGAAGGTCGGCGGCGAGCTGCTTTGCTCGGTGTATTGACGATCGGAAGTGAGAAGTGTCGCGAATCGGAAAACAACCTGTAATGCTCGTTGACGGCGTCAGCGCGTCGATGAACGGGCGGGAGTTGGTGCTCGAGAAGGGCAGCAACAAGCTCAGCCAGTGGATCGACCCGTCGATCGACGTGGCTCTCGGGGAGGGTTCGATCGTCTTCAGCCGCCAGAGCGATGAGCGGCGGTACCGGGCGCTGCACGGTTTGTACCGGTCGTTGGCCCAGAACATGGTCATCGGACTGACCAAGGGGTTCGAGAAGAAGCTCCTCATCGTCGGCGTCGGCTTTGGCGCCAAGTTGGCCGGCCAGGCGGTGGACTTGAACGTGGGTTACGCGAACACGGTCAGGGTGCAGATTCCGGACGGCGTGACCGTGGAGACCCCCGACAGCACGACCGTGCTGGTCAAGGGATACGATAAACAGAAGGTCGGCCAGGTGGCGGCCGAGATCCGGCGGTCGCGTCCGCCCGAGCCGTACAAGGGCAAGGGTGTGCGCTATGCGGACGAGTTCGTCAAGCGCAAGTCGGGCAAGACAGTGGGAGCCGCCGGTTGATCCGCCTCGAGCGGTTCGAGAGGTAACGCAAGATGGCCAACACACAGAAGGTCAAGAACGTCCGGCGCCGGCGCAAGTTGCGCGGCGTGCGGGCCAAGCTGAAGGGTTCGGCCGAGAAGCCGCGGCTCAGCGTGTTCCGGTCGGGCAAGTACATCTCCTGCCAGGCCATCGATGACGAGAGCGGGCGCACGATCGCCGCGGCCTCGCAGCTCGAAAAGGACCTGCGTGAGCAGTGCGGTCCGCTCAACAAGACGGAATCGGCCAAGCTGGTGGGCCAGACTGTGGCCGAGCGGCTGAAGGCGCAGAACGTCGAGCGGGTGGTCTTCGACCGCGGCTGGTACAAGTATCATGGCCGGGTCAAGGCCCTCGCGGATGCGGCGCGCAAAGGTGGACTGAAATTCTGACGGAACTCCCGAGGGTTCGCCCTCGGGGTTCGAAGCGGAATCGGAAAGACGGAACGAGTATGGCGACGAATGTGACAGACGAAGCAGCGGAAAACGCGCCGATCTACTTCGAGGAGACGGTGGTCAAGGTGAACCGTTGCGCGAAGGTCGTCAAGGGCGGGCGGCGCTTTTCCTTTTCCGCGCTGGTGGTGATCGGAAACCGGGGCGGAGCGGTGGCGGTCGGTTTCGGCAAGGCCAAGGAAGTGCCTTCGGCAGTGGCCAAGGCGGTCAAGGCGGCTCGCAAGGACCTCAAGCGGATCCCCCGCGTCGGCACCACGATTCCGCACCCGATCACCGGACGTTATGGCGCGGCTATGGTCAAGCTGATCCCGGCCGCCCCGGGCACCGGCATCATCGCCGGGGCCGCCAGCCGGGCGGTGCTGGAATACGCCGGCATCACCGACGTGCTGACCAAGTCGATCGGTTCCCCCAATCCGATCAACCTGGTCAAGGCGACCATGGACGGTCTCTTGCGCCTGCGCTCCAAGGAGGAGATCGGGCGCCTTCGAGGAGTGACGATTTCATGAATCTCGAAGACGTACTCAACGCGGGACCGAAGCATCGTCCCAGGAAGCGCGTCGGCCGGGGCATTGGTTCGGGCACGGGCAAGACCTGCGGCCGCGGCACCAAGGGACACGGCGCGCGTCAGACGTTTCACGGCAAGCTGGCCCATGAAGGCGGCCAGATGCCGCTGTTTCGCCGGCTGCCCAAGCGCGGTTTCAGCAACGCCCGCTACAAGGTCGAGTACTCCGTGATCAACGTGGGCGAGCTGGCCAAGTTCTTCCAGGCCGACGACGAGGTCTCGCTGGAGATCCTGCGCGAGCGCGGCCTGATGAAGAGCGGGCCGGCGCGGTTGAAGATCCTCGGCAACGGTGAGCTGGGTGTGGCGTTGATGGTCAAGGCTCACGCCGCGTCGGAGAGCGCCGCCCGGAAGATCGAGGCGGCCGGCGGCCAGGTGGAGCGGCTCTCGTGAACACCGCGTTTCTGAACATCTTCCGGATTCCGGAACTGCGCCATAAGCTGTGGATCACCATCGGTTTGTTGTGCATCTATCGGATCGGCTTTCACGTGCCGATCCCGGGCGTGAACTACAGCGCGATTGCCGCGGCGACCAGGGACCAGAACTTCGTCTTCGGAATCATGAACACGCTCTCGGGCGGTGCCATCGGTCAGACCGTCCTGTTTGCGCTCGGCGTGATGCCCTACATCTCGTCGTCGATCATCTTCTCCCTGCTGGTGAAGGTCGTGCCGGCGTTGGAGGCACTCCAGAAGGAGGGGCAGGCCGGCGTCAAGAAGATCAACCAGTACACGCGCTGGGCCACCGTGCCGATCTGCCTGGTGCAGTCGATCTTCGTGATCCGCGGCATGATCCTCCCGGCGGCGCGCACCGAGGGCCTGATCAATCCGAACATCCTCGAGAGCGGAACGATGATGTTCCTGTATCAGATCGTGTTGATGCTGACCTTCACCGCCGGAACGCTGTTCATCATGTGGATCGGCGAGAAGATCACCGAGCACGGCGTGGGCAACGGCATCTCGCTGATCATCATGGGCGGCATCATGGCCAGCCTGCCGGGACAGTACCAGATCCTGACCGGATCGCTGGAACCGGGCGAGCAGTGGCAGACACTGATCACCCTGGCGGTGCTCTACTTTGCGATCGTGGTCGGCATCGTGTTCGTCACCAAGGGCCAGCGGCGGATTCCGATCACGCACGCCAAGCACGTCAAGGGCCGCCGGGTGTACGGCCAGCAGAAGTCGTACCTGCCGCTCAAGGTCAACCAGGCCAACGTCATGCCGATCATCTTCGCTTCCGCGTTGTGGATCGCGCCGATGGCGCTGGCCAGCGTTCCGGGCCTGTCCTGGATGCAGAGCGCCCTGGCCTGGGGCAGCTTCTGGTGGATGATCGGGTACTGTATCCTGATCTTCTTCTTCTCGTACTTCTGGACGGCGCTGATGTTTCAGCCCACGGAGGTAGCCAACAACCTGAAGGAGTATGGAGGCTTCGTGCCGGGGCTCCGGCCGGGCAAGCGCACGGCCGACGAACTCGAGCGCATCATGATCCGAATCACCCTGGTGGGGGCGACGTTCCTGTGCGTGATCTCGCTCCTGCCGAGTCTGGTCTCGTCCAGGTTCAACAATCTGCCGCCCAGTCTGGCCACCTTCCTGGGAGGGACCTCGATCCTGATCGTGGTCGGCGTGGCCCTCGACCTGGTGGACAAGATCAACCAGCACATGCTGATGCGCAACTATGAGGGCTTCATGAGCGGCGGATCATCGGGCTGGGCCCGGGGTCGCAAGAAGTGAATCGGCCGGTTGAAAGCCCGCGAGAAGGCCCTTGAGCATGCCCCAAAGCACCATGGCAAAGGACCAAAGCAAGGAGCGGGGCGAAGCGGCCCTGAGAGTTTGAGTGTCCAAGGCAGACTCCATCCGGATTACGGCGACGGTGAAAGAAGCCCTCCCGAATGCGGTCTTCCGAGTGGCGCTCGAGAATGGACATCAGGTGATCGCGCACGTATCGGGCAAGATGCGGATGCACTTCATCCGGATTTTGCCGGGTGACAAGGTCACCGTTGAATTATCGCCCTACGACTTGTCGAAGGGCCGGATTGTGTATCGCGAGTAGCGGTACAGGAGCGAGAACCATGAAAGTTCGAACCTCTGTTCGGAGAATTTGTGAAAACTGCAAGATCGTGCGACGCAAGGGCGTCGTGCGGGTGATCTGTTCGAACGGGCGCCACAAACAGCGCCAGGGCAGATAGGACAGCAGGGCTCACGGCCGCGTAAGGCCTCGAATCCCAAGGAAAGAGCATGCCAAGAATCGCAGGCGTCGACATTCCCAACGAAAAGCGCGTGGTGATCGCGCTGACCTACATCTTCGGTGTGGGCCGGCACGTTTCAGACAGGATCTGCAGGGAACTGAGCATTCCGGACTCGCTGCGCGCCAAGGACCTCACCGAGGAGCAGCTGGCCCAGATCGCGAGCTATCTCGACAAGAACGTGGTTCACGAAGGCAACTTGCGGCGCCAGGTCTCGATGAACATCCAGCGCCTTCGGGAGATCGGGTGCTATCGAGGCATCCGGCATCGCCGTGGTTTGCCGGTGCGCGGCCAGCGCACGAGCACCAACGCGCGCACCCGCAAGGGACCGAAGAAGACCGTGGCCGGCAAGAAAAGCGTCAAGGGTCGCTAAGGAGAGGTTGATTCAACATGGCACCCGGAAAGAAAAAGAAACTCCGCAAGGTCGGCTCGAAGGCGGTCTGCCACATCAAGGCGACCTTCAACAACACGATCATCACCATCGCGGACCTGAACGGCGAGTCGCTCTGCTGGGCCTCGGCGGGCCACGTGGGTTACAAGGGCTCGCGCAAGAGCACGCCGTTCGCGGCGCAGCGAGCCGCGGAGAAAGTCGGCGAGACCGCGGTCAAGATGGGCGTGCGCGAGGTCGAAGTGCGCATCAAGGGACCGGGTGCCGGCCGAGAGTCGGCGATCCGAGCGCTGTCGCAGACCGGTTTGACGGTCCGGGCGATCGAGGATCACACGCCCTTGCCTCACAATGGATGTCGGCCGCGCAAGCGCCGCCGCGTCTGAGAGTCGAATCGGAGCGATTAGAATATGTCCTTTACCAAACAGAGTGTCTGCAAGTTGTGCCGGCGTGAGGGCTTGAAGCTCTACCTCAAGGGTCCGCGCTGCGAAACGGCCAAGTGCGCGATCACGCGGCGCAACTACCAGCCCGGCCAGCATTCCTGGACCCGCGGGAAGCCGTCCGAGTACGGCATCGGCCTGCGCGAGAAGCAGAAATGCAAGCGCTACTACGGCGTGCTGGAGACCCAGTTCCGGCGGTATTTCGAGATGGCCAACCGGATGGTCGGCAATACCGGTGCGAATCTGCTGACCCTGCTCGAGCGGCGCCTGGACAGCGTCGTCTTCCAGCTGGGTCTGACTGCTTCGCGCCACGGAGCGCGGCAGCTCGTGGCGCACGGACACGTGAGCGTCAACGGACGTCGCTGCTCCGCGTCCTCGCGCCTGCTCCGAGTCGGCGATCGGGTCGGCATCCTGCCGCGCGAGAAGACCAAGAAGCTGGTGACCGCGGCGCGTGAGCTCCGCAAGGGCGACACGCAGCCGAGCTGGCTGGTATTCGATGAAACCAAGACGGAAGGCGCGCTGTCGGCGTTGCCGGCCCGAGAAGACGTGAGCTTCGAAGTCCAGGAACAGCTGATCGTCGAGCTGATGAGCAAGTAAGAGCGGAGTACCCCGTATGCGCATTCGATGGCGTAATTTCGAGTTGCCTTCAAACGTCGTCGCCGACAAGAAGAGCCTCACGTCCAGCTACGGTCGGTTCGTGATCGAGCCGTTCGAGAAGGGGTTCGGCCACACGATCGGCAACGGCCTGCGGCGCGTGCTGCTCTCCTCACTCGAGGGCAGTTCCGTGACGATGGTCAAGATCGAAAACGTGCAGCACGAGTTCAGCACCATTTCCGGCGTGCTGGAAGACGTCACCGATATCATCCTGAACGTGAAGCATCTGTTGGTGAAGATCGAAGGCGACGAGCCGGTCACCATGAAGGTGGATGTGAATCGCAAGGGTGAGGTCACGGCGGCGGACGTCCAGACCGATCACCGGGCCGAGGTGGTCGAACCCGGTCTGGTGCTGGCCACGCTGACCGAGAAGACGCATTTCCAGATGGAGCTGACCGCCCAGCGCGGTCGCGGCTACGTCACGGCGGACGAGAACTCCCCCGAGGAACGCGAGCTGGGTCAGATTCCGATCGATTCGAATTTCTCGCCGGTCAAGCGCGTGCGGTACAAGATCGAGGACACGCGGGTCGGCAAGATCACGAACTACGACAAGCTGATCCTCGAAATCTGGACGGACGGCACCGTGCGGCCGGAGATCGCGCTGATGGAGGCCGCCAAGGTCTATCGCAAGCACTTGAATCCGTTCATCCACTACTTCCACTCCGGCCAGGATGCCGTCGTCTCCGAGGACGCGGTGATGGCCGACGAGGAGGCCGAGCGCGAGGTTCGCAGGATGCAGGAGTTGCTGGCTCGGCCGATCGAGGAACTCGATCTTTCCGTGCGGGCGCGCAACTGCCTGGATGCCGAGAACATGAGCACCGTCGGGGAGCTGGTTCGCAGGCCGGAATCCGAATTGCTGAAGATCAAGAACTTCGGCAAGACATCATTGAAAGAGATCAAGAAGAAGCTCGCCGATCTGGGGCTGTCCCTCGGTATGGATACCGAGGCGCTCGCGGCGCGTGAATGACGGGCAGAAGGCCCCCAAGGTGACGAGATGACCAGCCACCGGATGCACGGCCGCAAGTTCGGCCGCAAGACGAAGCACCGAATCGCGATGAAACGGAATCTGATTTCATCGCTGTTCGAGCATGGCCGCATCGTGACGACGCTGGCCAAGGCGAAGGAGTACCGTCCTCACGCGGAGAAGATGATCTCCCTGGGACGCAACAAGACGCTCCACAACATCCGCCTGGCGGAGCGGAACCTCGTGACCAAGGATGTGATCCGCAAGCTGTTCGACGAGATCGGCCCTCGCTTCCGCGACCGGCCGGGCGGCTACACGCGCATCCGCAAGCTGTCCCGGCCGCGGGTGAATGACTGCGCGCCGCGGGCGATCCTGGAGCTGGTGGATTACGTTCCCTCGGCCGAGCCCGCGGAGTCCGAGCCCGCCAAGTAAGAGCCAGCGTTCCTGACCGTTCAGGCCAGGGAGAGGTCCGCGCCGGCACGATCGAGCAGCCGGCGGATGTTCGCCTCGGAGTCGCCGAACAATGCAGTCGCGGCGGCATCGGCCTGGATGCAGGACGCGGCAGTGATGGTCAACGAGTGATCATCGGTTTCCCGGGGCGCCGCCGTCCGTGGATCGAGCAGGTGATGGTAGCGCCGGCCGGCGTACATGAAGTACTGCTCGTAATCGCCGGACGTGGCGACCGCTCGGTCGCCCAGGCGGAGCGTCTTCATCATGACGGCCGGATCGTCCGGTGAGCGGATGCCGACCGTCCAGGGATCGCCGTCCTCGGAGCGTCCCAGGGCGTACAGGTCGCCGCCCACGTTGACCAGGCCATCCTGGATGCCGGCGGCGCGCAGCGCGGCCACGGCGCAGTCCACGCCGTAGCCCTTGGCGATGCCGCCCAGATCGAGCCGTGCGTCGGGATCGCGGAAGGCGACCTCGGCCGCGCCTGAGAGCTCGGTGAGCTGAAGCGACCGGAACAGGGCCCGGCCGGCGAACTGGCGCACGGCTTGTCGGGGCGGAGGCTCTTCGCGATGCGCGACGTCCCACAATTCCACGGCACTGCCGAGCATGGGATCGAATCGACCGTCGGAGAGTCGGGCCCAATCCAGGGCGGTCTTCAACACCCGTCCGGTCTCGGGGTGGACGCGGACGGCCTGGCGGGCCGCCAGCCGATTGGCGCGGCCGACGTCGGAGTCGTCCCGAAAGCGGGTCATGCTCCGATCGACGCGGACGAGTTCGGCGAAAGCGGCATCCAGGGCGGCGTGGGCCAGCGCGGGATCGTCGTGGACCACGGCCAGGTCGGCGATCGTGCCCATGACGGGCAGGCTGCGGCGGATCAACGGCCTGCTCCGGCCGAACCTGCGGACCAGCGGCACCGAAGCCACGACGAACGCGCCGATCCCGAGAGCCAGGACTTCGCGGCGTCCGATCGGCCGTCCGGGCCATTGCTGCGGGGCCTGGCCAGGCTGGCCAGGCTGCGTGGAGGAACGATCAGCTCGAGACATGGTCCGACTCCGAGGTCTGCTGGGGGGGAGTGGGGCAGGAACCGCACTCCGGTTTCTGATTCGAACAGGTGCCGCAACCGGTCGAACGGCGGCTGAACCGCCCGACCAGGGCGAAACAGATGAACAGCAACGCCAGTCCGAGGATTCCGATCAGAGTGGTCACGTCGAACTCCCGAGGCCGGCGAAGCCCATGAAGGCGAGCGACAGGGAGCCCGCGATGATCAGCACGAGGGCGGTTCCGCGGGCCAGGGCCGGCACGCTGGCCAGCTCGGAATCCTCGCGGATGGAGGCCATCAAGACCAGCGCCAGGGTCAGCCCGCAGCCCGCCCCCAGGGCGAAGAACAGTCCTTCGAGGAAGCCGTAGCCCCGATTGGTCTGGAAGATCGCCAACCCGAGAATCGCGCAGTTGGTGGTGATCAGCGGCAGGAAGATGCCCAACTGCTGGAACAGCGCCGGACTGACTTTCTTGATCACCATTTCCACGATCTGCACCAGCGAAGCGATCACCACGATGAAGGCGATCAATCTGAGATACGGCGCGTGCGGAAGCACGAAAGCGTTCAGGAACCAGGCGCACAGCGAGGTGATCACCAGCACGAAGATGTTGGCGAGCCCCATGCGCAACGCGGTCGCCACCCGGCCCGAGACGCCCATGAACGGACACAGGCCGAGGAACAGCGCCAGGGTGAAGTTGTTGACGACCATGGTCGAGAGGAAAATCCAGACCAGATTGCCCATCAGGCCACCTTCCTTTCGACCGTCGATTCACCCGTGGTCGTGGTCGCGCCCGGCTTCAACTCCTTGCGGCGCTTCCTCGAGCTTCGCCAGTTCAAGAAGAGCAGCACGAAGCCGAGGGTCAGGAAGCCTCCCGGCGGCAGGACGAAGATCACCCAGGGCTCGAAGTCGGGACCGAACAGGCTGATGTTCAGGAATGAACCATTGCCGAGGATCTCGCGCACGCTGCCCATGATGAGCAGGGCGATGATGAATCCGAAGCCGGTTCCACAGGCGTCGATCAGCGCGCGTCCCACCGGCCGCCTGGAGGCGAAGGCCTCCTGGCGTCCAAGAATCATGCAGTTCACCACGATCAGCGCGATGAAGGCGCCCAGCGCCTTGTGGATCCCGGGGACCACGGCTTCCAGGGTCATGTCGGCCACGGTCACGAAGGTGGCGATGATCAGGATGTAGGTCGAGATGCGCACCTCGTGGGGGATGAACCGCTTGAGCAGGGCGACCAGCACGCTCGATCCAGCGAGCACGAAGAAGGTCGCCAGTCCCATGGCCAGCGAGTTCGCCACGGTGTTGGTGACCGCCAGGGCCGGACAGAGTCCCAGCATCTGGATCAGCACCGGGTTCTCCCGCCAGACCCCGCGCAGAAAATCCTGCTGGCTGGTGGTCACTTTCACGGTCGTGTCTCCGGGTCATACGCCTCGAGCAGCGGGCGCAGCACTTCGAGCTTGTTGTTGATGATCCGGATCACGGCCTTCGAGGAAATCGTGGCGCCGGTGATCATGTCGATCTCCGCCGGGTCGCTGTCGTTCCCCTGGCCGGCCTTGACACCCAATAGCGGCGCCCGGGCCCCTTCGAACTGGCTCACGAAGGCCAGGTCCTTCTCGATCTTGTCTCCCAGCCCGGGAGTCTCCTTGCTCTCCAGCACCTTCATGCCGAGCACCGTCCGACTCTCCGGCTGGTACCCGAAGATCAGCCGGACGATGTCCTGGAACCCGGGCTCGCCGGCGGTCACGGCGAAGCCGACCGGATGGTCCTCGGCGTCGAAGCCCAGGAAGACGCGCTCCGTGTCGCGCTCGGTCCGGCCTTCCGGCAGCTCCGGGGCCAACCGGTCGTCGAGCACATACAGGGTTTCGTAGCGGGCCGGGGCCTTGAGCACCTCCTGGACGGCGATCTCGAGCGCCGCGGCCTTGTTGCGCAGGATCGCCGGCTCCGTGGCCTTGAAGACCAGGACCAGCAGCAGGCCCGCCAGGACTCCGGCCACGCCGAGGGTCAAGACCAGGCGGATCGAGGAGACCTCCGGGACGGACGCCGGAGTGGCCTGCCGCGTCTGCTCTGGCGTCGCCGGACGTTCGTGGTCGTCGATGCGGGCGGTCAAGGTCATGAACTCACCTTCAGTCCGGTCGAACCGAAGACCCGCGGCTGGGTGGCCCGGTTGATGAAGGGAACCACCGCGTTCATGAGCAGGATCGCGTACATGACACACTCCGCGAGTCCGCCCCACATTCGGATCACCACCACCAGCAGGCCGATGCCGGCCCCGAAGATCCAGCAGCCGAGGTTGGTCACCGGCGAGGTGACCATGTCGGTGGCCATGTAGAGGGCGCCCAGCATCAGGCCGCCGGAGAAGAGCATGAACAGAGGATTCGGAAAGCGGGCGGAGTCCAAAAGGAACAGGATCCCGGAGAGCAGGGCCACGCTGGCGAAGATGCTGATCGGGATCCGCCAGTTCAGGAAGTTGCGCGCCGCCAGATACCCGCCGCAGAGCAGGATCAGGATTCCGGAAGTCTCACCCAGCGAACCGCTGGTCGTGCCGAGTACCAGCGACCACAGATCGGTGGAGGTGTGCTCGAACTTGGAAAGGCCGAGCGGAGTCGCGCCCGAGATGATGTCGGTCGGATCGGCACTCATCAGCGGCAGGGCGAAATTGTCTCCGCGCAGCTGCCACCAGGGTCCGCCGGTCACTGAATAGGTGGTCATCGCCACCGGAAAGGCAGCCTGCAGGAAGGCCCGGCCGAGCAGGGCGGGATTGAAGATGTTCTGTCCCAGCCCGCCGAAGACCAGCTTGCCGCAACCCACTCCGAAGAATCCGCCGACGAAGGCCATCCAGATCGGCAGTCCGGCCGGCAGGCAGAGCCCCAACAGGATGCCGGTGATCAACGCCGATCCGTCCGCCAAGGTGCCGCGGTCGCCGAACAACAGCTCCGGAAGCAGCGCGCCGATGGTCGCGCCCGAGATCACCAGCAGGGCGCTCGGCCCGAAGTGCCAGACCGCCATGGCCAAAAGCGGCAGCAGGCTGAAGACCACGTTCCACATGATCCGCGGCGTGGTGTCCGGACCGAAGAGATGGGGCGAGGCGCTGACTTCCAGTCGAGCCTTGCTCATGGTCGATTCGCCTTCAGTTTGACCAGGGCCGTCTTCGAGATCTGGAACATCTGGCTGAGCGGAATGTTCGAAGGGCAGACGTAGGAACAGCAGCCGCAGAGCATGCAGGTGTTCAGGTTGAGTTCCTGCTCCATCTGCTCGTAGCGCTGCGCCTTCGCGAGAGTGCCGAGGAGCTGCGGGTTCAGGAAGACCGGGCAGGCATCCAGACAGTGGCCGCAGCGGATGCAGGGATAGGTGCGCTGCTTGCGGGCCTCCTTTCGGGAGAGCACCACCACTCCGGTGGTTCCCTTGAGCACCGGCGCCTGCAGATTGCCCACCGCGGTGCCCATCATCGGCCCGCCCAGGATGACCTCGCTGGCGTCATCGGTCAGTCCGCCGCAGGCCTCGATCAGGACCTCGAGCCGGGTGCCGATCGGCACCAGCAGGTTGGCGGGCTTGCGCACGCCCTGGCCGGTGACGGTGACGATGCGCTCGAGCAACGGCAGTCCGGTCAGGAAGGCCTCGGCGATCGAGGCCACCGAGCCCACGTTCTGGACCACCGCGCCGACGTGCACCGGCAGCTTGCCGGTGGGCACTTCGCGGTCCAGGAGCGCCTTGATCAGCATCTTCTCCGCGCCCTGGGGATAGCGCACCCGCAGAGGCACGATCTCCAGCTCGAGATCATCCGGCGCGGTGTCGCGCAGGATCCGGATCGCGTCCGGTTTGTTTTTCTCGATGCCGATCAGCACCCGCCGGGCGCCCAGGCAATGCTGCATGATCCGCAGGCCGAGATGCACCCGGTCGGGATACTCGACCATCACGCGGTGATCGGTGGTCAGATACGGTTCGCACTCGCAGCCGTTGATCAGCAGGAGGTCGACCGATTCGCCCTCCGGTGGTTTCAGCTTCACGTGCGTCGGAAACGCCGCGCCGCCCAGGCCGACCACGCCGGCCGCCTGAACCACACCGATGATCTCGTCCACCGAAAGAGTGCGCCAGTCCGGCAGCGGCCGGGGCCGCGGCTGCTGGGCCGAGTAGGCGTCGACGGCGATGCGGATGCCCTCGGAGTGGGAGCCGTCGGGATGAGGGAAACGACCGATCTCGACCACCTTTCCGCTGGCCGGCGCGTGGTGGGGGACCGAGACGAAGCCGTCCGGTTCGGCGATGCGGTCGCCTCGCTCGACCCGGTCGCCGACGCGCACGATCGAGCGCGCCGGCTTGCCGATGTGCTGCCGCAGCAGCACGACCAACTCGTCCGGATAGGGCAGCCGGCGAATCGAGAGATCCGCGGTCTGCTGTTTCTTCTCCGGAGGGTGAACCCCGTGTCGGAAGTTCAGAGGCAGCAGTGAGGGCATCGCATCATCCGTTGAACGGCAGGGCGCGCTTTTGCCACTTGTCCAGGTCCTTTTCCTTCGGGTTCAAGGGCGCTCCCGGGTGGATGATGCCGACCGGACAGCGTTCGGCGGCCACCACCAGATCCTTGAAGGGTCCCGCCTTGGGGTCCTTCACGGTGGCTTGCTTCTTGTCGTTGTAGGCGAACATCCGGCCATTCAGGTTGGTGCACTCGTTGCAGGCCGTACAGCGCGACGACTCGATGTAGGCCGCCGCGGCGAACTCGTCCGCCTCGTCCACAGGCTCGGCGACGGCCGCGGGAGCGGCCGCCCCAGACGTATCGGACGAGGCTCTGGACGGTGCGTGTGCCTCGTGCGCCCCGTTGCCGCCGTTCCGGCTGCCGCTCCCCGCCCCGGTGGAGTCGGTCGAATCGGCCGTGAGCGGCACGATCTCGATCGGCGCCAGCCCTTCCATGGTCTGGGCCTCCCGGAGCAGGTCCGCCACCGTGCGGTTGCCGTCGCCGCTCCGCAGCAGGCCCTCCGCCATGCGCCGCGCCACCAAACCGGGATAATGCGCCTTGAGTTCGGCCATGCGGGCCTCGTACTGCTCGCGGATCTCCGCCGCCCGGCGGTCGAAGACCTCTTCCATGCCGGCCTCGACGGTCGACCGGGTCGTGTCGGTGACCTCGAGACCCGCCAGCTGGCGGAGCTGCGACCAGTAGAGCAGTCGTTCCTCGGCCAGCTGAACGATCTCGCTCGAGACCTGCAGGCGTTTCAGGCACCGCTTTGCGTCGAGGATGTAGATGTAGGGCACGCTCCGTTCACGCTGCTCCCGATCCAGATCGATGAACTCGTGGAAGGCCACCGGTTCGCGATCCGCATTCTCGGAAAGCGGCCGGAAGTGCTTTTTGAAGCGGGCCTCCGTGTAGGCCCAGTCGGCGATGGTCAGCGGCAGGGTCTGCTTCTGCTCGGCGCCCTCGGAGTCGACGTACGAGAGTTCGTAGCTCGGCCACCTCGCGTCCAGATCGGGATTGCCGTCCAGGCTGAGGCAGTCGTCATAGGCCGCGCCCTGATCCGGGTCGAACCGGAAGATCGGAAAGGCGCGGCTCTCCAGGGCCAGCTTGGAGGCGTGCGCCGCGGAGTTGTCGGCGATGCCGTGTTCCGGCGGGCAGGGACAGTGGAGCAGGAACAGCGACGGGCGCCGCTTGGTGAGGCCCTGCAGCACTCCGCCCAGGAGGTGCGAGGCCGCGGCCTGGGTGGCCTGAAGCACATAGGTGTTGCGGTGGGCGATGCCGATCAGGCCGAGCTCCTTGCGGGTCTCCTCCTTGCCGTGCTGCCCCTTGCCGAAGGCGGCCATGTCGGACACCTGGCCGGTGAACCCGCTGGTGCAGGCCTGCCCGCCGGTGTTGGAGTAGACCTGGGTGTCCAGGACCACGACCCGGATCGGCTTGCCCGAGGCCATCAGCCGCGAGAGGTTCTGGAAACCGATGTCCAGCATGGCGCCGTCGCCGCCCACCGAGATGATCGGCGGCGAGAGGTCGAATTCCTCGTCGGTGAACCCGCGCCAGTCGAGACGCCGGAACTCCTCCTCGTCCCGGGCCGCGTCGTAGCTTCCGTCGAGCAGCTTGCGCGCGCGCCGCAGGGCGATGAAGCCGTCACCCATCTTGCGCATGTGCCCCTCGAAGATCCCGATCGCCACCGAGGGAGAATCCTGGAAGAGGTGGTTGACCCACGGGAACGGATACGGGTTGTAGGGGTAGGTGGCGCCCCAGACGGAGGAGCAGCCGGTCGAGTTGGAGAAGCCCAGCATGGCCCGTCCCTTGCCGCTCGGCCCCTCGGTGTAGAGCCAGAGGAGCCGCTTGAGCTGCGCGCTGGAGTCGTTCAGGAGCTTGACCTTCGCGGCGTTCTCTTGCGACAGGCCGAGCTCGACCAGGCCTTCCTCGGAGACGTCCAGGTGATCCAGATCCGCGTCGGAGGTCAGCAAGGCCCGCGCCTGCTGGTCCAGTTCAGCGATCAGCGTCTCGAGCTGTGCGACGTGCCGATCCACGCGCGGCCGCATCAGGGCGTAGACCGCCGAGACGACCAGATGCAGCACGGTCTTCTCGCCGCAGCCCATGCAGGCGCCGTCGCCGCCCACCATCGAGCGGTAGAGCTCCTTCTTGAGCAGCAGGGACGGCAGCACGCCGATCGCCTCTTCCAGGCTGGCGATGTTGATGTACTGGTTGTCGGTGTCCGGGAGCGCCTTCCAGAAGTCCCAGTTGCGCCTGAGCGTTTCGACCGCCTGCTCGTCCTGCTTGACGGTCGTCAGGGCGCCGTCCGGACAGACCTCGACGCACAGCATGCAGCCCTTGCAGGCCTCGGGGTTGACGGTGATCGAGAGCAGCGCCCCGGTATTCTTCGTCCGGCTCTCGGGCCGATCGAAGAACGGCGCGGTCTTGGCCAGCGGAAAGCCGTCCAGCACCGTCTTGACGCGCGTGAACTCGAGGTCCAGCGCGGCTCGTTTCTCGGGCGGCGGCGCAAGTTTCTGGATCACGTTGTCGTACGAGAGCGACAGCATCTCGGTGAACGACTTGAAGGGCGGCGCGCCTCGCAGCACGCGCAGCGTCTCGTTGGCCAGCGGCTTCACCAACTGCCGGAAACGGTCGAGCGGCGCGCCGTTCTCCGCCTGATCGACGGCTGTCAAAAGCAGTTGATCGACCGGCGTCACCAGGCCGGGAATCGCGCTGTCGGGGCACTGCGTCCAGCACTGGCCGCAGCCCGTGCACTTCTCCGGCAGGAACTCCGGGATCTCGAAGCGCACGTCGGTCATGTCGCGGATCGAGCTGGTCGCCGCCGGAATCGTGGACAGCGCCAGGAACGGGTCGGCGATGCCCTCGCCGCCCGTCTTGTAGAGGTGGCAGACCTGCTCCCAGAAGCGGCCGGCGTTGCCCGGCCCCATGGCGGCCTTGCCATGGGCCAGGCCGCTCGGGATCACCGGAACCGCGCCGCTCTCCTCGGCGTGACCCTCGAGCTGGTCCGGATCGAGCGTGATCAACTCGTCGAAGCCGCGCCTTATGACTCTCAGGTTGTCCTCCACCACCCGCTCGCCGAGGTGGCCGAACTTCTTCTTGAGCTGGGCGCGGATGCCCTCCATCAACCGTTCGCGGTCGAGCGCCCCGGACTGCATCAATGTCGAGGTGCGGAAGAAGGAACCCATGAAGGCGGTGCCTTGCATGCGGTAGCGCAGCTCGGCCTCGGAGGCCTCCTCGGCGGCGATCTTGAAGGCGTCGATGTAGTGGACCTGGATGTTCTGCGAGCGGATCCGGTCCTGGGCGGAACGGGGCAGCGAGCGCCACAGCTCCGCCGCGCCCTGATCCCACTGGATCACGAACACGCCGCCCGGCGCCATTCCGGCGAGCGGATTCGAGTGGCGGAACACGTTCGGGTCCGGTGACAGGACCACGTTGACGTGCTTCAGCTCGCAATTGAGCTTGAGCGGCTGCTTCGACAGCGTGGCATAGAAGGTGGTCGGCTGGCCCTTCTTCTCCGAACCGTACTTCGGGTTGGCCTTGATGTTCAGGTCGAGCAGCTCCGAGGCGGTCATCGCCACGTTCTTGCCCATCGTGATGGCGCCCCAGCCGCCGACCGAGTGGATCCGGATGGAGACGGCGTCGTCGGGCCAGATGTTGGCGGCTTCGGCCGGCGGGAGGGCCAGCGACTCGAGCCTTGGATACCCCTCAAGCAGCTGCTGCTGCCAGATCTGCAGTTTGGGCAGGCGCGTGTTCTTTCGCACGAAATCGATGCCCAGGTAGAACTGGCGATGTCCCGCGCCGCCCTCCAGCATGTTCTGGACGGCCGCGATCAGGTCGGCCGGCTGCAGATCCCGGCTGCCCAGGCCGAAGCAGCCGGAGTAGAACTCGGGCATCTCGGAGAGCGAGATCGGCGCCAGTCCCGCGTGGGACGGAGCACCGCCGGCCCGGCCGTTCTCCAGCGCCTTGGCCATTCCCGCGCGGATCTCCTTCAAGAGCGGCGCGTCCACCGCCAGCGGCTGATCGACCCGTTCCAGGACGGTCACGGCGCGCTTGCCCTTGAGCAGGTGGCTGATCACGTCGGCCGGGAAGGGGCGGTACATCGTCACGTTCAGCACGCCGACCTTGAGATTGCGTTCGGCCCGCAGGTAGTCGCAGACCGCCTCGGCGTTGGCCACCACCGAGCCCATCCCGGCGATCACGTACTCGGCGTCGTCCAGCCGGTAGCCGATCGCGCGGCGATACTCCCGGCCGGTCAAGGCCGCGTACTCCGCCATGGCCTGATCGGTCAGTTGCTGGATGTGGTCGAAGTAGAACGGGCGCTGGGCGGCCACGCCCTGGGCGTAGCTGTCCTGGTTCTGCACCACCCCGAACATGGACGGATAGTCCATGTTGTAGGTCTCGGGGATGCGCCGGCGGCGCGCGCCGAAGGTCAGCCGCTGGGCCGGCGTGGGCGAGTCGATCTCATCGGCGGGATCGCCGAGGTACTCGCGCACCAGGTCCCGTTCGGGCAACTGGATGGTCTCGATCACGTGGCTGGTCAGGAAGCCGTCCTGGGCGCAGATCCCGGGGTTCAGCGAGAGTTCGGCGATGCGATGCGCGATCAGGT
>Ga0326597_10002540_pt1 | contig 27126 bp, 23 predicted proteins | sample RVTome_12_FD_203789 | JGI IMG/M metagenome (GOLD analysis project Ga0326597, IMG submission 203789) | Soil microbial communities from uranium-contaminated site in the Upper Colorado River Basin, Wyoming, United States - RVT100D185 | ecosystem: Environmental > Terrestrial > Soil > Contaminated >... | reverse complement strand
GTATCACGGCGGCGGTAGTCCTCCTATGGTTCACGTCTTCGCAAACGCAAACCGTAGCAGAGTTCTACCCCCGCCGTCGCTCAAAAAGCTAATTTGGACAAGAGTGATAACTGATATGAAACGCGTCCTCATCCTGTGCACAGGAAACTCGGCGAGAAGCCAGATGGCAGAAGGCCTACTTCGGCATGATGGCGGAGACCACTATGAGGTCTGCAGCGCTGGAACGAAGCCCAGCCAAGTGCGAAGCGAAGCAATCACAGTAATGCAGGAAACCGGGATCGACATCTCCGGACACCGTTCTAAGTCAGTGGATGAATTTGTCGGCGAGCAGTTTGACTACGTGATTACGGTCTGCGACAACGCCCGAGAGATCTGTCCCTTCTTTCCCGCAACAACTAAGCGCATCCACTGGAGCATAGAAGATCCCACGCTTGAAGAGGGATCGGACGAAGCTCCGTTTTGGAAATCTGCTCTCAAAGAACAGGAACGGGAAGGCCGAGTAGTCCTGTGACGACAGTCCAGATGCGGACAGTCCCGGGGCCAGATTCCGCCTGATGTACTTTGCCTGCGCATCTTGGTTCCCTGATCCTGAGTCGCCAGACTGGGCGAAAGTATGGCGAAGGCGACAACCGTCCCGAAGCGACACCTTGCAACTCGAAGAGCCAACGGGATGGTGCCTGGATATATACTGACTAAATGCCGGAGCGACTCATCGCACTGATCAGGGCCGGAGTTCCCATTTTGTCGGGGTGACGCCGAGCAAGACCTGTAGTACGCGGAAGCCGCGCTCGACACGAATCGAGAGGTGCTGGGTTGGTAGACAAAGCTACCGTCCGGGCAACTTGAGTGCGAGCACGGAAAGGGCGGACTGGAATCGATCAAGGAGGATTGGCGGCAACGAACACTTGTTCTCAATCCCGGCACATTACCGCGAGCGAGTTTTCCTCATCGCGGCATCTCCCGGTTCCGGATCGATGCTGCTGTACTGCAACGCACTTTAGGGCTCGGCAAAACCGCGCCCTCAACCATCAAAGCGTAGAATAGGAGACGGGAGGCATATGCAGATTCAAGTAAATAGCGATAGCAGCGTGGCGGTAGACGTCGCGCTGTCAGCGTTTGTGGAAGCTAATATCAACAGTGTTTTGGCGCGATTCGCCGACCGGATTAGTCGCATAGAGGTTCATCTGAGCGACGTGAACGGCGAAAGATTTGGCAACCAGGACAAGCGTTGCCTCATGGAAGCCCGGGCGACGGGCCGAGATCCAGTAGCGGTCACAGAGGAGGCCGCGACGTGGGAACTGGCGGTGAAGGGAGCGGCCAACAAGATGCAACGTCTACTCCGCAGCACTTTCGGGCGACTGGGAGAGAACGTATGACGGTGCCATCCGCCATCCGGAACGATCTTAGCGTATTGCGAGCCGCCCACCATCCGCCTTGCCTTTCGCTCTATTTATCGACGCACCGGCATCATCCTGAGAATCAACAGGACCCCATCCGTTTCAAGAATCTGATGAAAGCGCTTGAGGAATCGCTTCTGCAACGGTATTCGTCGAGCGAGACGGGCCCTCTGCTCGAACCTTTCCGAACGCTGGCCGGCGATAGGGATTTCTGGAATCACACCTGGGACGGTCTGGCGGTTCTCGGCGCCGCCGGCCTGTTCCGGGTGATCAAACTCCAGCGGCCGGTTTTCGAGTTGGCTGTCGTCGCTGATAGCTTCCACATCAAACCCTTGTTACGCATTCTGCAATCGGCCGATCGGTATCAGGTTCTGAGCTTGAACCGGCGGGAGATCCATCTCTTCGAGGGCAATCGTGACAAACTGGATGAGTTGGAGCTGGCAGCCGGGGTGCCGCGCACAATCACCGAAGCGCTGGGGGACGAACTGACCGAGCCGCATCAAACCGTTGCCTCCTACGGCGGCACCGGGCTAGGCTCCAACATGCGCCACGGTCATGGATCGAAGCAGGACGAAGTCGAGATTGACGAAGAACGATTCTTTCGCGCAGTTGACCGGGCATTTTTGGAACACCACTCCCAGTCATCCGGATTGCCTCTCATTCTCGCTGCACTCGTCCAATACCACACGCCCTTCCGCCAGATCAGCCATAATCCATTTCTGATGGAGACGGGTATCGAAGTGGACGCGAGTTCGCTGACGACCGACCAGTTGCGCCAGCGGGCATGGGCCGTCCTAGAACCGGAGTTCCGGGCGCGCCTGAGAAAGCTCGCCGAAGCATTCAAGGAGGCTCGATCCAAGGGACTTGGAGCAGACGACCTCGCAAAGGTGGCACACGCAGCCGCCGAGTCAAAAGTTGACTTTCTTTTGGTGGAGGCGGATCGGCGAATCCCCGGCCGCTTGGACCGAGAGACTGGCGCCATTGTCCTCAGCCGTCTGGAGGATCCTCAGGTGGATGACCTATCGGACGATTTAGCGGAATTGGTTTTGAACAGAGGCGGTCAAGTCGTGGTGGTCCCGGCGATAGACATGCCGACCGCTGCTGGAGTTGCTGCTATTTTCCGTTTCTAATTTAGATCATGCGAATGTACCGGCCAGCGACCAAGCGCTGGCTCACTCGTGAAGAGCGCCGCTATCAGACCGAGGTCGAAGGTGCAATGAGCGAAGCAAACCAAGGCACCGTAGTTTCCGTGCGCGGCAGTGTTGTGGATATCCGGTTCGAGCGGGATTTGCCGGCGATCTATTCGTTGCTGCGCGCGGGGCAGGACGGGCGCATCGCCATCGAAGTGCTGGCGCAACTCGATGTACGTCGCGTGCGCGGCATAGCGTTGACACCCACGCAGGGCCTTGCGCGCGGCATGACGGTTGAGAACACGGGCGGGCCGTTACAGGCGCCGGTCGGCAAGGGCATTCTTTCGCGTATGTTCGACGTGTTCGGCAACCCGATCGATCGGCAGGGGGACGTTTCGGACGTGGAGTGGCGTTCCGTCCATCACGCTCCGCCGCCGCTGGCCCAGCGTTCCACCAAGTCCGAGGTCTTCGAAACGGGCATCAAGGTGATTGATGTGCTCGTGCCGCTGGAACGCGGCGGCAAGGCAGGACTGTTCGGCGGGGCCGGCGTGGGCAAAACCGTCCTGCTCACCGAAATGATCCACAACATGATCGGCCACCACGAGGGCGTGAGCCTGTTTTGCGGCATCGGCGAACGCTGTCGCGAAGGCGAGGAGCTTTACCGCGAGATGAAGGAAGCCGGCGTACTGCCGAACATGGTGATGGTGTTCGGCCAGATGAACGAGCTCCCCGGCAGCCGTTTCCGCGTGGGCCACGCGGCGCTTACTATGGCCGAGTATTTCCGAGACGACGAGCGCCGCGACGTGCTGCTGCTCATCGACAATATTTTCCGTTTCATTCAGGCCGGTTCCGAGGTGTCCGGATTGATGGGGCAGATGCCGTCCCGACTGGGTTATCAGCCCACGATGGGCACCGAGTTGTCGCGGTTGGAGGAGCGCATTGCCAACACCAATACCGGGGCCATCACGTCTATCCAGGCCGTGTATGTGCCGGCGGATGATTTCACCGATCCGGCGGCGGTACATACGTTCTCCCACCTATCGGCGTCCATCGTGCTTTCGCGCAAACGTGCGAGCGAGGGGCTTTATCCGGCCATCGACCCGTTGCAGTCCAGTTCCAAAATGGCCACGCCAGGCATCGTCGGTGAACGGCATTATCTCCTGGCGCAGGAGATCCGACGGACGCTCGCGCAGTACGCGGAACTCAAGGACCTCATTGCCATGCTCGGCCTGGAGCAACTGTCGCCAGAGGATCGCAACGTAGTGGCCCGCGCCCGCCGTTTGGAGCGTTTTCTCACTCAGCCGTTTTTCACGACCGAGCAATTCACCGGGCTCCAAGGCAAGCTCGTCGGCCGTGAAGACGCGCTGGACGGCTGCGAGCGCATCCTGCGCGATGAATTCAAAGACGTTCCGGAAGGCACGCTCTATATGATCGGGCCCGTTGACGAGGCGAAAGTAAAGGCGAAATCCGGCAAAAACGCAGGCAAGGACTCATCCCAAGCCGAGTCCAAGAATTCCACGCCCAAAGCCGGGTCCGCGCCGGGGCCCAAGCTGGATCTGAAGTCCACACCCGAGGCCGAACGTGCAGACAATACGCATGAATCTTAAGGTGCTCCTGCCGTTCCAGGTCTTTGCCGAGAAGACCGGCGTGACTCGCATCATTGCCGAAACGCGTGGGGGTTCGTTCGGGCTGTTGCCGCATCGGCTCGATTGTGTGGCCGCGCTTCCGCCGGGGATTCTGATCTACGAAAACGAAGCCGAGGGTGAGGTTTGCCTCGCTGTGGATGAAGGGGTGCTGATCAAGACCGGCCCGGACGTGCTCGTCTCCGTGCGCAATGCCATAGCCGGAACGGACCTCCGCCACCTGCGCGACGCGGTGGAACGGGAATTTCTGCACCGGGACGAACGGGAGCAGAGTGTGCGCTCGGCGCTGGCGAAAATGGAAAGCGGTCTCATCCGTCGTATGGCGGACTTTCATCATGACTGACGAACCCCCAAATGGGCCATTGAAGCCGCCTCTTGGTCAGGAGGTCGGGGCGAAGGCGGCGCGTAAACTCCGCGCGCGACGCCATGTCACGCGAACCGTCTGGTTTGGCTTGGGCATGATGGGACTGATAGGCTGGTCGGTGGCAATCCCGACGCTGCTCGGCGCGGCGCTTGGTATTTGGCTGGACCAGCGCTATCCGGGAGGCCGCTCCTGGACACTGGCCCTGCTGGTCGCAGGCTTGGCGATCGGGTGTTGGAATGCGTGGCATTGGGTGTCAAAGGAAGACAAGGCCATCCGGGAGGAACAGGAGGATGGCGATGAATGAAACTGTGATTCTGGTTCTGGTGGGGGGCGCGGGTGTTTTGCTCGGAGTGTTTTTCTTCGGCGGCCTTTGGTGGACGGTGCGAAGGGGCGTTTCTTCGAATCGGCCGGCGCTGTGGTTTCTCGGCAGCCTTCTGCTGCGAAACAGCATCGTCCTGGCCGGGATTTATTTCGTCTCGGGCGATCGTTGGGACGGGCTGCTGGCGTGTCTCCTCGGATTCGTCATTGCGCGCCCCATCGTGACGCGGTTCGCCGGCCCGCCGGTCGAACACCACAACTTCCCAGCTAAGGAGGCCGGCCATACACCTTAGTCCCGACGAGATCATTTTCTGGCAATATGCGTTGTTCAAGCTCAACGCCACCATTGTATTCACATGGGGGCTGATGCTCGTCCTGGCCCTGGGCGCGAAACTCATCACACGCAAACTTTCCATCGGCCTGAAACGTGACCGCTGGCAGAATCTTCTCGAAATCATCGTCATCGCCATCGAGAAACAAATCGAAGAAGTCGGCCTCAGTAACCCCCGAAGGTATCTCAGCTTCCTGGCCACGCTCTTCCTTTTCCTCGCAATGGCGGCCCTCTGCACCATCATTCCCGGCTACCAGCCTCCGACAGGTTCGCTCTCGACCACGGTGGCGCTGGCGCTGTGCGTGTTTGTGGCCGTGACGTTTTTCGGCGTCGAGGAGCGGGGCTTGGGCAACTACCTCAAGTCCTATGCGCAGCCGACGCCCATCATGTTGCCGTTCAATATCATCAGCGAAGTCTCCCGCACGCTGGCCCTGGCCGTCCGCCTGTTCGGTAACATGATGAGTGGAGCGATGATCATCGGTATCCTGCTCACCATCACGCCCTTCCTCTTTCCGGTCATAATGGTGGCGCTGGGACTTCTCACCGGCATGGTGCAGGCCTACATCTTCTTCATCCTGGCCACGGTTTACATCGCGGCCGCCACGCGTGTCCGCAAGCTTGAATCCGAACCATTGAAACAACAACGCTAGGAGGGATGGTAGACACTATGGACAACATGACTATTATCGCGGTGGCATCCATTGTCACCGCCGGCATTACCACCGGTTTCGGCACAATGGCCCCGGCACTGGGAGAAGGGAAGGCGGTCGCGACGGCGCTGACTTCGCTGGCCCAGCAACCCGACGCCTCCGCCACCATCACCCGGACCCTGTTCGTCGGCTTGGCGATGATCGAGTCCACGGCCATTTACTGTTTCGTGGTCTCAATGATTCTCATCTTCGCCAACCCGTTCTGGAACCACGCCATCGCCCAAACCGCCGGAAGGTAAGTTTATGCTGATCGACTGGTTCACCGTCGGTGCGCAGGTGGTCAACTTCCTCGTCCTGGTGTGGTTGCTGAAGCGCTTTCTCTACAAGCCCATCCTCGATGCCATCGACGCGCGGGAGAAACGGATCGCCAAAGAACTCGCGGATGCCGGCGCGAAACTGAGCCAAGCCCGGATAGAGCGCGACGAATTCCGGAAGAAGAACGAGGAGTTCGACCAGCAGCGCGACGAGCTCCTGAGCAAGGCCAAGGACGAGGCAAAAGCCGAACGTCACCGCCTCCTTGAGGAAACGCGGCTGGTGGCCGACACACTGCGCGCCAAGCAACAGGACGCGTTGAAACGCGAACAAATGAGCCTGAATGACGAGATCGGGCGCCGAACCCGGGAGGAAGTGTTCGCCATTGCGCGAAAGACGCTGATGGATCTCGCCGGGACAAGTCTGGAAGAACGCATGAGCGAGGCGTTCACGCGCCGCTTGCGAGACCTGGACGGCCAGGCGAAAGCAGGCCTCGCCGAGGCTCTTAAAGCAGCGTCTGACCCTGCGGTCGTGCGCAGCGCGTTTGACCTGCCTGCGGAGCAACGAACCGCAATACAACATGCCCTCAACGAAACCTTCTCGGATGAAATCCGAGTCCGTTTCGAGACTGCGCCGGATGTGATCAGCGGCATTGAACTCACCGCGAACGGACGAAAGGTCGCCTGGAACATCGCGGATTATCTCGCGTCACTGAACAAGAGCATCGGCGAGCTGTTGGAAGAACAGTCCAAACCCGAAGCGAAGGAGGAGAGCAAGTCCACCTCCGAATCTCGACCGGACGAGTCCAAGCCGGAGTCCAAGTCCGGAAGCAAACGTGCCGCTCCCGAGGAGGTCCAGTGAACGCGCCGCCCGGTACTGTGCAAAGTGCCCTCGACCGCGCGTTCGCTGGCCTCAGGCAGGGACGCGCAACCTTCACTCCGCAACTGACGCCGCACGAGGTGGGCACGATCGCCAACGTCTCCACCGGCATCGCCCTGGTCTCCGGCCTTCCCGGCGTCGGTTTTGACGAGTTGGTGAGATTTCGCGGCGATGTATTCGGCATTGCATTCAACGTGGACGAAGACGAAATCGGCGTCGTGCTACTCGGCGAATACTGGCATCTGCACGCAGGCGATGCAGTCGAGCGCACAGGCCGGGTCATGGACGTGGCAGTGGGCGACGGATTGCTGGGACGCGTCATTGACCCGCTCGGCCGGCCCCTTGATGGCAACGGGCCGGTAGCCGCCAGCGAGCGCCTGCCCATCGAACGCCCCGCCGCGCCCATCATGGACCGCGCGCCGGTCACCGTGCCGCTCCAAACCGGACTGAAGGTCATTGACGCGCTCATTCCCATCGGACGCGGCCAGCGCGAGTTGATTCTCGGTGACCGGCAGACGGGCAAGACCGCCATTGCGATCGACACCATCCTGAATCAGCGCGGCAAGGATGTCTTGTGCGTCTATTGCGCCATTGGCCAGCGGGCGTCCGCCATCGCGAAGGCCGTGGCCACCTTCCGGGAGAAGGACGCGATGGATTACACCGTGGTAGTCGTCACCGAGGGCAACGACCCTCCGGGCCTCGCCTACATCGCCCCTTACGCCGCCACCAGCATCGCGGAGCATTTCATGGAGCGAGGCCGCGATGTGCTGATCGTTTACGACGATCTTACCCATCATGCCCGCGCCTATCGCGAGCTTTCTCTGTTGCTGCGCCGGCCACCCGGCCGCGAAGCGTTCCCCGGCGACATCTTTTATATCCACTCGCGGCTGCTCGAGCGCGCAACGCACTTGCGCAAGGAGCTCGGCAACGGCTCTCTCACCGCGTTGCCCATCATCGAAACGGAAGCGCAGAACATATCCGCCTACATCCCGACCAACCTGATTTCCATTACGGACGGGCAGATCTACCTCTCGCCGTCGCTGTTCCAATTGGGTGTGCTGCCGGCGGTGGATGTCGGTAAATCGGTATCGCGCGTTGGCGGCAAAGCGCAACGGGCAGCTTACCGGACGGTGGCGGGCGACCTCAAACTCGCCTACTCGCAATTTGAAGAGCTTGAGACCTTTGCCCGGTTCGGCGCCCGCCTGGATGAACATAACCAAAAGGTCATCGAGCATGGGTTGCGCATCCGGGCCTGCCTCAGGCAGCCGGAATTCTCTCCGGTGTCCGTGTCCGCGCAAATCGCCGTGCTGCTGGCGTTAACCGCCGAACTCTTCCGCGACGTGCCGCAGAACCGGATGACGGATGCCGAGCAGGCCGTGCGCGAGGCGGCGGCGGAGATCCCGGCGGAGGTGGGCGAGCGATTGGATAGCGCCGACAAGTTGAGCGATGAGGATCGTGAAACGATCATCGAAATTGCCCGCAAAGCGATCAAAGAGTTCTCGCCCGAGACGGAACCGAAACCTGAGCCTGAGCAAAGAACCGAAGAGGATGCGCAACCCAAAGCCCAGGCCGAGCCGAAGTCGAAGCCCGGGGCCAAGCCGGGTGAGGCCAAGGCTGAATCCGATCCCAGGGCGGCTCCGAAGAAGAAATCATGAGCAACACGACCGCGAGCCTGCGACGAAAGATCGACAGCGCCGGGAATCTCCAATCCGTCGTCAGCGCCATGAAGGCCCTGGCCGCTTCGAGTATCGGCCAGTACGAGCAATCGGTGCGTGCGATTGGTGACTACTTTCGCACCGTGCAATTGGGGTTGGGCGTCTGTTTCCGTGTCCCCGGTTCAGCGGCATGGATGACTGGAGAGACAAAGCAAATGAAAGCGGGTGCGATCAGCGCGGTCGTGTTTGGTTCCGACCAGGGATTGGTGGGCCAGTTTAATGATGTGGTGGCCGATCATGCGGTTGAAACCCTGGGAGACCTGACGGACACACCGCGGATCTGGGCGGTCGGCGAGCGCGTTCATGCGCGCTTGAAGGATGCGGGCCTGCCGCTGGCCGGCCTATTCGCTGTGCCGAATTCCGTCAAGGCCATCACCCCGCTCGTCGGCCAGATCCTTGTGGAAAGCGAGGCGCGCCGCAGCCCTGGCGAGGACGTCGAACTGTACCTCTTCTACAATCGCCCCATATCCGGAGCGGCTTATGATCCCGTTCATCTGCGGCTGCTGCCGTTGGACGAGAGCTGGCGGCGCGAGCACGCCGAGCTTCCCTGGCCGGCGAAGAACCTCCCGGAGGTCATGGGCAGCGACACAGAGACCTTGCGGGCGCTCATCCGCGAGTATCTCTTCGTTTCGCTTTTCCGAGCGTGCGCCGAATCTCTCGCCTGCGAGAACATGAGCCGCTTGGCGGCGATGCAGCGGGCCGACAAAAACATCGACGAGCTCCTGGTGGACCTCAACGGGACATTCCACCGTCTGCGACAGAGTGGCATAGACGAGGAGTTGTTCGATGTGATCTCCGGTTTTGAAGCGTTGGCGAACGGAGGAAAACCCACGGGAGCGAGGATTCGTAACAGCTCAGGGCCAGCATTGGATTACGATGTCGCCTGAGACTCGCTCATGGACCGGAGGAGTGGTTCCAGCGGGAGTATCCTGCGTCGGAGTGGGTTCGAAACTGCTTACGAAAGGACTGCTGAACGCAGGCGACTACGAAGGAATCACGGCCAAGGTTCGCGCAACTTTGGACCTGATCCGTAGGATTCGCGGAGCCCGCTGAAAGCATACCGCGAGATGGTGAGCATTTCGGCCGCACGGCCGAAATGTAGTTCGTCGGCGGCCGCGACGTCACGTAATCTCTCTCACAAGGATTGGTACAATACTCCGGCCCGGTCACTACGGGTAACGGAGTGTGTCTAAATTATAGTTATGCCATCCCGCATCGAAGATTATGCCATGATCGGAGACTGCCAAACGGCTGCGCTGGTGGCGCGCAACGGCTCAATCGATTGGCTGTGCTTCCCCCGCTTCGATTCAGGTGCCTGCTTTGCAGCGCTCCTGGGAAACGAGGAGCATGGACGCTGGCTGCTGACTCCGGCAGGGAAGGTGCGCGATATTCGCCGCCGCTATCGCGAGGGCACGCTCGTGCTGGAAACGGATTACGAAACCGAAGACGGTGCGGTGACTGTGATCGAATGCATGCCGCCGCGGAGTCAGGAACCGGATTTAGTTCGAATAGCCGTAGGTAGACGCGGCCAAGTACGCATGCACATGCAGCTCATCATCCGGTTCGACTACGGCTCCATCGTTCCCTGGGTGCGCCGCACCGACAATGGAATTCAGGCGGTGGCGGGCCCGGATACTCTTATCCTGCGAACACCTGTCGATCTGCGCAATGAAAAGTTCAGGACCGAAGCAGAGTTTACGGTATCGGAAGGAGAGAGGGTGCCGTTTGTCATGATCTGGCATCCATCGCACGAGCTTACGCCTTCAATCGTTGATGCGGAGAAAACCGTAAGCGATACGGAGCATTGGTGGCGGGAATGGTCCGGCCGTTGCGTGTATCAGGGGCCGTGGCGCGAAGCCGTCGTGCGCTCGCTTATCACGCTCAAAGCGCTTACGTTCGCGCCGACGGGCGGTATCGCGGCTGCGGCAACGACTTCCCTCCCTGAACTGCTCGGTGGAGTGAGAAACTGGGATTACCGATATTGTTGGGTCCGTGATGCAACCTTTACTCTTTATGCCTTGATGCTCGGCGGCTACATGCAAGAAGCCTGCGCTTGGAGAGAGTGGCTACTTCGAGCGGTAGCCGGTAATCCGTCACAGCTCAACATCATGTATGGTTTGTCCGGGGAACGCAGACTGACCGAACTGCCGTTGCGCTGGCTGCCCGGGTATGAAGGCTCATCACCCGTGCGGATTGGCAATGCGGCTTGTGAGCAGTTTCAGCTCGATGTCTACGGGGAGTTGATGGATGCCATGCACCTGGCCCGCCGCGGAGGACTCGCTCCGGATGAGAATGCTTGGCGACTCCAACTCGCACTGACGGAGTTTCTGGAGTCGGCCTGGAGGCAACCGGATAACGGCATTTGGGAGATGCGCGGTCCGCAGCGACATTTTACTCATTCTAAAGTCATGGCGTGGGTGGCTATTGACCGCATGGTCAAAGCCGTCGAGCGCTTTGGTTTGAAAGGTCCCGTCGAGCGCTGGCGCGCCCTCCGCGCAACGATTCACGACGAAGTGTGCTGTAACGGTTTTGACGACGAGCGAAATACCTTCGTGCAATACTATGGAGGAACGGCACTCGATGCCAGCCTGCTTTTGATCCCCCTTGTAGGATTTCTGCCGACGAGCGATGCGCGCGTAAAGGGCACGCTAGCGGCAATTGAACGGGATCTCATGTCCGATGGACTTGTCCTCCGATATCGGACGGACCCGGAAGTCGATGCCCTTCCACCGGGCGAAGCGGCTCTTCTCGCCTGTAGTTTTTGGCTGGCCGACAACCTTGTGTTGGCGGGGCGCAAAGAAGACGCCCACCGGCTGTTTGAGCGGCTCTTGAGTCTGTGCAACGATGTCGGCCTCTTATCAGAAGGATACGATCCATGGAATAAGCGGCTCCTCGGCAACTTCCCACAGGCCTTGAGCCATTTGGCCCTGGTGAATACCGCATACAATCTTTCTCGCGACCGGGGACAGGCCGCCGATCGCCAGGAAAGCTAAACAGAGGGAGGAAAGGACTCTTGCTTGCATGGGTTGTCATAACGATAAGGCGGCGGGTCTTACGTTGATCTTTGCCGCCTGGTAAAATCGTTCAGTATGGAAGTTCCTTCAGTTTACTAAGGTAACCCCATAGCTAGAGGAAGCCTGCTTCGAGGGGGGTTCCCATTCGTGCGCATAGTTCGTGCCCCCCTAAATCACTGGATCCAAGTGATTACAGTTCCGGTCGCAAGGCATGTGCGCCGAGCCACAACACTCGGTGGATTGAACGGGAAGGATCTGATGGTTCAGGTATGGAAGCGGATCGAAAGAGATGATGTATTCGGCCGAGCGGCTCAGCTTTCCTTCTACTTCATACTGGGTCTGTTTCCTCTTCTGATTTTCTTTTCCATGCTGCTTGGCTATTTCTTCGCCTCCGAACAGGGCTTGTATTCCCGGCTGCTCGAATATCTTGGCGGCGTAATGCCAACACCGGCTTTTCAGTTGCTGCGTGGGATACTCGATGAAATCACAACCAAATCCGATGCGGGAATTCCGACATTGGGGTTGGTGTTCGCCCTCTGGATTGCGTCTTCCGGAATGACTGCCATCATAGAAGGATTGAATGTTGCGTACGCCGTACCGGAAGCCAGGCCGTGGTGGAGACGCCGGCTCGTCGCGATCGGTCTGACGGCAGCCTTGGGAGTACTGGTTGCGGGTGCATTCTTTCTCATCCTCGCAGGTGGAGCTGCTGTGGGGCGTTTAGGTCAATTCTTTCCCGCCGTTGCACAGGCTGCTCGACTCTCTTCCGTGGTGCAGTGGTCGGTTGGGATTTTCTTTCTGTTGCTGGCCTTGACTCTCATCTTCCGCTTTGCGCCGAACCTCCGGCAGTTGCGCTGGGAAGGAAACTTCCCTGGCGCAGTTCTGACACTTTTCTGCTGGCTGATCGCCTCGGCAGGCCTGAAATTGTATCTGTCGATGTTCAATTCGTATAGTGGGACCTATGGGTCGTTAGGGGCAGTTATCATTCTGCTGATGTGGCTGTACATCGCGGGCGCTGCCATATTGATTGGCGGGGAATTTAACTCCGTCATTTGGCAAGCTGTAATTCGGCAGCGAAAGCAGCCGTAGCCGAACCGTTGGATTACGACGCCCGGCTGGGAGCAGAGCAGCACGTCGGTACTGTGGAGCTACCGGCTATCGCCTCCTGCTGCTGTTCTACGGAAACGACGACAGTGTGGCGGCTAAGCTCCGGCCTGGCCACGCTCACAGTGCGAGAGGAAGAGAAACTATAGAGAGTTAAGCTGAAGCCTACTGCGGGCGTCGGAGTAGAATTAAATTCGAACTGCCCGGTCTGGTCCCTCGCACAGGACCGTCCTCCGGAGCTCGCCGAGAGTGGGAAAGCAGATATGAAGCGTATCGCAGTAATGACCAGTGGAGGAGACGCTCCGGGCATGAATGCCGCCATCCGAGCGGTTGTGAGGACGGGGCTCGATAAAGGCTGGGAAGTTTCCGGAATCCGGGAAGGCTATGCCGGTTTGATCGCCGGCAACATTGAGCCACTCGGAGTCCGGGATGTGGGCGGTATTATCCAGCGGGGCGGCACGATTCTAGGCAGCGCGCGCTGTCCAGAATTCAAGACCAAGCAGGGGCAGATGCAGGCCGTGCGCAATCTCCGGCAGCGCGGCATTGACGGTCTAGTAGTCATCGGTGGCAACGGCTCCCAGGCTGGTGCTCACGAACTGGTAAAACAGGGGGTCTCTCTCGTTGGGGTGGCTTCGACCATTGATAATGACCTATATGGCTCAGAAATGACCATTGGAGTGGATACGGCGCTCAACATTGCTTTGGAGGCCATTGACAGGCTAAAAATTACGGCCTCCTCTCATCAACGGGCTTTTCTCGTCGAGGTGATGGGGCGCGATTGCGGCTACTTGGCATTGATGGCCGGCATTGCCGGTGGCGCCGAAGCAGTGGTCATCCCGGAGGTTGAAACCGACCCCGAAGCGGTGGCTGCGGAGTTGCGCACTGCTTATGGACGGGGAAAATCTCATGCCATCATAGTTGTGGCCGAAGGAGCGCGGTACAACGCAGAAGGTTTAGCCCGCTACTTCCAGGACCATCGCGAGTTGGGTTTTCAATTGAGGGTAACGGTCCTGGGCCACGTTCAGCGAGGCGGCGTGCCCAGCGCCTTTGATCGGCTGCTTGCGAGCCGATTGGGTGCAGCGGCAACAGATTTCTTGGCGCGGAGAGAATACGGGGTGCTGCTGGGCCTGATCCAAGGAGAAGTTAGCGCGACGCCCCTGTCGGAGGTAGCTGCCAACCCCAAGCCACTCGACCTCAGACTGCTGGAACTGGCGCGAGTGTTAGCAAAGTAGCTAAACGCTCGGTGCGCACTGACTGCCGATCCTATCTAGCTTCTGGCCGGGCTGAGGGTTTCGCCATTCTTAACCAACACTCGGGTTCGCTGCGCCCGCTAGCGCCGAAGAAAGACCGGAGTCATCGCATCCCGCCGAGAATTTTTGTGGCCAGGGAAAAATAAATCAGCAGTCCCGCTCCATCAGCAAGGGTGGCAATCAGCGGGCTGCTAGCCACTGCCGGGTCCAGCCGGAACCGCGTCAGCAGAAAAGGGAGCAGCGTACCGAATAGGTTGGCCACCAGCACGATGGAGATCATGGCCAGAAGCACTACCACGCCGATCTGGTAGCCTCCGCGAAACAATCCGAGAAGGCCGCCAGCCAGCCCCATCGTGCCCCCCAGAAGGAGGCCCACGCTGATTTCCCGGCCAAAGATCCGCGCCCATTGGCTCAATTTCACGTCTCCGGTTGCTATGGCGCGAACAACCAGCGTGGCCGACTGCGTGCCCGCGTTGCCGCCGCTGCCAATGAGCAGGGGAATGAAAAATGCCAGCGCGATATAGGTCGCCAGCGTTTCTTCGTAGGCTGCAATCACGCCGGAAGAGAGCAGGTTGACCAGAATCAGGATCACCAGCCAGCCCACCCGTTTCCGATAGAGGCTCCAAACACTCGATTCGCTGTAGCTTGCTTTCAGTGGCGAGATCGCCGTGATCTTGTGAAAGTCTTCCGTGGCTTCCTTCTGAGCCACGTCCATGACGTCATCCACGGTAACGATGCCGAGCAGCACACCGTCAGGGTCCACCACGGGCAGCGCCACCAAGTCATAACGCTGGATCCACTCCACGGCCTCTTCCCGGTCTTCATAAGCCGAGATGCCCACGAAGGAGTCATCCATGACCTGCACCACGGTGTGCCCTAGAGGAGCCAGGATTAACTTCCGCAAATCAATAGCATCCAGAAGCTTCCAGGAATCGTCCACGACATAGATGATATTGACCGTCTCGCTGTCGCTTCCCTTGTCCCGAATATGTTCGAGGGCCTGTTCGATGGTCCAGTGTTTCTTCACTGCAACATAATCCGGGGTCATCAGCCGCCCGACGCTCTCCTCGGGGTACCCCAGAAGCTGCAGGGTCTCCTTGCGGTCTCCCGGGCTGAGCAGGTTCATCAGCCGTTGGATAGCCTGGCCGGGAAGGTCCGCGAAAAACTCCGTCCGGTCGTCAGGGCTTAAGTCCTCCAGAAGGCGGCGGGTTTCTTCATGGGTCAGGTCGCGGATGAGGGCGTCTTTTTCCTTGGTTCCCAGATAGGAAAATGCTTCCGCGGCTACTTCTCGCGGCAAGACATGGAAGAGCAGGGCACGCTCGTTCATTTCCAGGTTTGACAGCAGGTCGGCCAGATCGGGCGCAGGATGCTGCGATAGCACCATCCGCAGATCGCCCCACCGCCGCTGCTCGATGAGTTCTTTGATTTCAGAACCCTGCAAGGAAGTCTCTGCCATTTGGTTGATTTCCCCATTTCATTTTTTCCTGCTCGTTCCATTCTGTCAAGAGAAGCAGGTCCCTCTGAGTCATGGGCAGCCGGCCGATTGACCTTTCACAGCCGCGACGCGACTCGAAAGCGCTTCGCTGGGTTGCAACTGTGGCAAAATGTATCTGGCGCGCGTTCCATCATCTCTGTTCTGAGCGACAAGGTGTTGCCTCGGCATTCTATGCGACTTTTCTTCCATGTGCGTGTGCTATCCGCCTTTCTCTTCGTAGTGGTAAGGAGTTCCCTCGCCGCACAGGGAACCATGCCGGCAACCGATTTGGAGTTTGTCCGGTACTCTGCGCCGGAGTTACTGACGTTCCAGGAGTTGATCGAGTTGTCGGATACCGCGCAACCTGCCGCCACCCTTGGCGAACGCTTGATACATCTACTCAGCACCCCAATCATCAGCAACGAGGCGTATTACCGAGGAGCCAGGCCGCGACGTCCCTCGCGGGACGACCTGGGGCCGCTGATTCGATCTGCCATGTGGAACATCGAGCGGGGCACTGAGTTTGACCTCATTCGCTACGCCTTCACCGACGAGACGGCGTTTGAAGAGGAGGCGACTCAGCGGATGGAGCGCACGCCTCCTCGGATCGAGGAGATTCGCCGGCAGGTTACTCATCTCCAAGAAACCGACATTCTGATCCTCAACGAAGTGGACCTGGGCATGACTCAATCCGATTATCGGGATGTCGCCGGCGATCTCGCGGCGGCGCTCAACATGAACTACGTGTTCGGCGTCGAATTTGTTGAGATTGACGAACTGGAGTTGGGACTGGAGACGCTGGAACCGCCGGATGAGGAACTGGCGGAACAGTTTCGAACCGAGCAGGCCGTTGACCAGAGCCGGTACCGGGGTCTGCATGGGACCGCTGTGCTGACTCGCTATCCGATCCGCAGCGCCCGCATCCACCGCCTGCGGGTTTGTTATGACTGGTACGGTAACGAGAAGAAGGAGATCGCCCAACTCGAGCGGGGTCGCCGGTTGGCCGCCGACCGGTTGTTCCTCGAGCGCATCGCACGCGAAGTGCGTCACGGGGGGCGCATGGCGCTGATTTTGGACCTGGAGGTGCCGGAATCTCCTACAGGTACGGTTACGGTCGTGGCCCCGCACCTGGAGAACAAGTCTCCGGCGTCTTGCCGACGTGGGCAAATGGAGGAATTGCTCCAGGAGATACAGGAGATTCGAAACCCTGTGATTCTCGGGGGAGACTTAAACACGACCGGCTCGGACGGCGCGCCTACCTCGGTCATCCGCGAGATCAGCAAGCGCGTGAAGAATCCGAAGTTTTGGGCGGGCCAGGCCATCCACTGGTTCAATCCGGTGAACATCACACGGTTCTTGGTGATGCCTTCCAACTATTTCAAGAATTACCTGGATCCCACCGCAAGACATGTTCCGTTTTTCGCTCCCAATCGCGAGGAGGGGTTGTTCAGTGCAGTGGAGAAATTCCGCTTCGCTGACGGGTATACATTCGATTTGCGGGGAGACCGAGACCGCACATATGGCAACCGGGGCAATACGTTTGGCAATTCGAACCACCGGGCTGCCAAGGGCTTTGTTCCAACATTTGCCTTTCAGAGAAACCTCCGGGGACTGGTGGGCCGCTTCAAACTGGACTGGTTTTTCATCAAGCCATTCGTGCAGAGTCCCCGGGACCCGGTTGGGAGCTATTGGTTTGCGCCGCACTACCCACTGACCATGCAGGCGTTGAACGAAGCGGTTCTGGGCCAGGTCTCCGACCACCACCCGATCACAGTCGATTTGCCCATTACGGATCCCGATCAGCGAGCGCACCCCATCCATTCAGGAGGTGAGGTATGGTAAATCGTAAAAAGCTGGCGTTTTGGACCACCATCGTGGTCGCGACTTTCCTCTTGGGGTTCGTCCCGCAGTACCGGCAGGCCAGAGCGTTGCGTGGCGACCTGCGGGCGACGCAGGACCAGATTCGCGTCCTGGAGTGGAAGATGAAGCTGGCGGAGTTTCGAGACTTGGCTGGTATGGTTTATCTGACAACAAACCAGCAGAACTATGGCATGGCGCGCCAGTATTCCACACAATTGTTCGACCGTGCGAGCGAACTGACCCGCGAAGCCGCGGACTCCAGCCTCAAGGCTTTCCTGGAGAGCGTACTGCAACAGCGCGATGAAATTACCTCCGGGCTTACTAAAGGAGACGGGTCAATCCGGGAAGCGGTCGAGAAGCTCTACGCTCAGGTCCAGGAACAGACCATGCCATGAGGCCACTGGCAGTGCTGGCTCAGGAAGCAAGTCACGGCTTGGTTGGATATCTGACACTGCTTCGCCTAAGTTCGCGCCGGTGCCCGCGTGGATGGTAAACGCAGGAGGCGGAAATGAGGGAGGGTTATGCTTGCACAGTCAGTCCGGATGGGAAAAATCCTCGGCATCCCTTTTGGGGTCAACTACTCGTGGTTCATCATCTTTGTCCTCATCACGATGTCCCTGTCCACCCACTATGCCCATCTGCATCCACAGTGGACCCACGCGGAGCATTTACTGTTTGGCGTTGCCACAAGCATCCTCTTCTTCGTCTCCATTCTGCTGCACGAGTTGGGCCATAGTGTCGTGGCGCTGCATTATGGTATTCCGGTCAAGTCGATCACCTTGTTCATCTTTGGTGGCGTGGCTCAAATCGGGAAGGAACCGGAGAAGCCGGTGCAGGAATTCAATATTGCCATTGCGGGTCCCATCGTGAGTGCCCTGCTGGGAGTCTTCTTCTACGGCGTGATGCTGCTGACGCGAGGCACCGCCGAGGGAACCGCGGCGCTGGGCGAATGGCTTAGCCGTATCAACTTCGTGGTTGCTGCCTTCAACTTGCTCCCTGGCTTTCCGCTCGACGGGGGCCGGGTGCTTCGCTCCATTGTCTGGAAATTCACGGGCAGTTTTGAACGTGCAACAACTGTTGCGGCAGGCTCCGGGCAAATTGTCGCTTACGGATTCATCTTCATTGGCATCTGGCAGGCGCTTTCCGGGAATTTCTTCGGGGGGCTCTGGATCGGATTCATCGGCTGGTTCCTGTTGAGCGCCGCTCAAAGCACAATTCTCCAGGCAAGCATCCGGGTCGCCCTGTCTGGAACCACTGCACGGGAGGTAATGACTACGGAATGCCTCCACCTCCCGGGGTCCGACAGTGTCGCCGACCTTGTGGAGAACCACCTGCTCAAAACAGGCGGCCGCTGCGCGATGGTGATGGATGGAGATCGCTTCCGGGGATTGGTAACGCTGCACGAGATCAAGCAGGTGCCGCGTGAGGAATGGAACCGCACGCCTCTCCAGTCCGTCATGATCGCAAAAGACCGATTGAAAAGTGTTCCACCCGATGCTTCTGTCGGGAGCGTTCTGCAGATCATGAGCGAGGAGAACATCCACCAGGTACCGGTAGTGCAGGATGAACAACTCCTTGGAGTTGTCGGAAGAGACCGTCTGCTGTCGCTCGTACGGACGCGGCTGGAATTTAAGGCGTGAGTCGCCAATCAAGGAAATGCCCCGCCCTCGGGCTCAGGTTGCGAACGCTTCACTTATGTAAGATATCTGTGAAGCTTCCCTTTTCTTGCCCTCGTCTTCGCATTGTTTCTCGGGGCGCTGTGTTTCTCGGAGAGCCTGTCGCTCATCGAGTGGGTAGGAACGATTCCGGTGGTGGCGGCAGTGTTAGCCAGTAAGACAGGGAATCGGGACTCCCACTCCGCAACAGAACAGACGGTCCAGTCTTCTTCTTCGGATTGACGCTACGAGGACATGAAGAGGATCTGCTCTTTGGAGCGAAGCAGAAATAGCATAGGATCCCACGCACGCGGTGAACGATGCTGGACACACGAACTGAGATTCAGGCATTGCTCGGAAGGCTAGAGTTCTCCTCAGGCCGTGCGCTGAGCAAGTTCGTCGCCTGTGCCGCCGTGGCAGCTGCGGTCGCGCTGCTCCCTGGGCACCCAGGGCTGAGTGATGCTGGCCGGTTGACCCTCTTCATCCTTATCTTCGCCGCGGGTTTGTGGGTAACGGAGGCCATTGCCGCTTTTGCCGTCGCGCTGCTGGTCATCGCCCTGGAGATCGCGTTGTTGGGCCGGCCTGGCGGTGTCTATGCGACAACCTCCTCAGACTGGGAGATTTTTGTCCAGCCGTGGTCGAGTCCGCTGCTGTGGCTGTTCTTCGGAGGGTTTGTGCTGGCCCAAGCTGCCTCCAAGACGTCCCTTGACCGCTGGCTCGCGCTCCAGGTGCTGGGTCGCTTTGGACGTCGTCCCGATAGGGTGCTGCTGGGCGTGATGGTGGTTACTTTTGTCTTTTCGATGTTCATCTCCAATACGGCCACGGCAACGATGATGCTGGCAGTCACTGCGCCGCTCGTGGCTATGCGTTCCGCCGCCGACCCGTACGGCCGTGCGATAGTACTCGGCATCCCGTTTGCGGCGAACATTGGCGGCATGGGCACCATCATCGGCAGCCCGCCGAATGCCATTGCAGCCGGCGCACTGATCGGCGCGCAGACGATGGATTTCCCAAGATGGATGGTCGCCGGTCTGCCGCCCGCCGTGGTGCTGCTGGTGCTTTCATGGCTGTATCTCCGCTGGCGGCACCCGATCAGCGAGGCGGTCGTGGACCTCTCGGCGCTGGCCGAGCCTGAGCACGAACTCCCGAAGCTGCCCCGGTGGAAGCGGTGGCTGGTGGTGGCTGTCTTTGCAACAACCGTGGGCCTCTGGCTCACGGGACCGCTTCATCTGATTCCTTCTCCGGTGGTTTCTTTCCTGCCCATCGTAGCTTTTGCTGTGGCTGGCGTGCTCGATGCCGAAGACATTCGTCGGTTGCAGTGGGACGTATTGCTCATGCTGGCAGGCGGCCTTTCGCTGGGGGTGGCCGTGGCGGAAACGGGGCTGGCACGCTGGTTCATCGAAACGCTGCCTGTGGCCGGCTTGGGGATGCTACCGCTCGCGCTCGCGCTGGCTTATTTGACCTCCTTTGTCTCGAACTTCATGAGCAACACCGCGGCGGCGAACATCCTGGTGCCCATCGGTGCGGCGCTGGCCGTGGGTTTTGAGGCGCAGGTCGTCGTGCCAATGGCTCTCAGTGCTTCGGCGGCGATGTGCTTACCGATTTCGACGCCGCCCAACGCGGTTGCGTTTGCCAGCGGTCGCGTCAGTACAGGCGAGCTCCTGCGCGGCGGACTGCTCATCGGAGCGCTAGCCCCTGCGCTAACCGTGGCCTGGTCCGCCATTCTCTACCGCTAATGCCTTTGCGCTGTGCGCTTTGTCGTATACTACCCACAAGCTCCGACGAAAGGGATGGAATCCCCATAGTGAGGTTTCCTCTATTCAGGAGTTCGTATTTCCGCAGTCTTGGGGAGCCAATTTATTTTCCACGTGAACTCCCCGGCCCGTTAGTTAACGGATTTCGGCTTCGTTCCCCCCCATTGTAGGTTGCCCGCAACGCGCCTATTGAGTGGCTTTCACTTGGCCGATATAAATAGTTACGGAAGGGAAGACCTGAACATCGAAGACAAAGGAGTGTCGGCGCTGCAATCCTACGCAAACAATGCGACGGCTGGAAAGGACGCCGTGGTTTTGTCCGGCGGCGGCGGCTTTGGGGCCTTTGAGGTCGGAGTGCTGAAGACCCTTGTGAGCGGCCGCTCGCCAGCGACTGCAGGCGCCCATTTGCAGGTGGAGACCTTTACCGGCACATCGGTAGGCGCCTATAACGCCGCGGTGCTGGCCTCTCGTCCGGACTTGAACATCGAGGCCGCGGTGGTGCATTTGGAGGACATCTGGCTCGACCGGATCGCCGGAGACCTGGCGGATAATGGCATTCTGCGCATCCGCGGCAATCCGTTGTGGCTCTTCGACATCAACAAACTCATCAGCAACAGCGGGCTTCACATCACGAATGCCACCCGGGACGCAGTTCATTTCTCGCGCAACGCAGTGACACTGCTAGCCAACTTCCTGGGCTCCCCCTTGCCCCTGTTCGATCGCACGATTGAGATGTTTGACCTGGCATCCTTCATCTCAACAGAGCCCATGCTGGCCCTGGTGAACGAGACTGTTTCTCTCCACGAACTCAACCGATCCCGGCGCACGTTGAAGATCGCCACCACCAACTGGGTGAGTGGAGAGCTTCGCATATTTGTCCACGATCCTTGCGGGCTGGCGCGCAAGGGGAATGGTTCTCAGAAGCCCAGGTTCTCGCGTGAGGAGAATCTGACGGATAAAATGTGGCCGTCCTCGCTGCTCGCTTCCGCGGCAATTCCCGGCGTGTTCCCGCCCGTCATGATCGACGGCGTGCCCCATGTCGACGGGGGCGTGGGCATGAATACTCCGCTGCGGCCCGCGGTGGATGCTGGAGCCACCACGGTTCATCTCATTTGTCCCAATCCCGATACCACCGACATGCCGATGAACAACGGACTCCATGTCTTCGAGCGCCTGCTGCATCTCGTAGTAACGGCTACTTTGAACGACGACGTCGAGAAAATCCGCCGCGTCAACTCACTCATACAGAACTCTCCTCAATTGAGCGAAAATGAACATTATCGCCCAATGACGGTCCACCGCTACAGTCCCCGCATGGACTCGATCGGCATTGCCGGAATGCTCGATTTCCGTGCCGATCGCCTGCGCCGGCGAATCGCACTCGGCGAGCAGGCTGCCATGCACCACGACTGCAAGAGGGAACGCTGTGTTTTGCCGCAAACATGAGACAACGACTGGGCGCGAACGGGAATCGGGATTCGGGTGCGGCTTCAACGATAGGAGGAACTCATGAAGGGTTTAGTCACGACGGTTGCGCTCCTGGCGGGATGCCTGGTTCCGAGTCTTCTGCATGGGCAGGTCAATTTCAACGTTGCGGGAAGTCAGATTCAAATTCACGGTTATTTGTCAGGAGGGTGGGCTTATTCGAGCGACAACAATTACCTGACGATGAATACGAGCCGGGGAAGCTTTTTCACAGAAGGAGGATTGAATGCCTCGGCGCAAGTTACGGACAGACTTCGCGTCGGAGCGCAGGTTTATGATCGCTACATCGGCGACCTCGGCAAAGGAAAAGTGTACCTGGATTGGGCCTTTGCAGACTACCGTTTAAGAGATTGGATTGGGTTCCGCGCAGGGAAGGTAAAAACCCCTCTCGGCTTGTTCAACGACACGCAGGACCAGGAGTTCCTGCACACCTGGGCGCTGCTGCCTCAGGCGACGTATCCTGCCGATCTGCGCTCGGTCAACATTGCGCACGCAGGCGGAAGCGTTTACGGAAACATCAGCATCAATCGCGGGGGGACGCTTTCGTACGAAGCCTTTGCCGGTTCGGTCTCAGATGACCCGCGGGGCGGATACCGGTATGGCATCCAGGCCCAGGGCGGGAAACTGACGAGTGGCATCACGGGCCGTGTGGCGGGATTCGACCTTCGATGGAACAGCCCGATTCCCGGTCTGATGCTAGGAACCTCTCTGGCTTACAAGCATGGAAGCTTCCAGAGCACCCTCGGCGCCTCCCCGAGACTCTTTTCCTATTCGACGACGCTAGACCGGAATCTGGTCTTCTACGGCGAATACACTCGGGGCAATTTCCGTGCCGAAGCCGAATACCGCGATCACACGCGCCGTGCTGAAGTTACGGCCGAGATTCCCGGCCGCCCGGTTGTGAGAAAGCCCGGATCGGATGAGCCGGCCGGGTTCATCTCCGGGGCCTATCGTCTCTCGAAGTGGATGGAGGTTGGCAGCTACTACAGCCATTACCACGTGACGTTGATCAATCCTGTGGTACCGGTCACGGGGCCGGGCCGGGACCACATTCACGATCGGGTCGTCACGGTCCGCTTCGACCCGGCGCATTTCTGGGACTTGAAGATCGAAGGTCACTTCATGGACGGGGTGGGCAGTCCCGCCCAGGCCCATGGTTTCTATCCACAGAATAATCCTCAAGGCTTACAACGCACCACGAGAATGTTGGTTGTTCGAACAGGTTGGTACTTCTAATGACGGCAGCTCGCAACGGACGGGCAAAACGACACAGGAAGCTTGCATGGAAACTCTTCGGCCTCCTCCTGTGTGTATCCTTGCCGTCTACCGCAGCCAATGTAAAAGTCATTGCCAACTTGAGCGTGAAGGGGTCGCAAGTATCTCCGGCGAATCTCAAGAGCATCTTTTTGAAAACCAAAACGTCGCTGAATGACGGCAGCCATGTGGAGCCCGTGTTGTTGAAATCTGGCGCTGCTCACGAAGCATTCGTAAAGCAGTATGTTGGCAAGACGACTGCAGGGCTGGAAACTTACTACCGGAGCCGTGTCTTCACGGGCAAAGGCCTGATGCCGCAGAGGTTCGCGTCCGACGCCGAGGTGGTGGAATACGTAAGGAAAACCAAGGGAGCGATCGGATACGTGACCGCCGAGGCGAGTGCCGAGGGCGTGAGGATACTGGAAGTGAAGTGAAAGTCAAACATGGCACGACTGAACATAACGGCGAAGATCTGGCTGAGCATCGGGATTTTTATCATCGGGTTTACGCTCTCAACGATATTGGGGCAAGTGGAAAGCTTAAAGACGGAGGATGATCTGCGGGTCGCCGCCGAAGCGCTCTTTCCCGCCGCTCTCAAGATCCATGATGCGAACATTGCATTCCAGACCATGGTGAAGGAATTCAGGGACGCTGTGGTTTTCGAGGAGTTGCCTTCCCTGGAGAGTGGCGTTGACGCGGGCCAGCGAGTGATCGAGAGCCTGCGAACCATAGCGGCGATTGAACGACTCTCCCCTGAGCGTGCCACGGAGGCTGGCGAGTTCGCCGCGTTGGTCGAGCAGTATCTCCATGAGGCCCAAGATACCTACAGAGCAGCCCTGGCCACCCCGAATGAAATGACGACGGTTGTGCAGCGGAGAATGGGTGAGTTGGCCCCGAGGACGGGAATTCTGAACGATTCGTTGCAGCGGTTAGACCAGCAATTCTCAAGCGATCTTAGCCGGCATTTGGAAGCGCTCCAGATCCGTTCCGCACGAGTACGTTGGCTCTTTCTGCTCATGTTTGGCGTAACACTCATCGTGGCATCCCTGCTTGTAAATCTGGCAATACGCCGGGCGATTACCGGGCCGCTCCTACGGACCAACCAGGCCCTCCAGGCAGAGATCATCGAGAGGAAACACGCGGAGGAGGCGACCGAAGCAGCCAATCGCTCGAAGAGCGAATTTGTTGCCAACATGAGCCACGAGATTCGCACGCCCATGAACGCCATCGTGGGGATGACGGAGCTGGCGCTCGATACGGAGCTCAACCCCGAGCAGCGCGAGTATCTAACCACGGTGAAGGCGAGCACCGATTCGCTACTGACGCTGATCAACGACATTCTGGATTTCTCGAAGATCGAGGCCGGCAAGCTCGATATCGATCGAATCGGTTTCCAGTTTCGGGAGACCTTGGAAGATACCATGCGGACACTGGCCCTGCGAGCCCATGAGAAAGGTCTGGAGCTGGCCTGCCGAGTCCCGCCCGAGATGCCCGATTTTCTGGTCGGCGATCCCCACCGGTTGAAGCAGATTATCCTCAATCTCGTGGGCAACGCTGTCAAGTTTACCGCCCAGGGTGAGGTGGTCCTCAACGTAGAGGTGGAATCGCAGACGGATGAGGAAGTCGGTCTGCGATTCGCTGTCAAAGACACCGGGATCGGCATCCCCGCGGAAAAACAGCAGATGATCTTTGAGGCCTTCACTCAGGCTGACACTTCCACGACGCGCCAGTATGGAGGAACCGGTCTGGGCCTTGCGATCACTACCCGGCTGGTGCAGTTGATGGGAGGAAAGCTGTGGCTGGAGAGCGAAGTGGGCAAGGGCAGCACCTTCCTCTTCACGGTGCATTTTCCCTGGCAGAAGAGCCCGGCGGACAAAGCGGCTCCTGTGGAATCGGCTCATTTGATCGATCTGCCAGTGCTCATCGTGGACGACAACGCAACGAACTGCCGCATCCTGGAGGAGATTCTTTCTAAGTGGGCCATGACGCCAACCTTGGCGAGGAACGGACCGGATGCCCTAGCCATACTCGAAGGCGCCCTAAAGGCCGGACGGCCCTTCCCGCTCATGATCCTGGATGTCAACATGCCGGGGATGGATGGCTTCGAAGTGGCCGAGCGCGTCAGCAAGAATCCTGCTTTGAGCGGGGCGACGATCCTGATGTTGAGTTCAGCCACTCGTCCCGGGGACATTGCCCGCTGCAAAGAGGTGGGCGTGGCAGCCTATTTGATGAAGCCCGTCCGCCGCGGGGAACTACTGGAGGCTATCTTGGAAGTATTGGGTAATCAAGGAGTGAAAGACGACCGCGTCCGCCTCTCCAAGAAGCGGTCGGCCAATGAACGGCGGCGCGGGATCAGCATTCTTCTTGCGGAAGACAATCCGGTAAACCAGGTGGTGGCGGTGCGCCTGCTCCAGAAGCAGAAGCATCGAGTGCGAGTAGTCGGGAATGGCCGGGAAGCGCTGCTGGCTCTGGAGAAGACCGCTTTTCAGGGTTTTGACCTGGTGCTGATGGATGTACAGATGCCGGAAATGGACGGCCTGGAGGCAACCGCCGCCATTCGGGAGAAGGAGAAGGGTACGGGACGCCACATTCCCATTGTTGCCATGACCGCGCTCGCCATGAAAGGGGATAAGGAGCGATGCCTGGCTGCCGGAATGGATGATTATATCTCGAAACCCATCCAGGCCAAAGCCTTACTCGATCTCATTGAGCTCCAGATGGGTGTTCCTGCCACGACCAGCCAAGAACCGGTGCTTTCTGCAACCGCAAAGCAGGGACCGGACATAAAGGCGATGTTGGACGTGTTCGAAGGGGACATAGATTTGATTCGGGAAATAGGCGACCTGTTTCTGCACGAGTATCCCCTACAGCTCACGATCCTGCGAGAGGCAGTGGAAGCAGGTCAGCGACAGATCGTAGAACGCAGTGCGCACGCTCTAAAGGGAGCAGTCGGCAACTTTGCTTTTCCTGACGCTTTCCATACTCTTCAGAAGCTCGAAAATATAGCTCGCGACGGGAACCCTAGTGAGATGGCGGGGGTTCTTGCCTCTGTGGACATTCAGATGCAGACGCTGCAATCAGCTCTCGCCGATTTCAAGAAGGAGCACGTAACGTGATCTGATCGCCGACGACGACGAGGTCAATCGCATCATCCTGGAGAAGTTTTTGAAGAAATGGGGCCACGATGTGGTTAGCGCCCAGGATGGGCTGGAGGCATGGAACCTTCTTAAGCAATCTGACGCACCGCGATTCGCCATTCTAGACTGGATCACTGCTGTCCAAATTAGCCGGAATCGAGGTACGGGAGTAGCGGAAATTGGTGCATTTTCAGGCCCTCGGCTGCGGTACGCGGGTTGAGGTTGGCATCCTGCTGTCCAAGTTGCCGGAGGAGAAAAGAGCGAGTTGCCCGGTGGCGAGCAGGGGCGGAGGGTGGAAGGGATGGTCGATCCAGGCAAACAGGTCGCGGTAGACGAACAACTGCTGGCGCAGCAGGGCGGCGAGATTGGACAGGCTCCAGTTGAAGCGGGCGCGCAGTTGCAG
>Ga0326597_10002539_pt1 | contig 27138 bp, 31 predicted proteins | sample RVTome_12_FD_203789 | JGI IMG/M metagenome (GOLD analysis project Ga0326597, IMG submission 203789) | Soil microbial communities from uranium-contaminated site in the Upper Colorado River Basin, Wyoming, United States - RVT100D185 | ecosystem: Environmental > Terrestrial > Soil > Contaminated >... | reverse complement strand
TCTGAGGTTATCGTAAAGCGTGGAGAAGATTTCTTTGGGTTCGGCAGCATCCATCAGGGTCAGAGCCAGTTTGTGCATGCGCCGTGCCAGTTCTTCGTTCTGACGGGCTATTTCGATCAGCTCATGCAACTGTTTACGTATAAGTTGCGTCTGTTCGCGCAGGACATGCACCTGGCGTTCGACCAGGGAGATCGCATTTCCACTACCGGTATGCGGAATTTCCAGCCGGCTCAATGACTCGGGATGTTCCATGAAAAATTCAGGATGTTTATCCAGAAAATCCGCCACGTCTTCTGCGGTGATCAACGGCATGCTGCGATTGGTATCGTTCTGCGTCGTCATAGTACTGTCCGCCCCTCATAAACAAATGTGGCTGGTCCGGTTATCCAGACAGGTTCACCTTCACCTTGCCATGATACCAGTAAATGACCGCCCGGGAGAGCCACATCGGCCTCTTCTGCCAGTTTTGCATCAAGACGGCCTGCCACAAGCGCCGCGCAGGCACCACTGCCACAGGCAAGCGTCTCGCCCGCACCACGTTCATAGACCCGCAACCGGATGTGCCCCGGACCAATGATTTGCATAAAGCCGACATTCACACCCTCGGGGAACATGGCAGATTGCTGAATCTTTGGTCCCAGTTCCTGGACCGGCGCCTTGTCCACGTCAGACACGTACAATACGGCATGGGGATTCCCCATGGAAACCGCGCTGAATATTAATTCCTGATTATCTATTATTATTGGATAACGGGATTCTCGACTGGCAGCGAGCAACGGGATTTCTGCCGGCTCCAGTCGCGGAACTCCCATATTGACGCGGACCTGGCCATCCGCGAGGCGATAGAGTTTGAGCAGGCCCTCACTGGTTTCCGCAGTGATTACTTCCTTGCGTACAATGCCGCGTTCATAAAGCCAGGCGGCAATACACCTCGCGCCATTCCCGCATTGGGCCACTTCGCTGCCATCGTTGTTATAGACCCGGTAACTGACATCCGCATTATTATTTCTTGCCGGCCCTACAACCAGCATCTGGTCAAACCCGATCCCGAAATGACGATCTCCGAGTGATCTGATTTGATCCGGGGTCAGTGAAAATTTCTGCTGAAAGCAATCAATAACGGCAAAATCATTGCCCAGACCATGCATTTTTGTAAAGGATATTTCCATAATACATAGAGTACAGGGACTGTTTGCGGAAGCAACTGTCTACTTACTTCTCAGTCATTGAAATGCCATCCGGGATATGAATCGTAGAAGTCGGGAAGGCACATTCAGCACTATGCTCTTCGATGATATTAATGGTCTTCAGCAGTATATCCTGTTTGACCTCGTGGAATTTTATCCAGTTGGTGGTTTTGGTCAGCGCGTAAATGAAAAAATCCAGTGAAGAAGCTGCAAACTTGTTGAAGTTCACTATCAGGGTCTGGTTGGTATCAATCTCGTCATGTTCTTCCAGCATCTTTTTTACCGCAGCTACAATATCAGCCATCTTGCCGGCATCTGCATAACGGATTCCAACGGTTTCAAAGATACGGCGGTTGGTCATCCGCGCCGGGTTCTCTACCGCGATCATGGTAAATACGGAATTCGGGACATACAGCGGGCGCTTATCGAAAGTCCTGATTACAGTCAATCGCCAGCCGATCTTTTCAACCGTGCCTTCGATCTCCTGGTCGGGTGATCGTATCCAGTCACCGACCGAGAAAGGTCGATCCAGATAGACCATCAAACCGCCAAAGAAATTTGACAGCAGGTCCTTCGCTGCAAGACCGATAATGAGGCCTCCTACACCGCCAAATGCCAGCACTCCGGAGACACTGTAACCAAGCGACTGCAATGCCACCAGGACTGCCGTAATAATGACCGAGATTCGCAGCAACTTTCCAATGGCATCAATCGTGGTACGGTCAAAGCTGACGTCCGCCTGTGTCTTGTGATAAATAATATTTTCTTCGACACGCTGGACAAACCTGACCAGAAACCAGGCCAGGCAAAATATCACGCCTATAGTGCGTATTACGGGGACGACCAGAAATATGGGGGCATCGGTTTCAGCCCGGATTATTTCTGCCGCAAATATCAGTCCCAACACCCAGATCAGCAGTGTCAGGGGTAAAAGTATTGCGTCTATAAATGCATCATCCCAGTATGTTTTCGTTTTTCTGAGTTGGGTATGGACCTTTACAAGTATTTTCTTTAGAAAAAAATTGAGCAGGAGCGTTAAAAAGACAATTACAAATACCTGGATGATCCAGGAGTCCAGTTTCAGATATGACATCGCTGCATATATGGTTTGCATTATTCTCTCTAAAATATTTTTCCCGGTGTATTTTAATAAACCGCCGTAACTTTGTAACCCTTGCTGACCAGCAATGACAAAACACCGTCCTCACCGGGCAAATGCATGGCCCCGATGGCGATAAAGGCATCACCTTGTTCAAGGAATGGCTGCATCCTTTCTACCATTATATAATTTCGATCTGTCAGCAAACGCCTGACCAGGTTCTTGTATATTTTCTCTTCTGAGAATGAATATTTATTACTGTAGTCAAACAGGCCTTGCAAATCCCTGTCGAGGTAAAATAATTTCATTTGTTCAAAATCATTACTGACAATTTCATAATTACACAATGTGTCCATGAGTAATTGTATCTGTGTGTCGAGTTCCATTTCACTGAAAACATTCCCCTGTTCTGTCAGTGTCTCCAGACCATGCAACACTGCGCCATTTTCCCTGGCGGTATTGAGTAACTGCAGATCCAGCGGCAACCCGTCTTCCGGTGGATAATTCATGATTAAAAAAGCGGCCCAGGGTTTCAGAAAAGTCACTGTTTCTGCCGATAATTGATAATTGCTGAGAATTTCTGCTACGCGATCAAATAATCCCGCATCGATAAAATCCTTAAGAGACGTACCATCACTGTAGAACATCATTTGTGACATCCGGACTGCTTCCTCCGGTTCAGGCAAGGCCTCCATGACATAAACACTGGCATTATTAAGCCTTTCATTCACCGGCTCAGGCAGGTTGGTTATCCTGGGATCTGCCACGTGGATGGTTCCGAAGACATAACTCGGGGCCTGCCCGGCTTTGAATATCTTCCACAGTATTGCATCTGAGAAATCAAGAGATTCACTTTTATTATGGCTTGCAGGTTCTACCGTGCGGCAATCGTTCTGTGTAATCTGGTCGGCACGCGCTACACACGTCCAGATCAGCAGACCCAAAGTGGTCAGAAGATATTTCAAAAATTTCACAAAATTAAATCGCATCATCACCCAGATCCAGTTCAGGTGTAACATTCAGTTGCGTTACTTCCCGTGCGACTGACTGCCATTCATTGTCTTGCTTCATCTGATCGTAAGTTAATTGATGTCTGCCATGCATCCTGATCAAGCGCGCCTGGGATGCTGGATTGGGGCTGTAGTCAAATTTTTCAAGGATTTCCGTTGCTGCATCCTGGTTATTACACACCAGCACCATATCACACCCGGCGCTCAATGCACTTTTCGTACGATCTATATAATCTCCGGCCAGTTCAGCGCCGGCCATGCTGATATCATCGCTGAAAATTGCGCCCTGAAACTGCAATTGCCGACGCAATATTTCATTCAACCAGATGGACGAATAGCCTGCTGGCTTGTTATCCACCGCCGGATAGATCACGTGTGCAGGCATAATTCCGGCAAGTCCGGCATGGATCAGCCGTTCAAACGCTACCATGTCATCCAGTTGTATGTCCTCATACCGGCGACTGTCGGTCGGGACAGCAAGATGTGAATCCTCAACGACCGAACCATGGCCGGGAAAATGTTTGCCTACAGCAACCATCCCTGCGCGGCGCATACCCTGCATATAGTTTTTTGCCAGTGTAGCCACTGTTTCCGGATCCCGGTGAAAAGATCGATCACCAATCACCTTGCTGATTCCCTTATGCAGATCCAGTACCGGCGCAAAACTGAAATCCACACCGATTGCGCGCAACTCGCTTGCCATTAACCAGCCCGCCTTTTCGGCCAGCAACAATCCCTGCTTATGATCTCCGTCAAAAATTTCCCCGACCAATGCACAGGCCGGCAATTTTGTGAAACCTTCACGAAAGCGCTGTATACGTCCGCCTTCATGATCAACTGCAACCAGCAATCTTGGTTCACGCACGTCATGTATAGACCTCACCAGATCAGTAAGCTGTACTATAGATTCATAATTTCTGGAAAACAGGATAACGCCACCTGTTAATGGATGTTGTAACAGTTCGCATTCCCCGGCGGTGAGGGTGCAACCTTTCAGGTCCAGCATGACGGGGCCAAGTGACATATTTTTTATCTTTAATGACTATTGTCGCTGTATAACAAATTAATATTTCTCATCTGGAATTTTTTTACTTCAAACATTTACAAAAATATTTCGACTAATTTAACAATTAATTTTGCCTTAACCGGCGAGTACCTTTTACAAGCTACATCCTGTAGCTTGCCCTTCGGGCCAGCCTTCGGCTGTTCAAATTCGTTCCTGACAAATTTGTCTTTAAAGAAAGATATACCAAAAGAACTTTATCCGCAGACCAAAGCATACGGAGGGATTATTCATTTGCCGTTGTTTAGCCGGACGTCCATTTTATCTCTTAACCTATCCCCTAATAAATTTATTGACAATACCACCAGGAATATGGCGACACCCGGTGCCAGTACCATATGCGGGGCAACCAGCATATAGCGTGTGCCTTCGCGTATCATGCTGCCCCAGGAGGCATCCGGCGGCTGCACACCCAGTCCCAGAAAGGACAGGCTCGCCTCGGCTATTACAGTACCGGCGATGGCAAAAGTAGCTTCGACTATCAATGGCGCCATTATCAATGGTAACAAATGACGGAAAACTATGCGGGATGTCCCGGTGCCCAACCCTCTTGCGGCAGTCACATGTTCGCGGTGTTTAATAGTCAATGTCTGCGCCCGTGCCAACCGTGCGAACCCGACCCAACTTACGATAGATAATGCTATGACCGCATTCATGATGCCCGGCCCCAGCAATCCGGCCAGGGCTATGGCGAGCAATATGCCGGGGAAGGCAATGAAGATATCAATCATTAATACCGTAATCCTGTCCCACCAGCCGCCAAACCAGGCTGCAAACACACCGATAACGGTTCCTGCAACAAAAGAAATTAATACCACACTGAATGCAACCAGCAATGAAGTTCTGGCACCCATGATCATCCGATCTGCAATCGGTCGTCCCAGATCATCATAGCCCAGCCAGGCCTGCCACTCCGGGATTGCCAGTATTTTTTGTAGAATTATTTCGTCCGGCCGCAATGGTAATAAAGTGGCACCCAATGCCAGCAGGCACCAGGCAATCAGTACGACCACGGGGAAAGATAAATAGCGGTTCATTTTTCCAGCCTCACCCGTGGATCCAGAAATGCATAGGCAAGATCAGTCAGTAAATTAACTGTGACATAGGTAAGGCTGATTAATAAAACACAGGCCTGCACGACCGGATAGTCCCTTTTCTGTATGGCCTCTATAGTGAGTTGCCCGACACCCGGCCAGGAAAATATGGTTTCCGTGATCACTGCACCGGCCAGCAAAGCACCAAACTGCATGCCGAGTACCGTGATGATAGGCAAGGCCGCGTTCGGCAAGGCATGACGCAATATCACTGCGAGTTCCGAAAGTCCCCGTGCACGTGCTGCACGGATATATTCTTCATTCAATACTTCGAGTAAAGCCGCCCGGACCATGCGTGAGAGTAATGCAGCAAGCGCCGTACCCAGGGTGAATGCAGGCAATACCAGCGAAGCAAAACCTTCATTGCCGCTGACAGGAAACCAGCCCAGCCAGAGTGAAAATACCATGATCAGCAACGGCCCCATCCAGAAGTTTGGAATGGAAATACCCAACATGGAGAGGGTCATGGCGCCGATGTCCCAACGGCTGCCTCTATACACTGCCGCCATGATGCCCAGTGGCAATGCGATTGATATGGCGATGATGATACTTGCACAGGCCAGCAGCACGGTGGGAGGAATACGTTCTGCCAGGATAGAAGATATCTCCCGTTTCGAGTAGATAGAAGTACCCGGGTCAAGCGTAAAAAGTTGTGTCATGAAATTCAGCCACTGCTGGTGCAGGGGCAAATGCAAACCCAGCGCCGTACGCAATGCTTCCGTATCGGCAAATTGCGCGGTTTCTCCCAGCATTACTTCCACAGGATCACCCGGCACAATATGGATCAACAGAAATACCAGTGTAGACACACCAAATATCACGATTACCGCAGTGATACATCTTACATAGAGATAATTCAGCATGTGAATGGATGCTAGCGGGGATGTTTTTTATGTGAGGAACTGTTCATAAAGTGGCAGGTACAGGCTCGCGTTTTTTCCGTGATTGATAGTAGAATAATGGTATTATCAGTGAGTCACCTGAGATAGCAATAACATGAATGATAATAATATTGATGATGTGGGCAAGGGAATAATGAGCATTTTTGTCCGTTTAATAGGGCTGTTTCTGTTAATTGCCGGTGTTTATGTTGCCTTGCATGTCATGCTCAAGGCCATGGACCTGTATGAGAACCCCAAGTCCATCGAACGTTTTGCACTCGCTATCGAAAAGGGTTCCAATATTGACAAGAGCCTGTCTTCCATCAGGGATGCCGTTGTTGTAGAGCCCGCCGAAGGTGAAGAATCTCCTGGCGCGAACAATCCGGATACCTTGCGGAGATCAATCGATCCATCGGACAGTCATGTTCGTGTATCCTATTTCTTTGCCTGGATTATCATGCTGATGCTGTTGATGCTGATCGGCAGTATTTCCCTCAGGGCCATCAAGACCGGTGGTGAACTTGTGCTGTACGATATGCAGATCAAACAATTTGCAAAAATGCTGGTAAAGGAATCCAGTAAAAGCAGGAATTAATCAGGCTGTTCCTCACCCACAATTTCCCTGACCAGTTTCTGTCGTTCCTCCGCGGTCATCTGATGCATTTTCCTGCGAAATTCACGTTTTTCATCAGGCGGTAAACTATCGATATATTGCCGTAGTTTTTGACGGCGTTCAGGCGGTAAATGCCCCCTGTCTTCCATCTGGGCTCGCCGCTGTTCCGGTGTCATATTTTCCCAACGGGATCTTATGTCCTTTTTCTCTTCATCTGACAGGTTATTGAACCAGCGCCGCTTTTCACGAAGTTCTTTCTGTTCTTCCGGCGGCAGTTCCCTGAACTCTTTGTAGTGTGCCCGGATACCATCACGCTGTTCAGGACTTAATGACTGCCAATGTTTCATCCTTTTTTGCATGCGCTCTTTTTCTTCCGGTGGCATTTGCTGCCAGTCTTCAGCTTTTTTTTGCAACCTTTGCTGCCTTGCGGGTGGAATTTCGTCCCAGGATTCTTTCAATACATCCAGTATCTCCTGTTGATCACTGCTCAGTTGTTCCCAGGGGATCTTCTCGGCGGCATGGACAGGACTACTACAGATTATAAACAACAGTACAAATGTCTTTTTAAAATCATCAGGTCGAAGTTTCATAATCTTCCAGCCACCGGTAAAACTCCAGGTTTTCATAAAAATCAAGTCCGTCAGTTGCAGATATAATCTCGATGTCTTCTGTCTTGATCGTTGCTGTTGTTGCATCATGCTGCACAACATTGAATATAATAATTGCCAGACTGGCAGCCGCGAACGCACTGGCCGGGTAAAAAATCCAGTGTCGGGTTTTCCCTGCTGCAGTGTCGAGTGCGGTATTCCTGATGTTGTCCAGTCTTGATACTGCCTCTGCATCAACCCGTTCAACGCTTTGATCAAAAGCAGCCTTAACCTCATCAATAAATTGCTGATCCGTTTTTTCCCCTGTCATGGTCTGTGCCCGTCCAGTTTGTCGCGTAATGTATGTATTGCCCTTGAATAATGTGTCTTTACACTCCCGGTAGTACAACCCATCGCTCTTGCTGTCTGCGCAACATCCATGCCTTCGAAAACCCGCAACATAAAGGCCTGTTGCTGACGAACTGGTAACTTTCTGATGGCTTGATCAAGCACCTCCATCCCCTGACTGTTCTGCAACTGCTGCTCGGGAGTGCGCGCCCGCCCGTCCGCCTGGTTTTCCAGATAATCTGATTCCTGTTCATCAGCGGCAAACCATACCCTGAAGCGGTTGCGAACAGCCTCCCTTCTGTACCAGTCCCTGATCCGGTTTTGCAATACTCTATAGAAAAGGGGCATCCATTCAGCAAAATTCCGGGCGCTATATTTCTCCACGAACCGGCACATCGCATCCTGAAGAATATCGAATGCATCTTCCCGGTTGCCTGTTGCTATTTCGGCCATACGGAATGCCCGCTTTTGCACACTGCCAAGAAATCGATCCAGTTCCCGTTGCTGTTCCAGAAGTCTCTCCCTCGTGCAGGTTGTGTAAGTATGCAGGGCATCATACTGCAAACGATGTAGTAACGGGATAGTCCCGCTGCCTCATCTTCCCGATATCTTTCAACACTTATCAGACACCCCCTTCCTGGCTTTCTTTCCATTTCATATGGCGTTTCTTGCGCAGGGCTTCCTTTTCCTCCGGTGTCATGTTCTCGAATTTTTTCCTCATTTCAGCGCGGTGTTCTGCAAAGGCCTTACGTTCTTCCGGCGTCATGTTTGCCAGTCTTTCTTCCCGGCGTTGTTTCCGGAAAGCCTGCTTTTCCTCCGGCGTCATGTTCTCGAATCTTTTCTTCATTTCCGCACGGTGTTCATCAAAGGCCTTACGTTCTTCCGGCGTCATGTTTGCCAGTCTTTCTTCCCGGTGTTGTTTCCGGAAAGCCTGCTTTTCCTCCGGCGTCATGTTTTTCATCTGCTCACGCAGGGCTTCACGTTCTGCCCTGTGTTTTGCCCTTTCTTCCGGTGTCATGCTTTCCCAACGGTCGTGCCATTCCATGGACTGTCCACCTGACGGAACCTCAGTCTCATCAGCCATAACGGGCAGGGCAAAGAAACCTGTTGCCAGCAGGCCCATTAAACTTACTCGCATTGATTGTTTAATTTTCATCATATACTCCGGTTGGTTATGAGCATTTACATTGGTATTAACGCACCGGTCCATATCCGGTTGACAGGAGTTGACTGTAAAACTGGCAGGAATCTTGTTGATACAGATCAAATAGATTGCAAATATACAATTATTCTACATATATATTTGTTCAAATTCCCGTTAAAGTTACAGCCAGATTTTTTAAATTATGTATGGTTACCCTATGAAAAAACTGATTGGCCTGTTACTTCTGCCCCTGCTGTTATATTGCCATGTTACGCCTGCCTCTCCGCTCTCTGCGGAGGATGCAGTACGTAATACAACGGATGAGGTACTCAGGTGGATGAATATAGAAAGGGAAGAATTGAAAAGAGATCCCGAGTATTTAACAATCCTGGTGCAGGAACTTATTATTCCGCATTTTGATTTTGCTGTAATGTCTGAACTGGTCATTGGCGATCACTGGCAGAAATTCAACGAACGTGAAAGAACCTGCTTTTCCAAAGGTTTTCGTAACATGCTGGTAGAACGATATGCCAGAATCCTGTTCAGTTACAACAACCAGTCAATTACCTATGACCCCGCCAGACCCATTGGCGAAAAGGGATATGTCTCGGTACGGCAGACGCTAACCCGGGACGGTGCAAAACCACTGCCCATAGAATATTCAATGTATCCAGATGAAGATAGCTGGAAGGCCACCGACCTGATAATTGACGGGATAAGCCTGATAAAAAGTTATCACAATACCTTCAGTGATGAGATACATATTCTGGGGATAGCTGAATTCATACGGAGTTTTCCTGACTGCATCCCACTTGATGATTCAGACATGACTTCGCATGTAATAGCGCCTGGCAGTTTAACGCTTGCACGTTTATGATGCCCGAACGTGCTCCTGTTCATTTCATATAAACCTTCAAGCCGGAATATTCCGGCGTGATCCTGCATGGATAATCTGGTTAAAATCAGGGGGCTCCGTTTTCGCCGTGGTTCCCGCGTCATTTTCGATAATGTCGACCTGGACATTCAGCGTGGGAAAATCACTGCCATCATGGGGCCCAGCGGTTCCGGCAAGACCACCCTGTTAAAATTAATCAGTGCCCAGCTTAATCCGGAGGCAGGCACTGTTATCGTTGCAGGAGAAGACATCCATGGCTTGGGCCAGTCTGATCTGTTTGAGATGCGCAAACGCATGGGCATGTTGTTTCAGACCGGGGCACTGCTGACTGATCTGAATGTATTCGAGAATATTGCTTATCCTTTACGAGAGCATACCCGTCTCGATGAACGTATGATCCGCTACCTGGTGTTAATAAAACTGCATGCGGTCGGGCTTAGAGGCGCTGCAAACCTGATGCCAGCTGAACTCTCCGGCGGCATGGCGCGGCGCGTTGCCCTGGCACGTGCAATTATTCTTGATCCCATGATGATCATGTACGATGAACCATTCGGCGGGCAGGATCCTATCTCCATGGGTGTGTTAATCAAACTTATTAAAACCATGAATGACAACCTGGGCCTCACCAGCATCATTGTGTCCCACGATGTAGCCGAGGTATCCATGATCGCTGACTACATCTACATCATCAGCAATGGCAACATTATGGATAAAGGCACGCCTACTGAACTTGAAAAAACAAACTCCGAGTGGGCCAGGCAATTCCTGAAGGGGCTGCCTGACGGTCCTGTACATTTTCACTATCCCGCACCTGAATACAGTAAAGATCTTTTTGGAACCTGAAAAATGCAGAATATCGTTTGCTGGATAACCAATTGTTTCGAGCTACTGGGCCAGTGGGCTGTACATTTATTTGAACGTATCGGACGCAGTGCTCTTTTTCTGACCAGGATATTCAAAAGTATCCCGGCTGCAATTGTTCGACCCTGGTTGATATTCCAGCAACTGTATTCTGTCGGTGTATTGACGATTGTGATAGTCCTGGTTGCCGGAGCATTCGTCGGGATGGTGCTTGGCCTGCAGGGGTACAATATTCTGGTACGTTTCAATTCCGAATCATCACTCGGGACCATGGTCGGCCTGACCCTGGTACGTGAACTGGGTCCCGTAGTGACAGCATTACTTTTTGCAGGCCGTGCAGGATCAGCCTTGACAGCTGAACTGGGTCTGATGAAAACAACTGAACAATTTTCCGCAATGGAAATGATGGCTGTTGATCCGTTTAAACGCGTCATTGCCCCGCGTTTTCTTGCCGGTTTTATTTCCATGCCCTTGCTTGCCGCCATATTCAGTGCCGTTGGTATTTACGGTGGGTATTTTGTCGGGGTTGCCTTGCTGGGAGTGGATGACGGCGCTTTCTGGGCGCAGATGCAGAAATCAGTGGATTTTCATGAAGATTTCATGAACGGCGTGTGGAAAAGCATTACATTTGGCTTTGTAGCCACGTGGATAGCGCTTTTTGAAGGTTACGATACGGTACCGACTTCTGAAGGTGTCGGGAGGGCAACGACCCAGAGTGTCGTGCATGCCTCGCTGGCCGTCCTGTCACTGAATTTTATTTTAACTGCATTAACGTTGGAGACAAACTGACTATGACTCGGCATACACTGGAAATCTGGGTTGGAGTATTCGTGGCGGCAGGCATTGCTGCCCTGTTCGTGCTGGCCATGAAGGTCAGCAATTTAAGCACGGTCACTACCGGTGATACATATCAGGTCACCGCCCGTTTTGACAATATTGGCGGGTTGAGCATACGTTCCCCGGTCAAGGCCAGCGGTGTGCTGGTCGGCCGCGTCAGTGATATCGCCTATGATGACAAAACCTATTCAGCGATAGTTACTCTCAGTATCCAGCAAAATTTCAACCAGTTCCCGGCGGATTCCAGGGCCAGCATATATACAGCGGGGCTACTGGGCGAACAATATATCGAGCTGCTGCCTGGCGCTGAAGACGATTACCTGAAAGATGGCGACAGGCTCCTGATGGCGGATTCAGCGATGATCCTTGAACAAATGATAGGGCGTATTATCGCGGACAAGATTTCAGAATGAGGCAGGATAATATAAAAAATGAATCGGAGTGTGCACTTGCCCTCTCATCCGGAGATGATGGCGTTGGCAGATTTATACTTACGGGGGTAATGAATTTCGACAGTGTGATATCACTCAACCGGCGTGCCAATGAGCTGTTCCCGGAATACAAATCAATCTCGGTAGATCTCTCCGGTGTAACCTATGTCAACAGTGCCGGCCTGGCACTGTTGCTGGAATGGAAACGCAAGGCTGACCTTGAACACAGGACTATGGAAATACTGGGTGCACCGATAAAACTGCTTAATATTGCCCGCGTCAGTGAAATTGAAAATATATTGTCTTTTTAACTGAACTGGACAGGTTAGATATAATTTATACTGAACTGGAATATGTTAGGGAACCTCTGATTAAGTGTCACAGCCGTCATTGCGACCGCGAGGCGCAGCCGTGGCGGGAAGCAATCTCGAATCAAGTATGATCAACGTGTTAGAAGATTGCTTCGTCCTGCCGCCCGCCACACGATGTTCGCGGTCGCAGTCCTCGCAATGACTACTTAATCAGAGATTCCTTAGATAACCGGAGATAAATAATGACTGCTGAATTAATCCGTACCGTTCTGGCATGGAGTACTGTAATCAATTATGGCCTGTTGCTGCTCTGGTTTTTTTTCTTCGTTCTTGCACACGACTGGATGTATCGCTTGCATGGAAGGTGGTTCAATATTCCCCTGCAGAATTTCGATGCTATTCACTATGCCAGCATGACAGTTTTCAAGCTTGGGATCATAATGTTCAATCTTGTTCCGTACCTGGTATTACGTTGCCTGATTTGAAAAATAGTCAGCAACACTCCTTGCATGCAAATAAAACGACCGGGAAACACATGAGATTATTGCTCACGATCATTCCCCGGCCCTTTTTATTGGCCCATCCTTTTTCAGGCGGTTAGTTGTCACCCCACCCGCCGGCGGCTTTTACTATATAATCGGTTGCAGCCTTGATATCCTCATCGGTTAATTGTGCATAGCCCCCCGCGCAGGCATGCCCCGCAGGCCATTGATAGCGTTCGAGTAAACTGTGTCGCGTCCCTGGGCGATGCGTTTGGCCCACAACGGTTTGCTGCCAAATTTGGGCGCAGCATTCAAACCTGCTGTTGCAATGCGGTGCCTCAATACTGGCCTGCAACCGTACATAGTATTTTTTCTGTTATTCATCGGGTTATCTCCAGGATCTGAGTTATACAAATATAATCTCACACGGGTGTGGCCCCTTGTGTGGCTGCGCAGCACTTGTTCCATGGGAATGGAGAGAACTGCGACTTAATTTCACTGAGTTGGGCAATTCAAATATAAAATTGTTCCTCAATTGTCTGTTTTTTACAGGATGGGCCGGAAAGTAAGGTCATCCGAATCAATAATTTCACGGCTGCAAGCCGGGAAACTCGTTCTGGATCACATTTCGGCAAAATGAATTGTTTGGACGGTAAAGGAAATCATTACCAAAACACTTCCTGGTATTTGATACTTATCCTTTATTTTTCGTAAATTTGCACCAGGGTACCTACCCCCACCTGGTCAAACAATTCCATCACATCCTCATTCCGCATACGCACACAACCACGCGATCCCGGTTTACCCATTTCCACCTCATCCGGTGAGCCATGGATATAAATATACCGATCGAGGCTGTCCACGTTACCGCCCTGATTGCATCCGGGTTCCGTGCCACTCAACCACAGGATACGTGTCAGTATCCAGTCACGACCCGGAAACTGTGTACACAGATCCGGGGTGTATAATTCACCCGTGGGCTCGCGTGAGACAAATACTGTATTCGGCGCGTGACCTTCACCAATTTTTTCAGCAATAATGTGTGAACCCCGTGGTGTGCATTCGCTTTCCATGAGTTCGCCGGGCCCGTTCCTGGCCGTGGAAACCGGATATTGCTTGACCAAATGATCTCCATTGAACAATTTCAGGAATTGTTCCTGGATATTGATTTCGATGTGCAGATTGTTTTTCATGTTGATTACTTAATGATTTCGCTGGATGTTCATTAACCCATCATAATTGCCATCCGTTGATAAATTATAGCCACTGATATTTTTCTTCCGCGCCAGAATATTATCTTCATACCAGAGTGGCACATAGGGCAATTGCTGATGCAGGTAGGCCTGTAATTCCTTGTATATTTCGGCCTGTGCTTCGAGGCTGGTGTCCTTCTCAGCCGTTTCAATTAATCCATCCACGACAGGATCGATGTAACGTCCACGGTTGGCGCCATCAGGCGGCGTGGACGTGCTGTGAAATACATACCGGAAAATATCCGGCATCTTTAGGCCTACCCAGGACAGGCTGTACATCTGGAAACGCCCGTCCTTGATATCACCATAAAATGTGCCCCAGTCATAACTTTGAACATAGACATCGATCCCCACCTGCTTCAATTGATACTGGATAATCGTCGCAAGACGCACCCGTAACGGATTGTTGGAAGTCTTGTAACTGAGTTTTAACGGGTTTCCCGGTCCATAACCCGCCTGTGCAAGCAGTTCTTTTGCCTTTTCCGGTGCGTAATTATATCCGGCCAGACCAGCATGCGTGGACCAATGCCCGGGAGGCAGCATGGCGCCCGCCTTGTGTGCCGCGGCACCCAGTACATATTGGATGATGGCATCACGGTCTATGGCGTAAGCAATGGCCTGACGTATTTCCAGGGCTGAGAGTAACGGGTCCTGCATGTTGAAGCCGATATAAGTAAAGACGTTGCCCGACCCTGTTTCTATTGCAATGTTTTCATTGCCCCGCAACCAGTCCATTAATTCAAACGGCAGATCACCCTGGACCAGGTCGATTTCGCCACGCAGTAGTTTTAATACACGTACCGTGGAATCCTTCACCGTGATGAATTCAATCATCTGCCTGTCTTTTGCCCTCTGCAGTATCAGCGTGTCTTCAACGGGCCAGCCGGTAAATTTCAGCGGCCCGCTACCGACGGGTAACCGGTGAAACGGATGCCTGGATAAAATTAACCACTCCGGCAGGATACCAATGACCAGGCGGCCGGGAAATAATGGATCAGTATTTTTCAGGTAAAAATCTATCGTATCGTTATCGATTACCTCTAAATGATCGATATTGGCAAGTGTTGCACGATGAGGTGAGGTATCGCTGGCATCCATGACTGAATGATATGTGGCCTTGACATCATTGGCGGTAAGGTAGTCACCATTATGAAAGCGTCTCTCACCCGGTTTCAATGTAAAACGATAATGCGTGGGTTGAAGCTGTTCCCAGTCAGCCAGTTCAGGCACCATATGGTAGTGTTTGTCAAAATCCACCAGACGCTGGTAGATCAGGCGATTAATTCGGTGGGAGACTGCATCGGTAGCAAAACGCGGATCAAGCGTGACTGGCGCAGTACTTAAACCAAACCTGATCGCGTTATCATCCTGTTTCGTGCATCCCGAAGACAACAGTACGAGCAACCCGGTAAAAATAATCCTGCATATACGGACTGGAGGTTTGATGTGTTTCAACGGACAAACAACGCTATTGATTCAATATGGGATGTATGCGGAAACATATCCATAACTCCCGCCTGTTGCAAATCAAATCCCTTGTTTTTGACCAGTATACACGCATCACGTGCAAACGTGGCCGGATTACAGGAAACGTAAACAAGACGTGTAGTTCCATGAAACCCCATACGTTCGATGATTTCCATGGCCCCGGCACGCGGCGGGTCTAGTAATACCTTGCTGTATTCACGTTCCATGAAGTTTGCCTGTAAATCATCACCGGCAAGATCTGACACATGAAATTCTGCATTGCTGATATTATTGCCCTCTGCATTGGTCCTCGCCCGTTCGATCAATCCTGCATCGCCCTCCACTCCCGTAACATGTCTGCATTGCCTCGCCATCGGCAGTGAAAAGTTACCCAGGCCACAAAACAGATCCAGCACATTATCCTGCCCCGAGATTTCCAGCAGTTCCAGCGCCAGGTTAATCATTTCATTATTAATGTGCTGGTTGACCTGGATGAAATCGACAGGCAAAAAATTAAATTCGATCTGGTGGTCAGGTAACCGGTAATAAAGATCAACTGCACGTTCTGGCGTCAATGGATGGATGGATTCCAGTCCAGCCGGTTGCAGGTAAATATTTATATTTTTGTCAATTTCAAAATTTTTTAATAAACCAAGATCAACTTCCGTCAGATCGGCCAGATGCCGGATTACCAGTACAGTAACATTATCGGCGACCGCTACCTCTACCTGCGGTAACTGGCGATAAACAGACAACTGGCCGATCAGCTTCTGCAAGACCTCTATCAATAAACCGACTGAGGGATGCAATACCTCACAACGTTTAATATCTGCTATGAACGATGAATTTTTTTCGCGAAAACCAACGAGCAATTTTTGTTTTTTCTCAACATACTTTGCCCCCAGCCTAGCCCGGCGCCGGTAGCCCCAGACCGGACCTGTTAACGGCGGTAATATTATTTCCGGTTGTACCCCGCCGATATGCTGTAATTGTTCCAGCATGATTTTTTGCTTGTGCCTGATCTGGTAATCCGGGCTGGCGTGCTGGAAACTGCATCCACCGCATACACCATAATGTTCGCATTTTGCATTGACACGGTCCGGTGACGCTTGCAGTATTTCCAGTATCTTTGCCACACTGTAGCGTGAATGCTGACGGGTGTATTGAATAACCGCTGTCTCACCAGGCATGCCACCATCAACAAACACGGCCTTGCCGGCGACATGTGTTACTCCGCGCCCTTCGTGGGAAAGGGATTCTATAGTGACAGTGACGGGTTCAGTCGATAGACGTTTACGGCGGGACATTGTTCAAGAATTCAGGAGTCAGGAGGCAGAATTCAGAATAGCCTTTGTATAGACTTCCAGTAATTTGCTTATTTCCTCTATCTGGATCATAAGTTTACTAGTTTCAGCATATTCGAGATCCTGTATCAGAATCAAATAGTAACGTGTTTCTTCAAGAGAACCTTGTGCAACATTTAAAAATCTCACTTTATCTGCCCGGCCTTTCTTTTTGAAACCTTCAGCAATATAAGCTGCCACGGAAATCACAGAACGCCTGAATTGTGAGGTTAATCCATATTGTTCAATTTTTGGAATACATTGGCTAAATTGATACGCGTCTAATACAGCTTGATGTGCTTTTTGCCATACTATTAAATCCTGAAATGACTTCGCTGCCTCCCTCATATTATCCTCCTGTCTCCTGTCTCCTGTCTCCTGTCTCCTGTCTCCTGTTTTTTTATTCTTTCCATGCATTCAGAAACTCAAGCAAATGCGGTTTTCCTTCCGCCTTCAGCATCTCGCGCACTTTTTGGCATTCCGTTTCGTATCCGGGCCGGGTTTTACGTCCGCGCATGAGCTCATACCGCAGGAAAATCAGATAGGTATTCAGGACATCGGTTTCGCAATAATTGCGGATATTTTCAATTTTGCCCTCCATATAATTATCCCAGACCTGATTGCCGCTCATGCCCATCTTGCCGGGGAAACCACACAGGCTGGCAATCTCCGTCAATGGGGCAAAAGCGCGTGGATCATAAGCGGCAATGATATCCATCAGGTCTGTATGGCGTTCATGGTAACGGCTGATGTAATTGTTCCACTTGAAACTCTGGTCATCTCCTCCCGTTTCCCAGTAGCGTGGGGCACTGATCCCGTGCAACATGGCACGGTAATGCAATACGGGCAGATCAAATCCGCGGCCATTCCATGACACCAGCATCGGGGTATAACGTTCAATGCCATCGAAGAAACGCTGCACAATCTCTTTCTCATCTGAATCATTATCACCCAGTGACCAGACACTGATCTTGTCACCGGTCCTCAATACCACCGAGATGGCAACGATTTTATGCAGATGATGACGCAGGAATTCATTGCCGCCGGTCTGCTGGCGGCGTTGGGCAAACATCGCCTCGGCCGTATCACGGTCATTCAAACCTTCAAGATTATACAAACGGCGACCGGTTTCGGTATCCGGAATGGTTTCGATGTCAAAAACAAGAATGTTCATACGTCAGGGGGTCAGGAAAAGTCTGCAATTATTTATTATCATGCCAATTTGTACTCCTGTATTCTGGCTTCTGAATTCTGCTTACTATTATTTTTTATCAAAAATCCCGGCAGAAATATAACGGTCACCGCGATCGCAGATAATGGTCACGATCACGGCATTCTGCACGGTAGCGGAAAGTCTCAACGCAGCAGAGATTGCACCACCGGATGAAATACCGGCAAAGATACCTTCTTCCGCAGCAAGGCGCCTGGTCATGTCTTCCGCTTCTCTGGGAGTAATATCAATGACCTGGTCGACCCGACTGCGATCAAATATCTTCGGGAGGTAAGCTTCCGGCCAGCGCCGGATACCGGGGATACTTTCATCACCTTCCGGTTGCACACCGATGATCCGGATATCCGGATTTTTTTCTTTCAGAAATTGCGACACACCCATGATGGTACCTGTGGTACCCATGGCGCTGATAAAATGCGTTATCTTGCCTGCAGTATCACGCCAGATCTCCGGGCCTGTCCCTTCATAATGCGAACGTGGATTGTCCGGATTGGCAAACTGATCCAGCACCCGGCCCTTGCCTTCACGTTGCATCTGTTCAGCAAGATCGCGCGCTCCCTCCATACCGGCTTCCTTGCTGACCAGGATAATCTCGGCACCAAAAGCATACATGGCCGCACGCCGTTCCGTACTCATATGTTCCGGCATGATCAATACCATTTTATAACCACGGATGGCCGCAGCCATCGCCAGTGCAATGCCGGTATTACCACTGGTGGCCTCGATTAATGTATCGCCGGGCTTGATCTCTCCGCGTTCCTGCGCGTGCTTGATCATGCTGACAGCCGGTCTGTCTTTCACCGAACCGGCCGGATTGTCTCCTTCCAGTTTGGCCAGGATAAGATTACTGGTATGACCGGGGAGACGCTGTAGCCTGACCAGCGGTGTGTTGCCGACAAAAGCTTCAATGTCAGGAACATGGAGTTCGGATGCGGCGGCCTTGGATACGGGTTTATTCATAGGAAACAGATTTTGCCAGATTCAGTGACGAGAAACGAGCACCATAAGCAGGCTGTCCGGGCTACAGAACCGGTATTGCCCAAATGCTGTTTAATGACAGAAGAAATTCGTGCACATGTCAAAGCAGGCTGCGTGCCAGTATCAGCGCATCTTCACGGCCAAAGTGGGCTGGATAATAATCACGACGCATGCCGACTTCGTCAAAACCGGCGCGGAAATAAAGCTGGATAGCGTATTGATTGGAAGGCCTGACTTCAAGGAAAGCTGTATCCGCATGATGGCTTCTGGCTATCTCCAGCATGTGCTCCAGCAGCAACGCGCCATATCTGTTGTTCTGCAACTCCGGAATGATACACAGGTTCAGCAGATGGCATTCCCCGGCACCGACTGACATCACGCAATAACCAATGATTACTTCATCCATTTCCAGCACCCAGCAACAGTACCCGACGCGCAAACAATCCTGAAAAATGACTGTAGTCCAGGGGTGACTATAGGCAGAATTTTCTATCTCCACGATGACAGAGAGATCTTCCTCAATCATGGGCCGGAAGGCCGGTGTTGAAATTTTTAATACTGCACTCATTATTAGAAAGCCATTATTAAGTAAATCATGTCAGGAACATTGATCGAGAAATCTCGCCGGTGCTGTTATTATTTTATTACCGATAGATTTCTCGCTCCGCTCGAAATGACAATTGAATCAGCAATTATTTAACGAATTATATATTTTCATGGCCATTTGCAAGTCCTGCCAGGATTTGCGTTTCTCTCTGGGTGATCGTAACAGATAGGCCGGGTGATAGGTTACCACCACCGGGATATTGCCATCCGGATATTCATAGCGGTTACCACGCATCTGCCCGATCGGCGTGTCAACCTTCAGAAGGTTCTGTGCCGCGATCCTTCCCACAGTCAGGATAATTTTCGGTTTGATCATGGCAATCTGTTGTTTAAGATAACCTTCACAACACACCACTTCCTCCGGCCTTGGATCGCGGTTATCGGGTGGACGGCACTTCAGGATATTTGCAATAAACACCTGTTCCCGTTGCAAACCGATGGCATGCAACATGGCATTCAATAATTTACCCGCACGGCCAACAAAGGGTTCGCCTTGCAAGTCTTCGTCCCGGCCGGGTGCTTCACCGATGATCAGCCAGTCTGCATTAACATTACCCACGCCGAATACCGTCTGGGTACGGCCCTTGTGCAATTCACACAGGGTACAGGCCGCCACCTGGCTACGCAGTGACTTCCATTCAGGCAATTCAATGCCGGTATCTACTGCGGGTATATTTTCCTGATCAACACGGGCTATGGTATCAATGGCATTGCCCTGACTGGAAATGTAAACATCGATGCCCATTTTTTGCAGGCAATACAATTGTGTTGTATTCAGATTCATATCTGTTGCGGATGCGCCCTCGCTTCCGGTTCCAGTATCTTGTTCAGCGCATTGATATAGGCCTTGGCTGAAGCTATCACAATATCGGTATCTGCACCCAACCCATTCACAATCCGGCCACCCTTGTCGATACGTACCGTAACTTCACCCTGTGAATCCGTACCGGTCGTAATATTGTTCACCGAATACAACTGCAGATCCGAACCACTGTGCACGATGGATTCGATGGCCCTGAAGGTTGCATCTACAGGTCCACCACCCTTGCTGTTACTGTGTATCTCTTTCCCATCAAACGTCAAAGTAACATGGGCATCCGGCGTTTCTCCTGTCTCACTGGTAACCTTCATGGCCACAAGTTTAATTCGTTCCTGCGCTGTTTCCTGTATGGTATCGGACACCAGCGCCTGCAGGTCTTCGTCATATATCTCATGTTTCTTGTCGGCAAGTTCCTTGAAACTGTTGAACGCGGCGTTCAGATCTTCCTCGCGATCAAACACCACGCCCAGTTCAACCAGGCGGGCCCGGAAGGCATTACGGCCGGAGTGTTTGCCGAGGACCATGCGGTTGGCATGCCAGCCCACATCCTGGGCACGCATGATTTCGTAAGTCTCCCGGCTTTTCATTACACCATCCTGATGGATACCGGCTTCATGGGCAAAAGCGTTGGCGCCGACGATGGCCTTGTTCGGTTGGACCGGAAATCCGGTAATACTTGAAACCAGCTTCGAACAATTCACAATCTGCGTGGTGTCCAATGTCGTATCACAGGGGAACACATCCTGACGTGTACGCACGGTCATGACGATCTCTTCCAGTGCCGCGTTACCGGCACGCTCACCGAGTCCGTTTATTGTACATTCCACCTGACGCGCACCATTGAGAACGGCTGACAACGAATTGCCTACCGCAAGGCCCAGATCATTATGACAATGCACCGAGAACACGGCCTTGTCCGAGTTCGGTACGCGCTCGATCAATTGCCGGATCAAATCGCCAAACTGGTGCGGCAGATTATAACCGACTGTATCGGGGATATTGACCGTCCTGGCACCAGCGTCAATGACTGCCTCCAGCACGCGGCAGAGAAAATCAATATCTGAACGCCCGGCATCTTCCGGCGAGAACTCCACATTATCGGTATATTTACACGCACGTTTCACAGCATGGACGGCCTGCTCAAGCACCTGTTCCGGTTGCATGTGCAGTTTCTCCCGCATATGAATGGGCGAGGTGGCAATGAAGGTATGGATCCTTGCCGATGCTGCCGGTTTCAGTGCTTCTGCTGCAGTATCAATGTCCTTGTCGAGTGCCCGCGCCAAGGCACAGACAGTGCTTTCCCTGACCAGTTTGGCAACCAGTTTGACCGCCTCAAAATCATCCGGGCTGGCTACCGGAAAGCCCGCTTCAATCACATCCACGCGCATTTTCTCCAGGGCCTTGGCTATGCGTAGCTTTTCGTCCTTGGTCATGGATGCACCGGGACTTTGCTCACCATCCCGGAGAGTTGTATCAAATATGATTAATTTATCTTTCATGTTCCTGCTCCGTCACCTGTGCCCATACTAACGTTGGCAGTATGGACGAGACAATATGTATTAAGTCCGCTATGCGGACGATCTGAAATAAATAATGTAAATACGGTTATTTTGCCCGGTCAGGGCAGCAGGAACAGGGCACCCAACAGGGTGACCTGATGGGTCAAGGGGAAGCTGGATTGTCTGTTGTGATGAATCATGGTTAGGAATATAGCGCCATTACTGGTATTTGCAAGGGGTTAGAGCACACTATTCTTTATTGGTTTCCTGTGATTTACGGCTGGCCCTGTGCTTGCGTATCTCGATCAACGTGTATACCGGGCCGGAAGTCGCATAAAACAATGAGACCAGAAACAGCACCGAGGATGGTTCGCTGGCAATAAATACGAACACCAGAACAACGATCAGCACGGCGATAAAAGGGACGCGGCCCTTGAGATCAAATTGTTTAAAACTGTGGTAACGGATATTACTGACCATCAAAATCCCGGCGATGACAGTAATCGGAAAGGTAATAAACAGGATCGAACCGCCATCTTCAATTTCCAGTGTTTCAGCAAACCAGATCAGGCATGCAATCAATGCCGCCGCCGCCGGGCTGGGCAGTCCCTGGAAATACTGTTTGCCTGCACTGGCCGCCTGGGTATTGAACCGGGCCAGACGCAAGGCCGTCGCTGCTGCATAAATGAATGCCGCCAGCCAACCCAGCTTGCCGAGACTTGCAAGCGACCATTGATAAATCACCAGCGCCGGGGCGAGACCAAAAGAAACCATGTCCGAAAGACTGTCATATTGCACGCCGAAGTCACTCTGCGTATTGGTCAACCTGGCAATACGCCCGTCCATACCGTCCAGTACCATGGCAACAATAATCGCTATCGCTGCCGATTCAAACTGGGCATTCATCGCGGCAACTATCGAATAGAATCCGGCAAACAATGCACCTGTAGTGAACAGGTTGGGTAAAATATAGATACCACGGCGCCGCTGCATCATTCAATTATTCCTCAATGGATACTGCGTATCTGGCATTACGGGAACAACTATAACAGATGTGGTGAAATTATAGAGACTGGTTTGAGGATAACGGTGAGGATAACGGGGTCAGGTTTGCCTTTCTGCGGTGGCATGATCATCATGGATTACACTTGCAGTCCCGTTATTATGGGTCAGGTGTGCAATGATCCCGGAACCGGAATTGATATGGTCTCCGGGCTTGACGCTTATCTTTGAATTCAGCGGGATCAGTACCTCTACCACACCCCCGAAATACAGATAGCCACAGCGCTGACCATGTCCGAGACGCTCACCGGAGTGCGCATAAAAACGAAAACTGAGCGACCCGAACAGATTTAAATAGATGACTACAACTATTTCATCACCTTCATCACTCCTGATGCGAAAGGCGAACTTGCGTTTACTGGTAATACTATCCGGCCGCCTGGTCCATTGATTCACTATCTTGCCTTCCATCGGACTTCTCAGCGAGTAGATATCCAGCAGTGACATTTTGATCCGTACCCGCATGGCCTGGCGTTCTATCCATGGATCGCTGACTTCTTCCACAGCTAGCACCTTGCCGAAAACCGGGCTTACAATTGCGAGTGGTGAGGACGTAATATCCTGTACCGGATCGCGCAACAAGAAGAGAGATATTAAAAGAATTACTGCAGTTGCCTCTGTGACCATATTACCGTGGTAATAATAGGCAAGAAATAAAATTACGAGCAATACACCAAGCGCTGGCCATCCTTCCCTGGCAATTATTGGATAGCGATTACTGGACATGTACAATTATTTGCAACGGCAGTAAATTAAAGATGTAACAAACGCAGGCAACATTGATATCTAGTTCTTATCCTGGTCAACCAGCTGGTTCGCCTTTATCCAGGGCATCATCGACCTCAACTTTTCACCGACAATTTCGATCTGATGCTCGCGGCTGATACGACGCATCGCTTTCAATGAAGCTGCGCCACTCTGGTTTTCAAGTATGAATTCCTTGGCAAACTGGCCTGTTTGAATCTCTTTCAGGATTTCTTTCATGGCCTTCTTGGATTCCTCCGTCACGATACGCGGGCCGCGGGTAAAATCGCCATACTCCGCAGTATTGGAAATTGAATAGCGCATATTGGCGATGCCGCCTTCGTAAATCAGGTCAACAATCAGCTTGGTTTCGTGCAAACATTCAAAATACGCCATCTCCGGCGCATAGCCTGCCTCGACCAGAGTTTCGAATCCGGCCTGTATCAATGCCGTGATGCCACCACACAACACGGTCTGTTCACCGAACAGATCGGTTTCGGTTTCTTCCTTGAAAGTGGTTTCGATCACACCGGCACGGCCGCCGCCATTGGCAGAAGCATAGGACAACGCCAGTTCCTTGGCTGTTCCTGAAGCATCCTGGAATATCGCGATCAACGAGGGGACTCCTCCGCCCTGTTTGTAGGTAGAACGCACCAGGTGTCCCGGGCCCTTCGGCGCGATCATGATCACATCCAGGTCCTTGCGCGGGATAATCTGCTGAAAATGAATATTGAAACCATGAGCAAAGGCCATGGCTGCCCCTTTCTTGATGTTGGGTTCGACCTCGTCCCGGTAAAGTGCAGCCTGGTGTTCATCCGGCGCAAGTATCATGACAACATCGGCCCATGCGACAGCCGCTTTGATGGATTTCACAGTTATGCCGGCATTTTTGGCCTTGGCAGAAGAAGCTGAACCTTCACGCAACCCGACACAAACATCCACACCGGAGTCTTTTAGATTATTGGCGTGGGCGTGGCCCTGTGAACCATAACCGATAATGGCCACTTTCCTGGCCTGTACCAGGGACAAGTCTGCGTCTTTGTCGTAATAAATATTCATTTGCTTTACTCTCAAAAAATTTGAAAAGAATTATTCTATCATCATGAATGCTTAAATTGACTTCTCACCTCTTGAAATACCAGACACACCCGAACGCACGACTTCCAGTATCGATTTTTCATCCAGCGCCCCGATAAACGCGTCCAGTTTTTGTCCTGTGCCGGTCATTTCAACCGTGTAGGTACTGTCTGTCACATCAATAATCCGGCCGCGAAAAATATCATTCAGTCTCTTGATTTCTTCCCGGGCTGCGCCCTTGGCCTGCACCTTGATCAACATCAATTCCCTTTCAATATGTTCGCTCTCGCTGAGATCAATCACCTTGATCACATCAACCAGCTTGTTCAGGTGTTTGGTGATCTGTTCGATGATCTCATCCGAACCGGACGTCACCAGTGTCATACGCGAGATAGTCGGGTCTTCCGTGGGTGCGACAGTCAGCGATTCAATATTAAACCCGCGTGCAGAGAACAGGCCGGAGACCCGCGATAGTGCCCCGGCTTCATTTTCCAGAAGCAAAGATAAAATATGGCGCATTACGCGAGTTCTCTATCCGGGGAGAGATGCATTTCATGCTGTCCCTTGCCTGAGGCAATCATTGGATACACGTTCTCGGTTTGATCGGTAATAAAATCCATCAGCACCAGTTTGTCCTTCATAGCCAGGGCCTCTTTCAATGCGCCTTCAACATCACTGGTTTTGTCAACGAGCATACCGACATGGCCGAAACTCTCGGCAAGTTTCACGAAATCCGGCAACGCGTCCATATAGGAATGTGAGTAACGGCCGGCATAAAAGAATTCCTGCCACTGCCGCACCATCCCCATGTAACGGTTATTCAGGTTAATGATCTTGATTGGTAAATCATACTGCAGACAGGTAGACAGTTCCTGTATGCACATGACCAGGCTCGCCTCTCCCGTAATACAGGCCACGATTGAATCCGGGAATGCTTTTTTCACACCCATCGCGGCCGGCATACCAAAACCCATCGTGCCCAGGCCGCCGGAATTGATCCAGCGCCGTGGTTTGTCGAATTTATAAAATTGCGCGGCCCACATCTGGTGCTGCCCGACATCAGATGTCACATAGGCATCGCCTTTGGTCAGTTCATACAACTTCTCGACCACATACTGTGGCTTGATGATCTTGCTCTTGCGATCAAATTTCAGGCAATCAATCCCCTGCCATTCCTTGATCTGGTCCCACCAGGGTTTAATTGCCGCAGCATCCGGTCTGGTTTTGTGTTCCCTGAGTATGGCATTGAGATCTTTCAGCACATGCTTCACATCACCCACGATAGGGATGTCCACCGGCACATTCTTGGAGATGGAAGAAGGATCTACATCGATATGAATGATTTTGGCGTCCGGGCAGAATTTCTCCAGGTCACCGGTCACACGGTCATCAAACCGCGCGCCGATAGCGATCAGCACATCACAATGATGCATGGCCATGTTGGCCTCATATGTACCGTGCATTCCCAGCATGCCGATAAACAGTTTGTCCGTTGCCGGATAGGCACCCAGACCCATCAGGGTATTCGTAATCGGATAGCCCAGATAACGGGTGAACTCGATCAGTTCTTCACTGCCCTCGGCCAGGATGACGCCGCCTCCGGAGTAGATCATCGGTTTTTTTGCTGACAGGATCAGTTCTGCTGCGCGTTTGATCTGGCCCGGATGGCCCTTGATCACCGGCTTGTAGGAACGCATGTCGACTGTTTCCGGGTAGTCGTATTCACAACTGTCCGCCGTGATGTCCTTGGGAATATCGACCAACACCGGCCCCGGACGTCCGCTCGTGGCAACATAAAAGGCCTTCTTGATGGTTGCCGCAAGATCTTTGACATCCTTGACCAGGAAATTATGTTTGACACAGGGCCGGGTAATGCCCACCGCATCCACTTCCTGGAAGGCATCATTACCTATCAGGTGCGTATGCACCTGACCGCTGAAAACAACCAATGGAATGGAATCCATATAAGCCGTGGCAATACCGGTCACCGTGTTGGTGACACCCGGCCCCGAGGTTACCAGCACCACACCCGGTTTACCGGTAGCCCGCGCATAGCCATCCGCGGCATGGGCCGCGCCCTGTTCATGGCGGACCAGGATGTGCTCGACGTCCGTCTGTTTGTACAGCTCGTCGTAAATATGCAACACCGCCCCGCCCGGGTAGCCGAACAGGTGCTTGACCCCCTCGTCTTTCAGGGAGCGGATGAATATTTCTG
>Ga0326597_10002538_pt1 | contig 27151 bp, 23 predicted proteins | sample RVTome_12_FD_203789 | JGI IMG/M metagenome (GOLD analysis project Ga0326597, IMG submission 203789) | Soil microbial communities from uranium-contaminated site in the Upper Colorado River Basin, Wyoming, United States - RVT100D185 | ecosystem: Environmental > Terrestrial > Soil > Contaminated >... | reverse complement strand
CGGCAGCATGGAGGGATGGAACAAGTACATGATCGGGAAGACGCCCCTCGAGAACCCGCAGAGCTACTACGACCGGTCGATCATCTATCACGCCGATCGGTTGGATGTGCCGCTCCTCTTCTTGTACGCGCAAGGCGACGGCGCGGCGCGATTCCAACAGATCGAACAGTACGGTGTGCAGGCTGAGGTGCACGGGAATTGGTGGGACTGGGTGGTTTACGGAGGTGAGCCACACGGCTGGTATCACTGGCGACCCGATTCGGTGGAGCAATCTCTCGAGATCATGAGCCAGATGTTCGACTTGCACGTGGCGGGGCGGGATCATGACGTAAAGGCCACCGCCGAATCGCAAAGGGAGGGTGTCCAGCTGGCGCGCAATCCGTCGATCGATCTCTGGAACTCCTTGGTGAATGGAGGACCCTGAGATCGAGGACCGCAACGGCTTATGCTGCGCCGACTCTCTCAGCCGGCCATACTTGCGGCGCTTTCAGGCTCCGAGTAAAATCTATCCTACCGGCGGTGGCTACATTCTCCATCCAGCCGCTCTGTGCAGTGCGGAATTCGCTCGGCCGTGAGCCGATTCGAAGAAATAGATCACAGCACGTTGCTTTGTGAGTCCCATTCCTTCGGGGATGGGGCCTTTCGCCGCACATCGAGAGTTGGCGCCCCGACGGCGCCGGACCGCCTATGACGAAGATCCTTCCACTGTCTCTCGCACTTTCCGGGACGGTCCTGCTCGTCTCCGTGGGTGGCAACTCGCAGCCGACCTGGGGCGCGAGCGTCACGACGAGCCCCTCGGCTTCGTCAGGACCGGCGCGAAGCGATCTCTCCGATCTCGCGGACGAGGATCTCAATGAGGTGGTCGAAGCCTACTGCGTCCGGTGTCACAGCGATCGTCGCCTGACCGGGAACCTTTCGCTTGAAGAATACGACGTCGCGAGAGCGTTCGAGACGGCGGAGGTGAGCGAGAAACTGATCCTCAAGCTCCGCGCCGGCATGATGCCTCCCGCCGGAGCGAATCGCCCCGCTGGCGACACCCTCGCCGCGCTGGTCGAGACCCTCGAGCGCACGATCGACGAGGCCGCCGCACGCGAGCCGAATCCGGGGAGCCGCGTGTTTCAGCGCCTCAACCGAGCGGAGTACGCACGCTCGATCGAGGACCTGCTCGGACTGACCATCGACGCGGGTGAGTATCTCCCCGAGGACACGAAGAGCGCGAACTTCGACAACATCGCGGACGTGCAGATGCTGTCGCCCACGCTCATGAGTGCGTATCTGAACGCCGCGAGCGAAGTAGCTCGGTTGGCGGTGGGCGACCCCGATGCGGTTGCTCGTGAGGCCATGTACCGCGTGCCTCGCCTGGCTTCCCAGACCACGCGTGTTGAAGGCGCGCCATTCGGCTCGCGCGGAGGACTTTCCGTCGTTCACAACTTCCCGGCGGATGGGACGTACGAATTCCGGATGATGTTCCACCACTCGCCGGAGGGCTTCCTCTTCGGCAGGAACGAACCGGGTGAGCAGGTCGAAGTGTCGATCGACGGAGAGCGCGTCGCGCTCCTGCCACTGGATCGCTTCACGGCCGAGTCGGATCCGGACGGCATGGGCCTGACCCTCGATACGGGACCGATCCCGGTGCGCGCCGGGCCCCACAGGGTTTCGGCCGTATTCATTCCGACCCAGCGTGGTCCGGTCGACGACCTCTTCGCCGCCAACGGCTTCAGCATTCCGGATCTGCAGATCGGCATCGGCTATGGGCTGTGGATGCCACCTCACATGCGTGACATGACGATTCGCGGTCCGCACGACGTGACCGGTGTTTCGGACACACCGATCCGCGAGAGGATCTTCACATGCCGCCCGACTGATGCCTCCGAGGCGCCACCCTGTGCCGAGGAGATCGTGACCACTTTGGCCGAGCGTGCCTATCGACGCCCGCTCGATGAGGTAGACACGGAAGGGCTGATGTGGTTCTACGAAGAGGGCGCCCGCGACGGCGGCTTCGAGAGCGGCATCCGGAGGGCATTGGAGGCGATCCTCGCCAGTCCACATTTCGTGTTCCGGATCGAGGAGATGCCGGAGGGGGTGCGTCCCGGGGAGACGTACCGGATCTCGGACGCGGACCTCGCGGCGCGCCTCTCGTTCTTTCTCTGGGGAGCCCCCCCGGACGAAGAGTTGCTCGATCTCGCCCGGAAGGGTGAGCTCGCGAAGCCAGACATCCTGGAGTCGCAGGCGCGCCGCCTTCTGGCAGACCCGCGCTCCGAGGCCCTCGCCACTCGATTCGCGGGTCAATGGCTGAGGCTTCAGGACCTTTACAAGTTGGACCCCGACGTGCAGTTCTACCCGGACTACGACCTTCGCTTGGCCCAGTTCATGGAACGGGAAACCGAGCTCTTCTTCTACCACCTGGTGAGGGAAGACCGCCCGGTGCTCGAGTTGCTGACAGCGGATTATACGTATGCGAACCAGCGGTTGGCATCGCATTACGAGATCCCCGGCGTGGTCGGTGACGGATTCCGCAGGGTCGACTATCCGGATGACCGGCGTCGAGGAATACTCGGTCACGGTAGCGTGCTCGCCCTGACCTCGCTCGCCAACCGCACGTCACCGGTCAACCGCGGCAAATGGGTCTCGGAGGTGTTGCTCGGCGCGCCGCCGCCGCCGCCGCCCCCGAACGTGCCGTCCTTGGACGAATCGGCCGCGGAAGCCGTCGATTCGCGTAAGCTCACGACTCGTGAGCGCATGGAGCAGCACCGACAGAACCCCACATGCAACTCCTGTCACCGGCTCATAGACCCGATCGGCTTGGCGCTGGACCATTTCGACGTGACGGGTGCCTGGCGAATCAAGGAGAACGACGTCCCGATCGACGTTCGGGACGTCATGTACGACGGCACGCCTCTGGCCAGCGCAGGGGACCTTACCGATGCGCTGGTCGGCCTCCGAACGTCGGTATTGAGGAATTTCACCGTAAACCTGATGGCTTATGCCCTGGGGCGTCGCATCGAGTATTACGACATGCCTCATGTTCGACAGATCGTCAGCGAAGGAGAGGAGGAGGGCGACCGCATGACGTCGTTCATCCTCGGCGTGATCGAGAGCGATGCCTTCCAGATGCGGCGAGCCTCTGACACGACAGAAGACGCACTCCAGGATCAGAGCAGACAATAGCCCCGCGGACACAAGGATTACGGACATGAATTTCATTACCGGGTCGCACATCGAACGCCGCGCCTTCCTGAAAGGGGCCGGCGCCGCGGTCGCTCTTCCTTTCCTCGACAGCATGATCCCCGCGGGCAGGGGCGGCGCCAGGGCGATCCGAGCGCTCGACAAGCCCCGTCTCATCGCCATCGAGAACTCACATGGAGCGGCAGGCAGCAACGCCTGGGGGGCGACCCAGCATCTCTGGGCCCCCGAGCAAGTCGGCCGAGGCTTCGACCTGACCCCGAGCGCGTTGGCTCCGCTCGAGCGGTTCCGCGATAAGCTCGCGATCGTTAGCAACACGGACGTGCGCATGGCAGAGGCCTTTGCGCCGCAGGAGATCGGGGCCGATCACTTCCGGTCGAGCGCAGTCTTCCTGACGCATGCCCATCCGCGGCAGACCGAAGGATCCGCGGTGTTCGTCGGAACCTCCATGGACCAGATTTTTGCTCAGCGGTTCGGTCAGGATACGCCGATCCCGTCCATGCAGCTCTGTATCGAGAACGTGGATCAGGCCGGCGGGTGTGGCTACAACTACTCGTGCGTCTATACCGATACAATCAGTTGGGCCGGGCCGACCGAGCCGCTCCCGATGGTGCGCGACCCCCGAGTCGCTTTCGATCAGCTATTCGGGGCGGGCGGTACGCCGAACGAGCGTGCCAAACGCAGACAAGCGCATTCCAGCATCCTTGACTGGGTGGCCGGTGAAGTCGCACGGCTCCGCGCCTCGCTCCCGGGGGAGGATCGCGTGCGTATGGAGCGGTATCTCGACAACATCCGGGAGCTCGAGCGTCGGATCGAGGGCATCGAAGCGCGCAACACCAGTGGCGAGATGAGGGAGCTACCCGAAGCGCCGCCCGGGGTCCCCGACTCCTATACGGAGCACATGGAGCTCCATATGGATCTCCAGGTGCTCGCGTTCCAGGCGGACATCACGCGTGTATTCGCGCTCAAGATGAGTCGCGACGTCTCGGGACGGGTTTTCCCGGAGAGCGGGTGCTCGAACGGATTCCATCCCCAGTCGCACGTGACCGGGGACGAGGGTGTGCTCGACTTCTACAGAATCAACAAGTACCACGTGGGATTGCTTCCGTATCTGCTCGCGAAGCTCGAAGGCAGCATGGAGGGCGATCGCACGCTGCTCGACAAGACGATGATCGTCTACGGCTCCCCGATGGGTGACGGGAACCTGCATAATCACCGTCGGGTCCCCTTCATCGTCCTCGGCGGCGCGAACGGACAGTTGGATGGCGGCGTCCACCTGAGGGCGCCGGACGGCACACCCCTCGCCAACGTCATGTTGAGCCTGCTCCATAAGCTCGGCGTGGACGACATTGAAGGCTTCGGTGACAGCACGAGCGAGTTCCTCATGTCCGTGCCTCGGAGCACGACACGGGAGGCGAGCTCATGAGGCGACTCGGTGGACGGCTGGGGGCCCTTGCGCTGGCCCTCCTCCTGAGCGGCGGAGGACCGCCCGAAGCTCCCGTAGCGGACGCAGCGATGCGTGGTGAATTGGACCGGGTGCGTGAGCTTTTGAGGACCGGAGCCGACGTGAACGCGGCACAGGGCGACGGGATGACCGCCCTCCACTGGGCAGCTGAGCTCGGAGACGAGGAGCTCTCGGAAGTCTTGATCTTCGGTGGGGCCCATCTCGAGGCCATGACTCGCCTCGGGAAATTCACGCCGCTCCTGGTCGCGAGCCGATCGGGGCATTCCGGCGTCGTGGGATCCTTGATCGATGCGGGGGCCTCGGTCGACGCCAAGACGACCACGGGCGAAGCCGCGCTGCACTACGCAGCTGCGGCGGGGAGCGTGGAGACGGTCGAGCGACTGCTCGATAGTGGTGCGGAGGTGGATGCCTTGGAGCATACCAAGGGTCAGACGCCGCTGATGTTCGCGGCTGCGCTGAACCGTGCCGACGTGCTGCGGACCCTACTCGCTCGAGGAGCCGATCCCGCGATCGAGACGCGCGTGATCGATTATCCGGCCGTGGCGGCCAGGGACAAGGTGCTTTCGGACGAGCGCACACGACGCTTGGCGGTGCTGCATGGTGAAGATGTGCTCATCGATCGACCCGTGGACGGCACGTCCGCCGCGGAAGAGGAGACGGACGAGGACGAGGTGCCCCGGATCCCGGAGCGCAACGAAGAACGGAAGCCTTTGTCGTACGACCAACTGGTGGGGAAGCAGGGTGGAAACACGGCGCTTCACTACGCAGCGCGTGAAGGCCACCATGAGGCGGTCGCCGTCCTCTTGGAGGGCGGTGCACGGATTGACCACGTCTCTGGGGGCGACCGTACTTCGCCGCTCTTGATGGCCACGATCAACGGCCATTTCGATCTGGCGATGAGCCTCTTGCTTGGGGGTGCTGATCCGAACTTGGCCAGCGATCCCGGGGCGACGCCGCTATACATCGCGGTGCACCTCCAATGGGTGCCGCAGTCGTTCTTTCCCCAGCCGGTCGCGCTACAGCAGGAAAGGACGACCTATCTCGAGTTGATGGAGGCTTTGCTCGATGCCGGGGCGGATCCCAATCCGCGTCTCCAGCGGCACCTGTGGTATAACTCCTTCAACCACAATGTGCTTGGCGTCGATACCTGGGGCGCGACCCCGTTCTGGCGTGCAGCCTATGGAACGGACGTGGAGGCGATGCGCCTGCTGCTCGAGTACGGTGCGGACCCCATGATTCCGACGTATCGCCCTGCGGGGCGTGACGCTACAGGGAATAATCCCGATGAAGAGGAGAAGCTCGATCCTTCCGGTCTTCCCCCGGTCCCGGTGGGTGGTCCGGGCGTATACCCCATCCACGCTGCCTCGGGGGCCGGCTACGGATTGGGCCTTGCTGGCAACGCCCATAGACATGCACCGAACGGATGGTTGCCCTCGATCCGGTTCCTCGTGGAAGAGATCGGCGCCAATGTCAACGAGCGGGACTACAACGGGTTCACACCTCTACACAACGCAGCCGCTCGCGGAGACGTCGAGTTGATCATGTACCTCGTGGAAAACGGAGCCGACGTGACTGCCCTCACCCGCAAGGGTGAGACCACAGCCGATATGGCCAACGGTCCGGTTCAGCGTGTGACGGTGTTCCCGGAAGTGGTCGCATTGCTCGAGAGCCTCGGCTCGGACAACAACCACAACTGCGTCTCGTGCTGAGGTGAAGCGCCCGCGTGGCCGTACGTGGGTGGGCACTCGGTCCTAAGCCGGGTTGTCGCCCCCGAGCAACGTTCGCTCGGCCCCGCCTATTCCGATGGGGACGCCTTCCCTGAACAGGAGCGCGGTCGTGAACATGCGCTCGGACTCCGAGTGAACGCCGGCGATGGGATGCGGGGTCTCGCCGCAGCTGCGATGGCCATCTCCGTCACGAGGGCGCAGTTCCTACGCCTGCTCGGTGGGCTTGCGGCGTCGCCTTCGTTGGCGTGCTCCGGCTCGACGGGTCCGCTCGACGAGGTTGAGGAGGACGAGGAGGAGCGACCGCCCTTCTACAAGTCGCTTTCCGAGTGGCGGACCCTGCTGACGCCCGAGCAGTACGCGATCCTCTTCGAGGGGGGCACCGAGCCGGCCCTCGCCAGCCCACTCCATGACGAGGAGAGGCCGGGTACCTACGTGTGTGCCGCGTGCTTCATCCCCCTGTTCTCCTCGGACAGGAAGTACGACAGCGGCACGGGATGGCCGAGCTTTTGGGCACCCTACGCCGAGCGGGTCCTGTTCAAGCCCGATATCCGGTTCTCCGTGCCGGCCGTGGAGTACCACTGCTTCCGGTGCTACGGTCATCAGGGGCACATCTTCGGTGACGGTCCACCGCCGACGGGTGACCGGTACTGCAACAACGGCTTGGCCTTGGTCTTCGTCCCGGAGAACGAGCCCCTGCCCGCGCTCCGAAGCTGAGGTCTGGGTGAGCAGCGTCACGGGAAGTCGTGCTGGGTCGACCGCTCTGGTTACGGGTCTCTTCCTTTTCGCCCAGGCGGAGATCGCCGGTCAGATGATGGGCGGTGGCCGTGAGCTTCAGGGCGGCAGGGAAGCCATGAGCGAGCGCCTCACCGACGTGACTGCAGATCGTCGGGCGTATCTCGAGTCCCTTCGCGAGCAGGACGAGGGTCAGCACATCGAGTCCCATCGGATCACGCTCGTCGCGGGCATCACCCGCTACGGGTCTGGCGATGTGGGCTTGTCCGAGGTGGTGAGCTCACTCGCTTACTCCTTTCGGACGCCCGGCTTGAGCGTCCGGGTGTCGGGCGGGCCGTTGCGTTTCTCCAGCGGGGACACGCTCTCGATCGGGGGGCTCTCCCCGGTGCGCGCAGAGCTCGACGTTGCGCTCCGGCCGACCGACTCATTGTCCATGGGCGTTCGGGCGCCCAGTAGCCCCAGGACCCTCGACCCGTCGCAGGTGGCCGCCATAGAGTCGATCGGGACATCGACCCTCGATCTGGCGAGCATCGAGTTCGGCACACCGGCCCGCCTATCGACGGATCTGAGCCACGCGGAGCCCCTGGGAGGGTCGACCGTCCTTTCGGTGAACGTCGGGGCGGCGTACGAGCCCCGCCCGTCGAGTGACCGCATGAGCTACTGGCGCGGGACGACGCTCCGCGGGGGCGTCGCCGCCTCGGGCAGGCGAGGGCGGGTCCGGCTCAATGCTCGCCTCGACGTCACGCGCAGCTTCAGTGACTCCCTTGGCGGCGGAAATCTCTTTCAGGGTGGAGGGACGGTCTTGGCAACCGCCGGTATCGCGAGCCTCGCCGGCTCCGGTGCCGACCTCCTCTTGGACGTCTCGGTCTTCTACTTCCGGCCGTACGCCGTGACGCGACAGGACGTGAGCAGTCGGCGCGATCCAGTCGGGGACTTCGGTGGCGCCAGCGCGCTGATGCTATGGGTGCTCGGCGACGTGTACGTCGCGCCGAGCGTAGTGTTGTCACGAGAGGCGAGCAACCGCTTCGTTGGGCGCGACGAGCTCAGAGGACGGGGCTGGTCGCTCGCGCCGAGGCTCGCCGCGGACGTCTCCCTGTCGCGGGGACTGACCTTCACGCCGCAGGTCGGCTTCGCCACTGGGGGCGTCAGCACGGAGCTCATCGCGATGATCGCGGGGATGATCGAGCGGTTCGAGGTGTCGCATGAGCTCTCGGGCTGGTGGGGCGAAGCCGCATTGTCCTGGTCCTTTTGACGGCTCACGAGATAACGTACAAGCCCGGGAACAGGGCCCTCAACCTCGAGAGCTTCGGGAGACTGTGCAGCACGACGTAGTCGTCGTCCGGGTTGTTCCTCACGAAGTCCTGATGCTCTTCCTCCGCCGGATGGAACGCGAAATAGGGGTCGACCAGTGTTGCAATCGGATCATCGAAGGTCCCGGCCGCCTCCAGCTGGTCGATGTAGGACAGCGCGACGTCCCTCTGCACGCCGTCCAAGTAGAAGATGTGCGAGCGGTACGCACGTCCTACGTCGGGTCCTTGGCGGTCGATCTGCGTGGGATCGTGCACGACCGAAAAAAACACCTGCAGCAGTTGGCCGTACGTTACCTCGGAAGGGTCGAAGGTGATCCGTACCACCTCGGCGTGATCCGTGCGGTGGTTCACGACGAGGTCGTACTGAGCCGTTTCCGCCGTCCCGCCAGAATATCCCGTCACGACCTCCTGCACGCCGTTCACATGCTCGAAGACCGCTTCGACACTCCAGAAACAACCACCCGCGAGGATGGCCGTCTGAAGCTCGTCACGGGAGGGGTCGTCACTGAACGGTGCGGGGACCTTCCGTGATTCCTCGAAAACGCCCGTGGGCGAGGAGCAGGCGCTCAGCTGTCCGAGAAGGGCGAGCGCCGGGATCAACGCGAGCGTGCTCTTCCACCTGGCTCCAAGAGTGTTCGACATGAATCCTCCTACCGGTCCGGGACCCTCGGTCACCATTCCGGGGGTGGTCCTCGGCCGAGGCGCCTTCCAAGGCACGTCTCATCCATCGGGCCCTACCGCCCGACCGGGATCCTGAAGGCGGGAATCAGCGTGAAGTCGCCAGAGCCGCCCGGTTGACGGCCTCCGCCCGTAACGACCTCCACCGTGTACAGGGTCGCGACACCGACCGCGACCGTCGCGGCCGCCAGGAGGGCCGTCCTCGTCCCGTTGAAGCTGCGCTGCTCCACCAATTCGATCTCATCAAAAACGAGCGCTACGGGCTCTGTGGACATGCCACCCGAGACGTCCGGAAGGACGGAGAACGACCTCGGCCCGACTTCGAAAACGGTGCCCTCGACGGGACCACTGCCGCGCTCCGCAACCAACCTCGCACGAACGCTCATCTCGGGAGTGACCTGGTCCGGCTGGATTCGCGAGTAGGTGAAACAGCCGCCCAATACGGGCATGCAAGCCAAGAGAAGCGTTACGCGACCCAGCATGTGTGCTCCCTTCGAAGCCATCCTCACGGTGTACTAGAATGAAAATGACCGATAGTCCTCGGATTGGCGATGGGTAGGTCCACATAAATTATTTGACATCGAGATTCCTCGCCCCCTATCATGCCACAGTTCCGTGGATAGTACTTCCGCACGGGACAAGCGAATGATTGTTGCTCCCCGACGGGCGGGTCCTCCCCTCGACCGGGAGAGACCACTCCAGTCCGGGATCTGGTGAGCCGTACCTGCTCACCCATGTAGATGATGTGGTTCTGTCCGCACCACGCTCTGGTCGGTGACGGACCGTTTACCTCCTTACCTCGTCGGAGGATCTATGGCACGCCAATCGTTTGTTCACACACGCCGCAATCGTGCAGGACCTGACCGCAGACCACGGAGTTCGTGGTTACCTGTGCTGGCCCTTCTCCTCGCCTTCCCGGCCGCGCTCCAAGCCCAGGGACAGATCCTGGGGCAGGTGGTCGATGCCGCGACCATGCGCCCGCTCGGGGAGGTCCAGGTCCACCTGCCGTCCCTGGGCCTCGGCGCGCTGACCCGGACCGACGGCCGCTTTCTCATCCTGAACGTTCCTGTGGGCACGCATTCGCTCGTGGCTGATCGCATCGGTATGCGGACATCCACCCAGGAGGTAACCGTAACGGCGGGAGGCTCAACCGAGGTGAACTTCCAGCTCGAAGCCCAGGCACTCGGCCTGGACGAGCTCGTGGTCACCGGCACGGCCGGAGCGGCCCGGCGTCGTGAGGTGGGGACCGCCGTGGCGCAGATTGACCTCGCCAACTCGCCCGAACCGGTCATCTCCGTGGATCAAGCCCTCGCGGCACGCAGTCCGGGGATGCTTTCCCTGCGGAGCTCCGGCATGGCGGGCTCGGGCTCCCAGATCCGCCTGCGGGGCAACGTCAGCATCGCGATGTCGAACCAGCCGCTCGTGTACATCGACGGTATCCGAATTCGGAGCGAAGGCTACGCCTTGAACCACTCTGTGGGCCAGCACGTGGCCTTCGGGCCGAAGGACGTAGCAGGCCCGCTGAACGACATCAACCCCAACGACATCGAGAGGATCGAGGTCGTGAAGGGCCCCGCCGCGACGGCGCTGTACGGCACGGAAGCCGCCGGCGGGGTGATTCAGATCTTCACGAAGCGGGGGTCGGCCGGAGCCGCGACGTGGACCGCGCAGATGGACCAGGGGCTGAACTACTTCGAAGAGTGGGGTCCGGAGAACGCTCCCTATTTGCACATGAACAGCTTCGTGCGGGGCACGAGGGACGAGATCCTCGAAACCGATGCCTCGACGGGGTACACCCGTGAGACGGGCGAATTTGAGGGAAACTTCCTCTCTCCGGTGTTGAACGGAGCCCACCAGCAGCGGTATGCGCTGTCGGTGCGGGGCGGGGCCTCCGGTATGCAATACTACCTTTCAGGTAGCCTGGAGGACAACCAGGGCATGTTCCTCCGTACCGGGGAGCAGAAGTACCTGCTCCGCGGCAACCTCGGGTTCCAGCCGCTGGACAACCTGGACGTGCAGTGGAACACGACCATTACCCGCTCGCAGATCCAGAACATGCCGAGCGGCTCCAGCCCGTACAGCATCTCGCACAACGCGTACAAGCGCCGGCCGAGCGGCGTGGATGCGAACAACGACGGCCGGGACGACGGCGCCCACTCCACCTACGTGGGGACCGCGGATCTCAACACGATCCTGCGGCTCATGGACTACGACATCGACACCGACGTGAACCGCTTGGTGACGGGCCTCACGGCGACCTACACGCCGATGCCCCAGTTCACCAACCGCCTCACCTTCGGCTTCGATCGAATCGAGAGCGACATGCGGAATATCCGCCCGTTCGCATACGTGAACGATCCGCTGGGCTCGGTCTCCGACATCGCGTGGGTGGCCGAGCAGCTCACCACCGACTACGTTGGAACCTTCGACCTGCGCCTCAACGATGACCTCCGTACCAGTCTTTCCTGGGGCGGGCAGTCCGTCGTCAGCCGCGAGACCAACCTCGGAGCCAGCGGCCGGTCCCTGCCGGGTCCAGGCGAGCATACGGTCAGCAGCGGCGCCACGTACACGGCCAGCGAGAGCAGGTTGCGGGTCGTGAACGCCGGGTTCTTCGGCCAGGGCCTGATCGACTTCCGAGACCGGTACTTCCTGACGCTCGCGCTCCGCATCGACGGTAACAGCGCGTTCGGTGAGAACTTCGGACTCCAGCCGTATCCGCGGGCTACGTTCAGCTGGGTCGCTTCGGATGAGAGCTTCTGGCCTGTCGACCTCGGTGAGCTGAAGTTTCGTGTGGCCTGGGGTCACGCGGGCCGCGCCCCCGGGGCGTTCGACGCTGTGCGCACCTGGCAGCCCCTTCCGTGGCTCGACAAGACCGCCTTCGATCCGCGCAACGTCGGCAACCCCGAGCTCGGTCCGGAGCGCACGATCGAGCTCGAGACGGGTTTCGACGGCTCGTTCTTCGACGAGCGGATGCGGGCCACGTTCACGTACTACAACCAGGAGACTCAGGACGCTCTGATCCCCGTGCAGGTGATCCCGTCCACTGGGTTCCTTCCGAGCGGCGACTTCGCCAGCGCGACGGGAGGGGCCCAGCTCCGGAACGTCGGAACCTTGTCGAACACGGGCATCGAGCTCGACCTGAGTGGGACCGTGATCCAGAACCAGACGCTGAGCTGGGACGTCGGCTTCACCGTGTACACGAACAAGAGCGAGGCCGTGGACCTCGGGGGTGCGGCCGGCTTCGGCGTCAGCGGCGGTGGTTGGATCCAGGAGGGGCAGCCCGTTCCGGCGGTCCGGTACGACTACCTCAGCAACCCCGACGAGATCGCTGATCCGAACGTCGTGAACGACTCGATCTTCGGGCCGAACCAGCCGACGCTGACCCTCACCCCGAGCACGACCTTCAGGTTCGGTAACGGCGTTATCGTGACGGCGCGCGGCGAATACCAGGGTGGACACTTCATATACGACCGGCAGAGCTCGAGCTCCGCGCAGCGGGGTCAGGTGTCACCGCTGTGCGACGAAGCGGTCGCGGGTGGCATCCGGACCGACCAGAGCGGCTTCACCGCATTCGAGCGGTACCTCTGCAGCGGGCTGTATAGTGCCGACCTCGTGTACCCGTCCGACTTCTTCCGGATGCGGGAGCTGACCGTCCAGACGCCGCTCCCCTTCCAGGTCCCGGGTGCGAGCAATGCGACTTTCACCGTGGCGCTGCAGAATTTCTGGACCTGGAAGAACGGCGACTTCCTCGCCATGGATCCCGAGATGGCCGGCAACGAGGGCATGAACTCCGGCATCACGCGTGAGATCTGGGAGCATCCACCGCCGCCCGCGTCCCTGAGGGTTTCCCTCAGGTTCACGTTCTGAGGCGGGGGCGACCATCATGGACCGGACTATTGAACGGGTGAGACGACATATGCCTGATCGAGTGCTTGACCGAGGACACGCGCGGCGGCGTACCCGCGGGGTTTTGGCGGCCGTGACGGTCATGTTCGTGCTCGGTGGGTGTGACCTCACCGTGACGAACCCTGGACCGGTGCAGGACGATTTCCTGGACGACCCGGGTGCGTTCCCGGCGGTCGTCAACGGGGCCAAGCGGGCGCTCGCCATCGCGTACACCCGGATTGCGCTGGACGGGGCGATGATCGCGCGCGAGGCCGAGCCCGGTGGCCTGTTCGGCACGGACTTCTATCTGGGGAACCTGGTGTCGGATAATTCCGGAGGTCATTGGAGCGGCTTGCACAAGGGGCGGTACCTCGCCGAGGCGGCCGCAGCGCGGATCCAGGAGGCCGAAGGCGGCAGCTCCGCCGCCTACTTGGAGGCGCTGCTCCATGCGGCTTTCGCGAACCGTGCGATGGGCCACCACATGTGCATTGCCGTGTTCGACGGCGGACCGTCCTCGAACTTCATGGACTTCCTCAGCCGAGCTGAGGCGCAGTTCGACGAGGTCATCCAGGTTTCGGGTGCGTCCTCCGCGATGGGGCAGGCCGCCCTGGCCGGCCGGGCGGACATCAACATGTGGCAGGGTCAGTGGGGCGACGCATACGCCGACGCTCAGGCGGTCACCGACACCGACATGACGTTCCAGATCCAGTACTACGATCTCGATTTCGGCGACACGAACGAGATGGCGTTCCGGCAGGCGTCGCTTCCGTGGCGGGAGTACACCATCTGGGGCACGTTCATGGAGGACTACTACACGAACACCGGCGATCCGCGGATGAGGTGGCGAACCAATCCGGCAGAGCCCAACACGATGGTGAACAACCTGCCCTTTTACGTTCAGCTCAAGTTCGAAGAGCTGACGGCCCCCCACACGCTCGCCTCCGGGTGGGAGATGCTCCTAGTCCAGGCGGAGGCCATCCTCCGAGGTGAGGGGTCGGGAGACTTCAACGAGGCCGTGACGCTCATCAACCAGGTGCGGACGCGGAATGTCAGCGACAACGACGACCAACCGCTCGCGCCCTGGACGGCGGCGGACGCGACCGAAGCGTGGGTCGCGCTGAAGCAGGAGCGCCGCATCGAGCTCTGGGGCGAGGCACGGCGATTCGGTGACCTGAGGCGCTGGGTGGACCAGAGCGCACCCGGCGCAACTCCACTCGAGGACGTGTCCGGACGGAGCAGTTGCTTCCCGCCGAGCACTGTTGAAGTCAACACCAACCCCAACGGCATCACAAGGATCACCGCGGATAACACGTTGCGGTTCCCTTAACTCCGGACGGGTACTCAGAAGTGGGTGGGGGTACGGCGGTACACCGCCGTACCCCCACCGTGTTCTCGTCTCTGGGCGCATCTGGGATGCGGAGGTGGCTGGCCGTGGAAGCGGTCATGACCTCTCGCGCTTGCGTTCTCACACTCCTCGGAGCGCTCGCCCGTACCGTCCTCGGTAGCCCCGGAGACGCTCCCCCCCTAGCCCGACGAAGTCCTCGCCGAGAGCGTCCGGGAATTCGTCTGGCGGGGCATACGCTCATGCCCAGCCTGGTGATGCTCCACGAACACATGTTCTGTCCGTCCGGACAGACGCGCTACAACCCTCAAGGCGCCGCTAGCCCTCCCGCCCGCTCCACGAAGCTCGCCACCTCGGCGGCCCCGTTCCCGCTCTTGAGGTTCGTGAACACGAACGGCCGATCGCCGCGCATCCGCTTCGTGTCGGCCTCCATCACCTCGAGCGAGGCGCCGACCAGGGGAGCGAGGTCGGTCTTGTTGATGACCAGGAGATCCGATCGGGTGATACCGGGTCCGCCCTTGCGGGGGATCTTCTCTCCGGCGGCCACGTCGATGACGTAGATGGTGATGTCGGCGAGCTCCGGGCTGAAGGTCGCGGCCAGGTTGTCGCCGCCCGACTCGATCAGCACGATGTCGAGCCCCGGGAATATGCCGTTCATCTGTGCGATCGCGGCGAGGTTGATCGAGGCGTCCTCGCGGATCGCGGTGTGTGGGCATCCGCCCGTCTCGACGCCGAGGATCCGCTCTTCGGGGAGCGCCCCGGCCCGCATCAGGATGAGGGCGTCTTCCTTGGTATAGATGTCGTTCGTGATCGCGCAGATGTCGTACGTCTCGCGGAACGCCCTGCACAGGTGCTCCATGAGGGCCGTCTTCCCGGAGCCGACGGGCCCGCCGATGCCCACGCGCAGTGGGCCGTGATTGGTGGTGGTCATGTTCTGAACAGCCTCGTGCACTGGGTTTCATGACGCATGGACGCGATGTCGCTGAGCACCGCCATGCCCCCCACGTCGTCGAGGGGGATGGAGGGTGCGCGGGCCGCGACCGTCCCGATGGGTTCCATGAGGGCGGCGCCGATACGTTGGGCGTCCGTCTGACCGAGAGGTATGAGGCGAACGCCCGCGGAGATGAGGTTGGCGGCATAGGCATGTAAGGTCGCGGTCAGGGCCGGGGTGAGGGGCACGTCATGTCCGGCTGCGGTGACGGCCACGGCGACGGGGTAGGCCACCCGGCCGTCCCAGACACTCCGCAGTCGTGCGAGTGCGTCGCAAGGCCACGCGCGCTCGGTGACCGACACGAAAGCATCGCCCTGGGCGCAGGTCTCGAGGCGGCGCTCCCTGGAGGTCGCGAACGCGGCAGCCAGCTCCGCCACGCGGCCCAATGCCTCGTCGTCTCCCTCGTGGGCCGCCTGCCAGGCGTGGGCGAAGAAGATGGCGTCGTTCCATCCACCGCCCTGGACGAGGAGCCGCTCGACCCAGCCGCGGAGCGTGTCGGCGTCGTGGACCGTGCCCGTCTCGACCACCCATTCGATGCCGTGGCTGTAGCTGAACGCACCCACGGGATAGGACGGCGACAGCCAGGACATCAGGCGATAGAGGGCTCGCTCCGTCTCAGTGGGCATGGCCATGCCCATCGGGGTCGTCGTGGGCGTGAGAGTGGGTGTGCCCGTGATCGTGCCCATGCACGCGCCCGTGCCCGTAGGCGCCGCCCTCGGGCTGGAATGCCGCCTCGACCGCCTCCACCCGCGCTCCCAAGCCGCGCACCATATCCGCGATTACATGGTCGTCTCGGATCCGGAGCGCTCCGGGGATGAGCTGGGTCGGAAGGTGACGGTTGCCGAGATGCCAGGCGACCCGAAGCAGCAGGAACGGATCGTCGCAGGTGATCTCGAGCAGCGCCTCGGGCGCGCCCCGGACCACGACGACACCGCCGTCTTCGAGCTCCAGCCCGTCTCCGTCGGCCAATGCCTCCGCGCGCGGAAGATCGAGCAGGAACGCGAGCCCGTGCTCACCGGTCATCGCGACGCGGCGCCGGTGACGCTCGTCGTAGTCGAGGCTGACCCGGTCGACGGGGTCTCCGGACCACTCGCCGGCTGGCAGTACGCGTATGGCTCGGGGAAGGGAATGTGCGGACACGTATCTGGATCTCCGAAAGGACGGATATGGCTATGAAGGGGCCGGCGCCCGGCCGTCTCAGCGTGGGCGCCGCGCCGTGCTGCGTCCCGCGTGCCCCTCAGAACAGGAAGTAGCGCTGTGCGAGGGGGAGCACGGTGGCAGGCTCGCAGGTGAGGAGCTCCCCGTCGGCGCGCACCTCGTACGTCTCGGGGTCCACCTCGATCCGCGGCGTCGCATGGTTGTGGATCATCGAGGCCTTTCCGATGCCATCCCGCGTGTTCCTGACCGCGATCAGCTGCTTCTCGACGCCCAGACGCTCGCGCAACCCGTCGTCGACCGCGGCGCCCGACACGAACGTCACGCTCGAGGCGGGCACGGCACGCCCGAAGGCGCCGAACATAGGACGGTAATGCACCGGCTGCGGCGTGGGAATGGAGGCGTTGGGGTCGCCCATGGCGGCGGCCACGATCGTGCCGCCGAGCAGCACCAGGTCCGGCTTCACGCCGAAGAAGGCCGGATCCCACAGCACCATATCCGCTCGCTTGCCGACCTCGATCGATCCGATCTCGTGATCGATGCCATGCGCGATGGCCGGGTTGATGGTGTACTTCGCGATGTAACGCTTGACCCGGAAGTTGTCGTTGGCCCCTCCGTCCCCGGGGAGGCGGCCACGCTGCTTCTTCATCTTGTCCGCGGTCTGCCAGGTCCGGATGAGCACCTCGCCCACGCGTCCCATGGCCTGGCTGTCGGACGCGATGATGGAGAACGCACCGAGGTCGTGGAGGATGTCCTCGGCCGCGATAGTCTCCTTGCGGATCCGGCTCTCGGCGAACGCCACGTCCTCCGGGATGTTCGGATCGAGGTGATGGCACACCATGAGCATGTCGAGATGCTCGTCGATGGTGTTCACCGTGTACGGGCGTGTCGGATTGGTCGACGACGGGATGACGTTCGGCTCGCCGCACACCTTGATGATGTCCGGGGCGTGCCCTCCCCCCGCGCCCTCCGTGTGGTACGCATGAATCGTGCGGCCCTTGAACGCCGCGATCGTGTTTTCGACGAAGCCCGACTCGTTCAGGGTATCCGTATGGATCATGACCTGGATGTCGTGCTCGTCCGCAACGCCCAGACAACAATCGATGGCCGCAGGGGTCGTCCCCCAGTCCTCGTGCAGCTTGAGGGCGGCCGCTCCGCCGAGGATCTGCTCGACCAGACCGGCCGGAAGGGACGCGTTGCCCTTGCCGGCGAACGCGAGGTTCATCGGCAGCCCGTCCGCCGCCTGGATCATGCGTCCGATGTGCCACGCGCCCGGCGTGCAGGTCGTGGCGTTCGTGCCGGTCGCAGGACCCGTGCCCCCGCCGAGCATCGTGGTCACGCCCGACATGAGCGCTTCGTCGACCTGCTGCGGGCAGATGAAGTGGATGTGCGCGTCGAAGCCTCCCGCGGTCAGGATCTTCCCCTCGCCCGCGATCGCTTCGGTCGACGGCCCCACGATGATGTCGACGCCGGGCTGGGTGTCGGGGTTGCCCGCCTTCCCGATCGCGACGATGCGGCCGTCCCTCAGACCGACATCGGCCTTCACGATGCCCCAGTGATCGACGATGGTCGCGTTGGTGACGACGGTGTCGACGGCTCCGTCGGCCCGGGTCGTCTGGGCCTGACCCATGCCGTCCCGGATCACCTTGCCACCGCCGAACTTCACCTCCTCACCGTAGATCGCGCGGTCCTCCTCGACCTCGATGAAGAGCTCGGTGTCGGCGAGCCGGACGCGGTCGCCCACGGTGGGCCCGAACATGTCCGCGTACGCGCCTCGCGAGATCCGGCGCGGCATCAGTCGAGCCCTCCCATGACCGCCTGGTTGAAGCCGTAGACCCGGCGCCCACCCCTGTACGGGACCAGGGTCACGTCGCGGCTCTGCCCCGGCTCGAAGCGCACGGCCGTCCCGGCCGGGATGTCGAGGCGCATGCCCCGCGCCGCGTCCCGGTCGAAGTCGAGTCCGGCGTTCGCCTCCGCGAAATGGTAGTGGGAACCGACCTGGACCGGCCGGTCACCGGTATTTCGCACGGTGAGTTGCACGGTGGGCTGGCCGGCGTTCAGCTCGATGTCGCCTTCGGCGGGCAGGATCTCTCCAGGAATCATGATTCAGCGGATGGGGTTGTGAACGGTCACGAGCTTCACCCCGTCGGGGAAAGTCGCCTCGACCTGAACGTCGTGGATCATCTCGGCGACGCCTTCCATGACCTGCGCGCGCGTGATCACGTGCGCTCCGGCTTCCATGAGGTCGGCCACACTCCGGCCATCACGAGCGCCTTCGACGACGAAGTCCGTCACGAGCGCGATCGCTTCGGGGTGGTTCAGCTTCACGCCGCGCGCGAGCCGGCGGCGGGCGACCATGGCTGCCATGGAGACGAGCAGCTTGTCTTTCTCTCTGGGGGTCAGGTGCATCGGGATCGGTTTCGGGTATCGGAAGCGCGGGATGGGCTGACGGATGGGGGTGGTCTCAGCAGTGCCACACTGTGGGGAGCGCCCGGCCGTCCCGCAACGCCGCCAGCGTCGGGATGAGCACGGCGCGCAGTGCGGCTCCGTCCACGGCGGCGATGCGGACCGCGAGCAGGTGGTCGTCCCACGCGCTGGCGCCCGCCCGCGCGCAAGGACGGGCCGTGCCCGGCTCCGTGCGCAAAGGCGAGGACTGAGCGGCGGTCGTGTGATCCTCGATCGTCCGGCGCACGCGCGGCAGGCGGTGCTCGGCGTCTACCCCCACCATCAGGATCGTCGCGAGCGCGCAGCCCCCGTCGAGGCCCGGGGCGTGACCGAGCGCGGCCGCGATGTCGCCGTCGCAGGCGATGCCGTCCGCGAACACCAGCGTGCCGCCCCTTCGGACGCGCCATCGATCCCGAAGGAGCCCCGAGCGCACCGTCTCGCCCATCGCCGTCCGGCCGAACACCACGGCCTCGCCCAGGAGGGCCGATCCGCCGGGAGCGACCTCGACGTCCAGGGTCCTGTCCAGCCTCCCGCCATCGAACAGGATCGTCTTCTGCGGGAGCCATTCGAGATGGGCGCCGGACTCGACGTGGATGCGGTTGACGATGACCGTCTGGCCGTCCGACGCACGGTAGATCTTCTCGCTCGCCTGGGTGGTGATCGTGGCGGAGCTCCCGGAGCCGAGGCGCAGATCTGAGCGCATCCGGTCCCCGCCGGTCAGGCCCCCGGCGGTGTTGATGAGCACGACCTCCGGGGACGCACCGGGAGGGACCCGCGGCAGACGGGCGCGGGCCGCGCCCTGCTGAAAGAAGACGTCGAGTCGGGTGTCTGTCCCGTCGTGAGTGAATGCGATGCGCAGCGCCCCGGTGGTCCGCTGCATCCGGTCCTGGGGCGATGGAGACGTGGGGACGGTAGGCATCGAAAGACGTTCGCCTCGCGGACCCGGGTCGACAAGGCGCCCCGGCCCCCGTTCTCGACTTGCGGCCGGACCATGTCGGGCCGCACCCTGGTGCATCGGATCCGCCGTTCCGGCGCATCCGAGCCAGGTGCCCGCGGGTGCGAGGCACCGTCTGCTCCGACGCTGCGAGGTCCCATGTCCGAGGTCGTCTACACCGCCGATATCGTCATCGAGCGCATCAAAGGCCCCTACCGCCATGCCTGGCTACCCGCCCATGACGGGCCGGTGGAGTTCGGTGTGCACGGTGCGATCGCCGAGCACTACGGCGTGACGCCCGAGAAGGAGACGGCCACCACGCTCGACTACCTCATCGCGGCGGCCGGCGGCTGACTGACCGGAACCTTCGGAGGCGCGCTGGAGGCGCGCGAGATCAAGGCGAGCGAAGGAAGGTTGAAGGCTCGCGTGCGGGGCGAGGTCGAGAAGCAGGGCGGCGTGATGGTGGTCCGGCGCATCCGCGTCGTGTATGAGTTGAAGGCCGAGGAGCGCCACCGGGAGACCGTGGAGCGGGTCCACGACTTCCACAAGGAGAAGTGCCCCGTGTATCTGAGCATCCACGAGGCCATCGATATCACGACGAAGTTCGAGATGGAGGCCCCTTGATATCCCCGAATCCATACTCCTGCGTGGCGCTGCGCTTCGTATGCGCCACGAGCATCGCCTTGCTCGCGTTCACGATGCGTCCGGCTCCGGCTGATGCCCAGCCGTACGAGGCGCTCGCCGAGAGCGTCCGCGAGTTCGTCTCGGTGTCCGCGCCACACGTGCTCGTTCGCGATGTGCGGCTCATCGACGGGACTGGCGCGCCCGCGCGCTCCGGGATGTCGGTGGAGCTTCGGGACGGACGGATCGTGCGGGTGGCGCCGGCCGACGAGCTCGGCGTGCCGTCAGGCGCGCACATCGTCGAGGGGGCGGGGCATACGCTCATGCCCGGCCTGGTGATGCTCCACGAGCACATGTTCTATCCGTCCGGACAGACGCGCTACAACACGAACCAGGTCTCGTTCCCACCGCTCTATCTGGCGGGCGGCGCCACGACGATCCGTACCGGTGGCAGCCTCGATCCGTACACCGACCTTTCGATTCGGCGTGAGATCGAGGCGGGGCGCATTCCGGGACCAACCATGGACGTGACCGGTCCTTACCTGGAGGGACCGGGCGGCTTCATCTGGGCGTTCCCGGCGCTCTCGAATCCGGAGGAGGCCCGTGCTCACGTGAACTTCTGGGCGAACCTCGGCGTCACCTCGTTCAAGGCGTACAACCTGATCGACCGCGCGACGCTCGGCGCGGCCATCGAGGCGGCGCACGTGCGGGGTATCAAGGTCACCGGGCACCTCTGCTCCATCACCTACCGGGAGGCCGCGGATCTCGGAATCGACAACCTCGAGCACGGCTTCTTCGCCGCGACGGACTGGGTCGCGGACAAGGCACCTGACCAGTGCCCCCGCGGTGCGAGCCAGAGCTACCTCGAGCTGGATCTGGAGAGCTCGGCGTTCACCGACATCGTCCACCACCTCGTCGATCGCGGCGTGGCGATCACGTCCACGCTGACGGTCGTGGAGCGTCGCGCCCCGAACCGGCCTCCTCCTCCCCGGGGCGCACTGGAGGCCATGCTCCCGCAGCTCAGGGAGCAGGTGGAAGCGCGCATCGCGCGTCCGAGCGAGGAGGCGGGTGTGCTGCTCCAGAAGTACATGGCGATGGAGAAGGCGTTCTACGATGCCGGAGGATTGCTGGTCGCGGGCACGGATCCGACCGGCGGGGGCGACGTCGTGCCCGGGTATGCGAACCAGCGCGCGCTGCAGCTCCTCGTCGAGATCGGGCTGACGGTCGAGCAGGCGGTGGAGGTCGCCACGCGGAACGGCGCCATCTACCTCGAGCGAGAGGGCGAGATCGGCACCATCGAGCAGGGCAAGCGGGCGGACCTGGTGCTCCTCGAGGGAGACCCGACCGAGGACGTGTCGGCGTTCCGCGCGACTCGTCTCGTGTTCAAGGACGGCGTGGGATACGACTCTGTAAAGCTCTTCGCATCGGTGAAGGGATGGGTGGGGGTCCGGTGAGCACCGGGCGTGGCTGACCGCACGCTCCTCATTCCCGGTACGCAGGCGACTTCGCTCGTCGACCAGCACGGAACGGTCGTGTACAACGCGGTCCGTGTCAGCCTCGGCCTCCAGAGCGACGAGCTGGGTGGCCGGCCCCCTGGAGCGTGGCGGCGCCTGCTCTCGGTGCGGCACCGTGTCGGCGGCTGGAAGCCGATACGCACGTCGCTGGAGCCCGGCACCGAGATCGTGCCCCATTCGGTCGTGGGCACTCCCTACGACCGCATGCTCTCGTTCGCCCGGGCGTGGCCGTACGACTGGCGCCTGGACATCCGCTACAATGCGCAGCTCCTGCTCGAGCACCTGCGGGCGAACAAGCCCGCGGATGGCCGCTTCAACCTGATCGGGCATTCACAGGGCGGGCTCGTCATCGTCATGGCGAGCAAGCTCACCTTCGACATCCACGAGTTCTCGCGACTGGTCGCGCGAGTCGTTCTCGTCGGGTCTCCCTTGGCGGGTACGATGCGTGCGGCGGAGGCGCTGCTATGGGGCAGCGAAGGGCTGGGCGCGGATCACGCGGCGGCCGCCAGGGAGATGGCGCTGACCTGGCCGGCGCTCTACCAGATGCTCCCCGCCTGGAAGGCCGTCCGCAGGCGGGATGGAGATGCCGCACCGGACGGCCAGCAGCTGCTCGAGCTCGGGGGCTGGCCCGGGGCGTTCGGAGACGGCGTGCAGGCGGACCTGCTGCTCCGTGCGCGCGCTTCCGCGGCGCTCCTTCACGGACCGTTCGCGCGACTGGGATCCGGAACCATGGCGATGGCGCTCCTGGGCAAGTGGCAGCTGACCCCAGTAGAGGTGACCCGGGCCGGGGGCGCGCTCCCCACGGACCCGGTGTACGCCCGACGCGAGCAGGGCGACGACCTCGTGCCCTACAGATCGACGCTCGAGTGGGGCGGGGCCCCGTATGCCGAGCGCGTCGTCGCCCTGACCGGAACGCCCGAGGCACACGCCTTCCTGTGCAACGATCCTGAGGTACTCGACCTCACACGACGCTTCCTCCGTGCGGAGGCTCCGGCGCCGCCGACCGCACCTCCGGCGCGTGCCCCGGAGTCGTCGTATCACGGCGGCGTTCCGGATCCGGCCGATCCGGCGCGGGAGCCCGTGCCCGCGTGAGCCTTCGCGTATGCGTATATACCGCGCTCGCGATCGCCTTCTTGGGTTCGCCGGGGACCGTCGAGGGACAGTCGTGGCGCACGCAGGCGACCTGGGTGGCCGGCGAAGTCGCGGGCGTCGCGCTCGGCGCCGAAATCCGCCGTCCACTCGGCGCCGGAGCTGCGTTGCCGCTCCCGCAATCCCCGGGGCGCGGCCCGGTCACCGCGCCCTCACGGTCGTGGCACGTGACGGCGATGCTGGCGGGCGGCGTGAACCGCGCCGCGCCCACCCCCACGGGCCGCCGGGTGGAAGGGCTCGCCTACGGGCACGCGGGCTTGCTTTACCGGACAGGCCGCGGCGTGCCCGGTTACATCGGTGTGCTCGCGGCCGGCTACCTGCCGGTCGCTGTCGCAGGGGCCGCAGCCTACCTCGAGGCGGCCGACGTCGCGGGGGTGCAGCTTGGTGCGCTACACGGAGATGGTGTTTGGCGAGGCCACGTGGCGCTGACCATGAGCGTCCGGTTCATCGGGGACATCCTGGGAGGCTGATCCCCACCCCTGCTCGAGATGCCGCGTCGCGCTACCGGACACCCCAGAAGAGCCACATGCCCGCCATGGTCGCGAGCAGCGTGACCACGGTCATCCCGGCGCCCACGCGCGCGAAGTCTCTGCGACGGTATCCACCTGTGCCCATCATCATCGCGTTCACGGGGTGGGCGATCGGCGTGAGGAACGCCGTGGACGCCCCGATTGCGACCGCGACGGCCATGGGTTGCGGGGCGATACCCGTCGTCTGGGCCACGGCTAACGCAACTGGTCCCACCAGTAGCGCGCTCACCTGACCTCCGATGATCTGCGTGGCGGCGGTGCTCACCGCGAACATGAGCGCGATCGCCGCCATCGGGGTTCCTCCCTGGACGAGCATACCCAACCCACCCGCGATCCGGTCGGCGAGGCCGGTATCGATCATCGCGAAGCCGAGCGGGAGGAGCCCGGCGACCAGGAAGATCACGTGCCACTCGATGGACCGGTACGCTTGTTCCATCGTCACGCAGCGCGTCAGCACCATCGCCATCGCGCCTACCAGCACCGTCTCTCCGATGGGCAGGAAGCCCGTGAACGCGACGGCCACGACGAGCCCGAAGATGACCAGCGCCAGGGGTGCCCTCTCGGGGCGCTCGGGGGCCGAGAGCTTGCTTCCGACCAGGAGGAAGTCGCCGCCCCGGGTGAGCGCGTCGAGCCGTTTCGGCAGGTTCACCACGAGCAACCCGTCGCCGATCTCCAGCGGAGTCTTCCCGACATCGGTCCGGATGATCTCTCCCTCTCGCCAGAGCGCGAGCACGGTCACGCCGTACCTGGTCCGCAGCTCGAGCTCGGTGAGCGTGCGCCCCGTGGCGCGGGACCGCGGCGGCACCACGATCTCGGTGAGCTCCAACTCCTCCTGGAGGTCTCCCGGAGAAGCGCCGGTCCGCAGCTCGACGCCCCATGCCACGAGCTCGCGGAGTCGGTCCTTGTGCCCGAGCACCACCACCCGGTCACCCGGCACGATCGCGATGCCGGGTCCGGGCACGAGGAACGTCCGGTGGCGCCGGCGGACGGCCAGCACCGACAGGCCGAAATGCTCGCGGAAGCCGATCTCCTCGATGGTCTGTCCGGCGAGACGTGAGTCTGCGCGAACCTCGAACTCCCAGAACCGCTCGCCCAGCTTGTAGAGTCCGAAGAAGTCGCCGAACGGATCTTCGACGTCCTTCTGACGCTCCGGCAGGAGGCGCGCTCCGACGAACAGCATGTACGCGATGCCCGCGACCGCGACCACGCCTCCCGTGAGCGCGAAGTCGATCATCCCGAGGGGTCTCGAGCCCTGCTGGATCAGCAGGTCGCTCATGATGATGTTCGCGCTGGTGAAGATCGTGGCCATGCCACCGAGCAGCGTCGCGTACGAGACGGGCATCAGAAGGCCCGAGACGGGGACGCCGGAAGAGCGCGCGACCCGGACGGACGCGGGCAGGAACAGCGCGCCGACCGCCACGTTGTTCATCCCCAGGGACAGCACCGCGGCGGAGCCCATCAACGTGAGGAGCAGACGCCGCTCGCTGTCTCCTCCGAGAGTCGAGAGACGCTGCGCGGCCCAGCGGATGACGCCGGTGTCCTCGAGCCCCTCGGCCAGGATGAAGAGTCCCATGAGCGTGAGCACGACGGTGCTGCTCATCCCCTGGAGGACCGACCCGTCCGGAATGACCCCGAGAAGCCCCAGCGAGAGCGCCGCCAGGATCGCCACGACGTCCGACCGCAGGCGCGTACCGAACATGAGCGCGATGGTCCCGGCGAACACGCCTACCAGGATCCACTCGGGGGTCGTCATCGTTGGGGGGGCTTGGACAGGGGTCGGGTCCTCGTTGGGCTGCCGTAGCTCGTTGGGACCCGTAGTCTGCTGCGGGCCGTGGCCTAAGTCCAGCAGTGGATGCGCGCAACATCGATCGCGTCGGATGGCGGTGGCGCGCCGTGGCTCGTATGATCGCGGGGACCGCGCCGGAAGCCAGGCCGTTCGTGGACGCCGCTCCGGGATCCGTGCGGCTCGCGGAGCGACATGTTGGCCGCGCCGTCGTCAAGCAATTCCAGGCCAGGACGAGCGGTTCCACGCCGGTGCGGTCGTCGCCGGGTCGAGTGCCGGGGCCGCGATCATGTCGTCGAGGATGATCGCGGGAGGGTCGAGTGCCGAAGCGTTGCTCACCGGAGCCGTGGAAGTCGAGCCCGGTGGGGACGCCGAGACCACGGGCGTGCTCATCGAGCCGGGCATGGGGTTCCACGACGGGCCGCTGTTCCACCAGCCTTTTCTCTCGCGCGGCCGCATCGGCCGACTGCTGGTCGCGGCCCTCGCGGGCGTCGGCGTCGGCGTCGGATTCGGCATCGACGAGAACACCGCGCTCATCGTGTATGGGCGGATGGGCTGGGTGGTCGGCGCCTCAGGCGTCGTACTCGCGGACGCCCGGGACGCCGTCCCCTCCCGCGGGGCCGCTCTCCGCGTCGCTCGAGCTACTTCCCACCGTTGCCCCGTAGGTCGTCGATGCAGTTCTGATCGAGGCTCGGCGGCCCCGCGCCGATCAGGTTGGAGAGGAAGTCGGTGGTGCGCACCGAGAAGTACATGAGGCACCGGTCGTTGTCGCAGTGGCGTCCGTTGCCCGTGTCCTGGTGGGGCTCCTGCATATCCGAACCGTTGTTCACGAGCCCCATGATGTGCCCGAACTCGTGGTTCGCCACCGTGCCTTCGACGGTCGCTCGCGTGGGTTGGCCGATCCCACCGGTGTTCTGCTGGATCTTCTCACCGAAGAGCGCGGTCGAGGTGTTGTTGTAGGCGATGCCCAGGACGTTCGCCTGCTGGTCGTACTCTCCATCCACGTAGATGAGGTAGGCGGCGAGGGTGTCCCCACGGGTGTACTCGGTGCGGTGCGCCTCTTCGAGGGCACGGATGTCCGCCGCCGAGTACGTTGTGCCGGTTCCGGGCCCGATCGGTGCCCCGTCCACGCGGATCTCGATGCCGCCGGGCTTGTTCAACCGCGCGTTCAGGAACGACTCCAGGTGCTCGAGCCCCTGCGCGTCGGGCGCGGCGCCCTCCACGTACTGCACCTGCACGACGAGCCGCCGGTAGCTGTCGCCAGACAGGAGATCGTTGGCGGAGGCCCCAGTAGCGCGATCGTGCGAATAATCACCCCCTCCGTTCCCTGTTCCGCCGGGACCGGTGGGCGCGTCCGAGCACCCGAGCGCGAGGGAGCCCACGAGCATGAATGCCGAAGTGAGGCGGATGGTCGTGCGGTGGTGGAAGCGGGTCATGATGTGTCTCGTGAGGGGGAGTCATGGCTCGTAGCGTCCGATGGCGGAGCAACACCCGTGCCGGCCCCGCGCCCTCTGGAGCTCAGGATGACCCCCGCGCCGCTGGGCGTCGAGGGACTCGATGTCGGCGCAGACCCGTCGAGGAAGCGGGTCCAGCTGTCGGGCGTCGTCACGGACCTCGCGACCGAAGCGCCCCTGGTCGGAGCCACAGTGTCCTTTCCGTTCGGCAGCGGGCGATGGGTCGCCCTGACGGACGCGGACGGAGCGTTCC
>Ga0326597_10002537_pt1 | contig 27156 bp, 29 predicted proteins | sample RVTome_12_FD_203789 | JGI IMG/M metagenome (GOLD analysis project Ga0326597, IMG submission 203789) | Soil microbial communities from uranium-contaminated site in the Upper Colorado River Basin, Wyoming, United States - RVT100D185 | ecosystem: Environmental > Terrestrial > Soil > Contaminated >... | reverse complement strand
TCCCTAGCAACCTTTGCAGAATAACGTTCTCCGGTGACTCCGCCTGACATTAAGAATCGCCCAAGCTGCAGCTGGGAAGTGGATCAGCGACCTTAATGGCCTTCGAGCCGACCCTACAAGAGAGAAGTCGTCCCGCAGCAGCGAGACGATCGCCGAAACCAGCGTCTGCAGACTGCAGACTCCGCGGCGTTCCGATCCCAAACAGCAGGTACAGCAGCCGCCAAAGGTTGCGCCGGGACGGCGTAGGGTCATACCTCTTACTAATGTCGAGCAGGCCGCGGAGCCAGATACGCCTCGTACCTCCAGTGCCGCAGGGGTACGCGAAGCTCCGTTCGACCTTCGCGCTTCGCTCGCTCTGTTGCTTCTTGCTCCGGTTCCCTGGGACCAGCCGGCGATCTTTGGTGACTACTCTCCGCTGCTCCTTCGGCCTTCCCCGCCACTTGCGGCGGTACTTTGATGTTGGTTCGCGGATGTTCGTCGGCACTCCGTGCTCGTCATAGACCGTCACGATCTCGGTGCTGTGATACCCCTTGTCTGCGAGTACCTCCTCGATTACAGCCTCGCTTCCGGAACCAGGATTTTCCTGCCCTTCGTGGACAGAGCGCAGGCTTGTGTCGGGGTCCGGAGCCGTCGGTTGGGTGGTCCGCGTCGAGGGGCGCAACTGGCGCTCCCGGTCGATTGCATGTTCGCACTTGTGGGACAGGTGCGTGCTCTCACCCTTCATCTTGGTGCCTTACTGGAGGGATCGATTCTTGGATACCCAATCCTTGTTCGGGACCTTCTTCTTGCGTTTCCGTTCAAACCGCCGCACTTCCTCGTCTGTCGCGTTTTGTGATTCCGGACTCTTCGGCCAGCCGCTTCAGGTGGATGGAGCAGTCCTCGCCGGTGTTGCGACGCATGATTGACTTCATCGCAGTGTTCGCCTTGGGCGCTCGCGAAAAATGCCAGGGATGACGTGTCCACTGCATGGATCGGTCAAGCTGAGCTTGAACTGGCATGAGGCCAACGGCCGCCTCAAGGACCGCGCATTCCGCGACGTGCTGCTGAAGTTGGTGTCAAGGACGCGTATGCGTATCCGGTGTTGTCGCAGGCGGGAATCCGCGGATTCTGGAGTTGGGCTAGGGATGGATAGGTCAGGATCTGGTTCCTGGGAGAGAAGCGTGAACGGGAGCTGTCTCTGGTTTCGGGGTCTCGTTTTCCTCTGGTTCTTCCGCGAGCGGTCCGATTTGGGTATCTGCCGTTGCCGATCATCGGCCACGCGAGTTGAGGCCTGATACCCAGGACGAGCCGGCGGTGCACATGTTCGAGTCGACGTCGACCCGGGCCGGTTTCTTGGGTGCCCGCGCCCTCCGAGTCATCCGGCGTCCTTGCGGTCGTTCTCGCCCAGCGCCTTCCGGAACCTTGCGATCGCCTTGGCGTGGTCGCGGGAGACCTGGGCCTTGTTGATGCCCAGGATCCGCGCGCACTCGGTCGTGCTGAGCTGGCGCTGGTAGAGCAGCTCGACGACCTGCTGCTGCCGCTCGGGGAGCCGGCGGATCTCGAGGCGGAGCCGCTGCAACAGATCGTGGGTTCCGGCCGCCTCGGCGGCGCTGGTCGGATCGACCGCCGCGAGCGCCTGCGCGTCTTCCGGGCCGAGCTGCGAGGCGACGTAGACCGCGCCGAGACACTCGAGGGTGTTCACGAACAGTCGCGCGGCGGCCTCGCCGTCTTGTGGCAAACCGGTGGGAACGGTCGAGGCGACCAGGTCGTCGCTGGCGTTCATGCGGGTCAGCTCCCGGCGCAAGGCCGGCGGCAGATCGACCATCTTGCGCAGGCCGTCGAACACCGCGCCCCGCACGCGCGGGTAGGCATAGGTGGTGAACAAGGCCCCATGGTTCGGATCGAACTTCCGCGCCGCTTGCCAGAGTCCCAGTTCACCCAGTTGGATCAGTTCCTCGCGGCTGATCTGCGGCGGGAGCCGGCGCGCGATCGAGAGCGAGAGCGCCCGGGCGTAGGCGCGGTGCTCGTGAAACAGGCGTTCCAGGACGGCGCTCATCCGGAAACTCCCGTTGCGAACAGCTCACCGCAGATCGCGGCCACCGCGTAGACCAGGACGCCGGTCACCAGCAGGACGATCAGGGCGGTGAGCAGGAGTTCGGCCGCCGGTCCGCGCAGGCTTAGTGGCATCGCCGGCCGGTCCTTGATCAGGGCCGCTCGCCCGTGCTTCGAGACCGACCGGTCCCCGCGCGGATCGCCGTTCGCGCCGTTCGCATGGTGAGCCTCGAGCGCTTCCATGTGATTGACGAACACCAGCACGGTATCGCCCAGCCGGATTTCATCGCCATGGCTGAGCAGCGCCGGGCCGCTGAACTCGGCCCCGCGGATGAAGCTCTTCCACAGGCTGCCCAGATCTTCCGCGTGCCAGCGCCCGTCCTGCACCCGGAGTTGAAGGTGTCGCCGCGAGACCTTGTGGTCGGCGAGCTGGACGTCCGCGTCCTGTCCGCGCCCGATGACGAGCGACGCTGAGTCCCCCGAGGGCAGACGGATGCGCCGGAGCGGCTCGCCCAGGTGGTTGGGGTCGCGAACGTGCAGTTCCGGCGCCAGGAAGCCGGTGCGATCGACCAGCGACGCCTCGACGTCGTTCTCCAGATTGGCCAGCTTCAGGCGCCAGCCCCCGATCTCGCTGAAGGCCCCCGCCATCAGCGGCTTGACCTCGTCCGTCGTGCCCTGGCAGGCCAGCCAGCCCACCGAGGACCGGTAGACGCGGATGGTTCCGTCGAGCGCGTCCTCGTGGCCGATGGGCGGGCCGACCGCGTCCCGGATCATCAGCGGCGGCCGGCCCGAGTCGCCGGCGGGCGCCGAACTGACCAGGATGTACCAGTCGTCTTGCATCGGAGCGCCTCCCGAGAGGGCCGGCGGTGCACGATCTGCTGCCGCTTCGGCCTCCCTCACGAACAGGCGGAATCAGCGCGCGAAGCGAACGACGGAATCGTGATTCGCCGCGCCCTCCGCGCCCCCCGCGCCAATGACACCGCGGGAAACCAGTTCCAGGTCGCCGGGCGCGTCGAGCAGCAGCAGGATGATCAACTCGGGGAAGCGCTCGCCGAGTTCCGCCCGCGCGATCGGCCGGACCTCGGGACGCTGGATCAGGAGGATCGGAGGAAAGTGCAGGTGGTGCTCCGCCGGGATGGCCTGCTCCAAGGCCTGCTCCAGTTCCAGCCGGTCGCCGTCCAGGAACAAGCGGCCGTCGAGCACGTCCGACAGGCGATCCTCGAACTCGGGCGAGAGCGCGTAGTACTCCATCTGCCGCGCGCCGCCGCAATAGCGGTGGAACAAGGTCTTGCGCAGCTCGTGGCGAACGTGCTCCGCGATCAGTTCCGGCCGGCGATCCTCCGAGCGCCAGCGCGCCAGCGCCTCGAGGATCTGGCGCAGGTCCCGAATCGGAATCTGCTCCTTCAACAACACCGCCAGCACGTCGGCGATCTCCTGCAGGCTGAAGCGCTTGGGGTGCACGGCCGCCACCAGTTCGCGATGGTGCTTCTCGAGCGTTTCCAGCAGCCGGTGGGTTTCCTGGATGCCGATCAGGCGCCAGACGTTCCTGCGCAGGGCCCGTTCGATGTGATCGAGGAACAGATCATTCGCGAACAGGGTGCGATGCTCCTGGAAGTCGGCCAGGCGCTCGGCCGCGGCGGCGTCGACCTTGACGCCTTCGATCGCCCGTCCCGGCCAGATGAACGGCTCCGCCTCGACGCCCTGCTCGCGCGCCCGTTCCAGGCCGCAGGCCACGAAGGCGGCATGCTGCTCGAGCATGCGCCCCTCGCCGGCCGGCGCGTCGTGCAGGAGCAGCCGGTAGTGCATGGCGGGCAACGAGAGATTCCCCTCGCGAATCGTGATCTCGGGAAGGGGCACGCCCAGGTCGAGGCTGACGCGCGCGCGGATCTGGTTCAAGAGTTCTCGCAGGTCGTGGTTCGGATCATCCGGCCGTCTGGAGAACACGCCGCGCAAGAGGAAGTGATGCTCGATCACGATCGGCAGGGGCAGGAAGCCGTTGGTTGGAGCCTGCGGCTTGCCGGCATCCGCGCCGGCTTGCGTCAGGTCCGCTTCCCGCGCACCGGCCGCTTGAGTGCCGGCGCCGGCGCAGAGCGCGCTCGCCGCGCCGAGCAGCAGGAAGGGCCAGGCGGGGAAGCCGGTGTCGCCCGCCAGGTTGACCAGTCCGAACAACAGGAAGGCGCCCGAGCCGATCGCCAGGGCCCGCGGATTGCGCAGGATCTGGCGCACCAGGTCGAGCCCCAGGTTGCTCTGGCCCCCGTCGTCCGCGGCCACCCGCGTGACGACCAGGCCGGCCGCGAGCGAGATCAGCAGTGAGGGAAGCTGGGAGACGAGTCCGTCGCCGATCGTCAGCAAGGTGTAGGTGGTCGCCGCCTCCGACAGGGACATGCCGTGCTGCAAGGTTCCGACGACCAGGCCGCCGAGGATGTTCACCAGCGAGATGATGATCCCGGCGATGGCGTCTCCCTTGACGAACTTCATGGCGCCGTCCATGGCGCCGTACAGTTTCGATTCGCGCTCCAGGTCCCGGCGCCGCGCTCGGGCCTGTTCGCCGGTGATCAAGCGATTCTGTTGGTCGTAATCGATGCTGCTCTGCTTGCCCGGCATGGCGTCCAGGGTGAAGCGCGCCGAGACTTCCGCCACCCGTTCGGAGCCCTTGGCGATCACGATGAACTGGATCAGCACCAGCACCAGGAAGACCACGCCGCCCACCACCGGGTTGCCGCCCACGACGACTTCACCGAAGGCCTGGATGATCCGTCCGGCGTCGGCGTCGAGCAGGATCAGCTTGGTGCTGCTGACGTTCAGGGCCAACCGGAAGAGCGTGGTGATCAGCAGGATGGTCGGGAAGGAGGGCAGCCGCAACGCGTCCCGGATGTAGAGCGAAAGCAGCAGGACGGTCAGCGCCACTCCCAGGTTGACGGCGATCAGACCGTCGAGGAGTTCCTGGGGGACGCGGACCACCATCAGCGCCGCCATGCCGACCACGGCGAAGACCACCAGCAGGTCGGCGTATCGTTCCAGCTTCTCGTAGAGTGCCTTCCAGCCCGTCATGAAACCTCCTCAGACGCTCCGCCGCCCTCAGGCCGTGGCGGCCTTCGGGCCACTGGTCGCGCGCAACTGCTCCACGATCAGTCGCCCGGCCAGTTCGAGCAAGCGGACGGGATCCGTCCGACCGGTCTCGACGGCCTGGGCGGCGATCGCCAGGCTGTGCTCGAGCACCTGTCGGGTCAGGCGGTCTTCACTCACCGACCGAACGAGGGGATTCAGGATTCGGCTGAGATCGTCCGCGCCGATCCGGCCGTCTTGAAGCGCCGCGGCCGCCTGGCCCAGCATTTCGCCACCTTTGCCCGGAACCAATTCGGGGATGACCGGAGCGAGCACCTGCGCCAGGGTCGAAGCGTCCAGCCGCCCGGTGTCGATCGCCTGTGCGATTGCCGGCAGCCCGCGATGGACGAGCTGATCGGCGATGGGGTTGGAAAGCCCGGGGATCATCCGCGCGAACGCGCCGGCCAGGTCGGTGACGCCGATCCGGCCGGTGTCGACGGCGGTGGCCGCCACGCCGGCCGCGCCCTGGGCCACCAACCGGGCGGCCGATCCGGCCGCGCCCGGCAGCAGGGCCGAGGCCACCCCGCGCAAGAGCTGCCCCGCCTTGAGCGTTCCGGTGGCGGCCCAGGAGAGACCGGTTTTCACGGCCTGGAGGCCGAGCGCGGCCGCCTGTCCGAGACCCGGGATCACGTTGGCCGCCAGCGAAAGACCGTCCAGCACCGGCCCGATGAACTTCATGTGCTTCTGGACGAAGCCGCCGAACCCACCTTTCTTCTTGTAGTCGTACGACACGACGCCGCCGGCCTGTTCGTTGAACTCGAGCTTGAAGCGGCGCCGCCCGTCCTTGACCGAAATCCCGTTCTTGACCGGGTCGGCCTTGAAGTCGACGAGTTCCTGGTCGAAGCGGCCGATGAAGTCATCCACCCAGCGGCCGACCTTGGGATCCGCGATCGCCGAATCGCCGGTGCGGGACGGCAGCTTCTCCACCGGCCACCCGGTCTGCAGCGAGATCTCCGCCAGGCGCCGGTTCTGCTCGGGCGAGAGGCCGGTGTTCTTCAGGCGCACGAAACCGTGCTCGCGGCTGAAGGCCAGGTAGCCGTCCTCGGCGTTGCCGAGGCCGCCGTTTCGGCGAGCGGCCAGCTCGACCTGCTCGACCCAGGCCGGATTCAGGAAGTTGGCCGCGCCGCCTTCGGCGAGCTGCCCGGCTTCCGGCGGTGTGCCCACCGCGCCGTTGACGTACGCCGGCTGCTGGTCGGAGCGCAGGAGCGGCACGTCCCCCGCGCCCGGTGCTCGCTCCGGCGTGTAGGTCAGCATCTCGAATCCGAGCGGCGGCGGTCGCGAGGCGTCGCTCGCCAAGGACGGCGCCGGCGCCGCGGCGCCGGCTCCCTCGACGACGGCCGGGGCGGACGCGGGACGCGCAGGCAGGCCGCGGGGAACAGGAGTGGGGGCAATGCTGAGGGTCATGACGGATCTCCGCTGCAAAGGAAGGTGAGGGAGGGGAGGAAGACGGACGGGAGCGTGGCTGGGTGAGGAGGTTCCGGCTCCCGCCCGTCTCGTGAATCGAAGGCCGGCTCAGACGCGCAGGTTGCGCACCACGGCCATGCGCGTTTCGTGCTCCGACCGGCTGATGTTGGTCAGCATCTCCCAGAGCATGCGCTTCATCTGCATCAGGTTCTGCATCTGGTTGACCAGGTTCTGGCGCTCGTCCGGGTCCGTGGTCGCCTTCAGCTTGGCCATCAGGCCGTCGATCTCCTGCTGGACGCCCTTGATCTCCCCGTAGATCGCGTCCTGGACCGACTCCGAGTCGGAACCGCTCTGCTCCAGGCGGTCGCGGAACGAAATCCTGCTCCGGCCGCCCAGTCCGTCGAGGCCGAAATCGCCGCCGCGCTTGCCGCCGCCTTCGATCTGCTTCCATTGGTCCTCGATCCAGGCGAACAGGTCGTCGACCTCCAGGCCGGCCCGCAGGACCGTGCCGTCCTCGTGCAGCGCGTCGGCGCCCGCGGCATCGCCGTCGAACCGCGAGACCGTCGGACCTTCTCCGCTGATGTCGCTGATCAGCGCGGCGCCGCCTTCGGTCATGATCGCGACTTCGTCGAGCAGCGCCACGCCGGCAGCGTTCTTCCCGGTGGGCGTGAGCGTCACCTTGGTTCCGTTCTGCAGATCGATCGTCAGGTTGTCCTGGTGGAACCCGAGCTTGTCGCCGTCGCCGGTCCAGACGTGGGGATCGCCCCAGGTGCGCACGAAGGTCTGGGTCTCGCGATCGAAGATCTTGAGTTCGCCCCGCTGGAAGCTGAAGGTGTAGCGATCGTCCTGGAACTCGTTCGGCCCGGTCTGCTTCAGGCCGCCATGTCGAATTTGCTGGCTCTTGCCGGTCGAATGCGCCGCCTGAACGCCTTGGTCCATCTGCGTCTTCATGGAACTCTCCTCGAGGGCCGTGGAAAGATGGCCGGATCAACGTGATCGACCGCCTTCCGAGTTGTTGTTCGAGCGGGTGATCGTTCCGTTCAGCCGTCCGTTGCACTCTCTTCCGAATCCTCCTCGAGGCGTTCTTCCCAGGGCGCCCGCTCGCCCCGTTCGCGGGCCTGCTCGGCCACCCAGCGGAACACCGCTCCGACCGCCTCGTACAGATCGGCCGGGATCTCGCGGTACAGTTCCTGCTCGAACAGGATGCGCGCCAGGCGGACCTCGCGCTGGATCGGGATGCGCTTCTCCCGGGCGATCTCGCGGATGCGCTCGGCCAGCAGTCCGTCCCCCTTGGCCACGAGGCGCGGGACGTTCTCCCGGCCGGGGTCGTAGCGCAGCGCGCAGGCGATGCGGGTCGGATTGACCACCACCGCGTCGGCGCCGTCGCGCATCAGCCCGTGGATCATCTTCTGCGCCAGGAGTTCACGGCGCGCCTGCTGCCGGCGCGCCTTGACCTGCGGGTCGCCTTCCTGGTCCTTGTATTCCCGGCGCACGTCCTCCTTGCTCATGCGCTGCTCCCGGCCGTACTGGAGCCGCTGGTACAGGAGGTCGACCGTGCCGAGCGAGAGGAAACCGAGCAGCGCCCAGGAGGCCAGCTCCAGGCAGACGCCGGCCGACGTCGCGAGCACCTGCTCGGGCGGCAGGCCGGGCAGGCCCAGCAAGGTCTCCAGATTCCGCCTGAGCACCAGCCAGCAGAGCAGCCCAACGATCGAGAGCTTGAGCAGGCTCTTGCCGAACTCGACGTAGGCGCGCAGCGAGAAGAGCTTCTGCCGCAGGCCGGCCAGCGGGTCGAGGTGCTCGAGCTTGGGCGCGAGCTTCTTCCAGGCCAGGAGCGGGCCCACCTGGAGGAAGGACAGCGCCGCGCCGGCCGCGACCAGGGCGAAGAAGAACGGCGCGAGCGTCCTGAGCAGGTGCTCGAGCGACCGGGAGAGCACGCCCGGCAGCATCTCGATCGGGATGTCGCCGGCCGCCCCCTGCCGCCAGAGTTCGCGGGTCTCCGCGCAAAAGCGCAGGCCGGCGGCCGGCAGGGAGATTGAAAGCAGCGCCACGCCCGTGACCAACACGAAGGCGGTCGTCAGGTCCCGGGACTGCGAGACGTCACCCCGCTCGCGCGCCTTCCTCAACTTGCGCGGCGTGGCCCGTTCGGTCTTCTCCGCGGACATGATCAGACTCCCGAGAACACCGAGAACACCCGGTACAGGGTCTCCCGGAGCAGGACGTCGAACGACCCCGGCAGGACGAAGGTCAGAAGCAGGATCGCCAGGAGCCCCTTGATGCCCATCCCCAGGAAGAACACCTGCACCTGCTGCGCCACCCGGTTGGTGAGCGCCAGCATCAAGTCGATCAGGAGCAAGGTCACGATCACCGGCGAGGCCAGCCGCACCGCCGCAACGAACAGGTCCGACACCAGGGCGGGCAGCAGGCTGAAGATCCGCAGGGCCGGCAGATCGGCCGCGAACAGGGGCGCGGGCGGCGCCGACTGGTAGCTCCCGGCCAGGCCCAGGATCAGGGTCTGGTGTCCGCCCATCGCAAAGAACAGCGCCAGCGCCAGGTACTGGTAGAACAGCGAGAGCGGCGTGCGCGAGATCCGCGCCAGAGGATCCTGCACCTGGAAACTGGACGCGCTGGCGCTATTGTCGATCAGCCCGCCGATGCTGGCGATCAGCTCGAACAGGATCCGCACGAAGACCGCCAGCACCAGCCCGATCAGGAGTTCCCGTCCGAGATAGAGCGGCAACTCGGCGGGCGCCGGCAGGTCCTTCAATCCGGGCAGCGCGATCCACAGGAACCCGCCGGCGAAGAAAAGCGCCAGGCCGACCCGGAAGCGCCGCGGGCTGGTTTCGCCGCCGAACAAGGGAGTCAGCAAGACCAAGGGCAGCAGCCGGAACAGCACCAGCGACGCCGCGATGAGGGCGCGCTTCAGCAGGCCCATCAGCGCTTCGTCCTCGAGCAGATGCGAGAGTTCCATGGCGCTGCCTTTCGGGCCGCCCTTCCTCAGAACGGGACGTCCGGCGCGCCGATCTGGCGATACAGCTCCCGGGCGAAGGCCAGGAACGCGCCGAGCGCGACCGAGCCGCCGATCAACAACGAAAGGTAGACCGCGGCGATCTTGGGCACGCTGGTCAGGGTCATCTCCTGGATCTGGGTCGCCGCCTGGAACAGGCTGATCACCAGTCCGACCAAGAGCGCGGCCAGCACCGGCAAGGCCGAGAGCAGCAGGATCTGCATCAGCGTCTGCTGTCCGAGCGAGATCAGATAGGCTTCCACGGCGCGGGCTCCCTTGTCACTGGTAGCTTGCGGCCAGCCCGCCCATGATCTCCCGCCAGCCGTCCAGACTCAGGAACAGCAGCAGCTTGAGCGGCAGCGAGATCATCTGGGGCGACATCATCATCATGCCCAGCGCCAGCAGCACGTTGCCGACCACCAGGTCGATGATCAGAAACGGCAGCAGGATCAGGAACCCGATCCGGAAGGCGTCGGTCAATTCGGTCAGCAGGAAGGCCGGCGCGGAAACGGTCAGGAGCTCCCTCCAACCCTCGACCTCGGCCGACAGCGCGAGCGGCGCCGCGCCCGCGTCCGCCGCGGGGCGCAGGCTCAACAGGAACGTGCGGTTGCTCTCCTGGGTGTGTTGCGCGAGAAAGTCCGAAAGCGGCTCGCGGACCGCGCGCGAGATCGCCTCGTAACCCGGCGGTCCGTCCTCGGCTTCGAGCGCCTGGTACCGCCGGTAGGCTTCCTCGGCCACCGGCGACATGATGTGGATGGTCAGGATCAACGCCAGGCCGGTGATCACCACGGTGGGCGGCACCTGCTGCATGCCCAACCCCTGGCGCAGGATGCCGCCCACGATGACCAGCTTGGCGAACGCGCTGACCATGCTGAGCAGGAACGGCAGCAGCGCCAGGCCCACCAGCAGGCCCATCATCCGCACGAGCGAGGCGCTCGCCAGGCCGAGGGTCTGTGCGTCGGGTTCCATCGGTCAACCTTTCTTCGCACCAGTGCCGGTCCTGCACGCGGCCAGCGCGGCTTCGATCTCGGCTTCGTCCAGGCGCCCCGAAGACAGCGCGCTCAGCCCGCCTTCGGTGCGGCCCAGCAGGAACGAGCGGCCGGCGACGCGCACCAGGTGGATCGTCGCCTTGGAGTCGACCCGCCTCGATTCGACCAGCTCGAGCAGACCGCGGCCGGCCCCGGTCGAACGACTAAGCGATCGGCTCAGCCGGCGCGCGGCGAGCCAGAGCACTCCCAGCAGGCCCAGGAAGATGACCACCCGCAGGAGCAGGCCGGTAGTCGGATCGGCCGCCGCGGCGGGCAGTTCCGCGGCAGCGGGCGCGATCAGCAGCAGCAGCGTGGCCGGCATCATCTCTCTCCGAGTCGGGTGCGGTCGATCTTCAGCAGGCGGACCGCGATCTCGCCGTTCGCCCGGACCAGTTCGCCCCATGCCAGCGTGCGATGCTCATGGCACAGTTGAACCGGCGCGGTCAGGTCCTTCTCCAGATCAAGCGGCGTGTCGGGGCCGAGCGAACGCAACTCGGAAAGCGTGAGGCGCACCGAGCCGATCAGCGGCTGGATCGAGTGAGAGCCGTCCTCGCCTTCGGCCAACACGTGCGTCTCCGGTGCCGGCCGCTCGGGACGTACGGACAGCGACGCCGGCCGGTCCGTTTCGAGCAGGGCGGTGCAGATGCGCCAGCCGGTGCTCGAGATCAGCGCGCCCGCGCGTCCGGCGAGCTCCCGCGTCCCGAGCAGCAACAGGTCGCCCGGTTCCGCCCGGGCGAGTTCTCCCTCGGTGACGGTGAGAGGCGGCAAGGCGAAGCGGAGTTCGAGCGTCTCCTCGAGATCTTCGGACAAGGCGCCGTCACCGGTCGCGGGCAGGCCCCATCCGTCCGGCGCGCTCTCCACCTCCGGCAGGCGCAGGAACCCGCGACCCTGGCGCGCGCCCAGGCGGAGGCGGAGTCCGAGATGCAGCGCGGGCTCCCGTTCGAGTCGTTCGGCCAGGCCCGAACGGGTCAGGAAGCATCCGATCCGGGGGAGGTCCAGATCCGGTCCGGCCTCGCGGGCGAACTCGTCGAGGCAGGCCAGGGCGGTGTACTCGAGCAGCCCGTATTCGGTTTCGGTCAACTCGTCGGCGCCCTGCAGATGGCCGAGGCGGGACTCGATCACGTCCACGATCGCCCGGGCGGCCGGCAGGTCGAGACCCAGCAGCGCCCCGTGCGGTCCCGGCCCGGTGAGTTCCAGGCCGAAGCGCGCCTCGGTGGGAGTGTCGAACTCCTTGGCGACGAACTCGAGCGAGAGGGTCTGTTCCAGCCCGGCCGAGAGCAGGCGTTCGACGATCCTGCGCGCCGCCTCCAGTCCCGCCCAGCGCGCGAGCGGAAGCGGCCGGCCCCGCGAGAACCGCCTCGCCGGCTGGAGCAGCAGCTTCCAGGGCAGGGCCGCCGGGACGCGCGGCGTGCGCTCCGCGTCGTGAACGGCCTGCGGTTGGGCCGGCAGCGCAAAGGTGTCGCAGGAGGCCTCGAGCGGTTCGCGCTTCATCAGGTCCGGGTTCATCAGCAGACCTCCACTTCGACCACGTCCAGTCCACGTCGCTTCAGCGCCTCGATCAGTCCGCGGACCTCGTCCTCTCCGGCTCGCATGGTGCCGCCTTTCAGCGACAGGCTGACCCGCCGGCTGCCGAGCGCGCGGATCTTCAACACGGCTCCGGCCAGCACCTCCTGCTGGAAGCCGATCCGGAATTCGGCCACCCCGCCGTGATTCTGTCCGAAGGTCGCGAAGCGGACGATCTGGCGCAGGAGCGCCGGGTCGATGCCGTGCGCCCAGGGCGGCGCCGCCCTCTGCGCCCCCGGTGCACCAGGTGCACCCGTCGATGCCGGCCAGGTCAAAAGCGGGGACGCGTCCGTCTCGCACGAGTCCAAGACCTCTGCGCCGGACGGCCGTCGTCTCGAGTGCTCGTCCTCGCCGAGCGGTTCCGTGGCGGGGAGCAGACTGCCCGGCGGTCCGCCGATCGCCGCCTGGCGCGCTTGCGCCAGCGCGTGCTCGAGTTCCTTGCGGAGCTTTGGATCGAGGCCGAGCCGAGCGGGTCTCGACTCGACCGGCGCACCGGGTGTCTCCGGCTCCTGCTCGCGAGGACCGAAGCTCTCGGGCCGGCGAGGGTTCGCCGGCAGCTTCTTCGGCGAGGTCCTGGGCGCGGGCGGAACCGCCCGGGTCTCCGCCAGGGCCGCGCGGCGAAAGCGCCGGCCCTGCTGCTCGGCCGATTCGGTGCGCCGCCGCTCTGCCGGCTCGCCTCGTGTATCGCGGGATCGCTCGGCGTTGGTTCGGTTCGCTTCCATGCTTCAAGCCTTCGATCGGTCGCTGGCCGGCCGGCTTCGGTTCCAGCGGAGGAGTTCGTGCTCGGCCCGCTGCGCCTCCGCCGCCCGCCGCAGTTGCCTTCGATGTTCCGCGAGCTGTTCCGACCGGATCCGCAGGAAGGCGTCGACCTTTGCCTGCACTTCGGACAGTCCGGCGGAGAGTGCGGCGTGGCGGCCCTGGAACAGCCGCACCACGCCGGCCTTCTGTCGCAACCGCAGGCGGCGCCTTTCGAGCAGCCCGCGCAGCGCCTCCAGGTCGCGGCCGAGACGCAACAGCGCGCCCGCCTTCCGGCTCACGGCACCGTGCGCCAACAGGTCTTCGTGCCGGCGGCGGATGCGTTGCACCCATTCCTCGATTTCCCGTTCCCGCCTTGCTTCGTTCGCTTGCGCCCGTCGCAGCTTGCGCTGATTCGCCGCAAAGGCGTTGTGCGCCTCGTCGCGCTGCCGCATGAGTAGATCGAGCTTGGGCTGCAGGGAGAACACGAAGGCGCGGGGGGACATCGCAGCTCACCAGCCGCCGAAGCGTTGCGACATGGCTTCCAGGGTCTCGTCGAAACCAGACGGCTCGGGCCCCTGGGCCAGGAACTCTTCCAGGCTCTGGTGGCGCTCTTCGATCTGTTCGGAATCGAGGTTCCCGGTCTCGTAGAGGCCCATCTTGATCTTGTCGAGGTTGGCGGCGTGCTCCGCCTCGAGCTCGGCGGCCTTCTGCGCCAGCGCCTGATGCTCGGCTCCGGTCACGGCGGCCATCAGGCGCGAGACGCTGGAGAGGATTGAGACCGCCGGGAAGCGCTTGCGCTGGGCGATCTTCCGCGACAGCAGGATGTGGCCGTCCAGCAGGCTGATGGTCTCCTCGACGATCGGATCGTCGAGCGCGTCGTCCTCGGCCAGCACCGTGTAGAAGGCGGTCAGCGTGCCGTGGGCGTCATTGCCGGCCCGTTCGAAGAGCTGCGGCAGGCGCAGGAACAGCGAGGCCGGCAGGCCGCCCTTGCCGATCGGTTCGCCGAGAGCCTGCCCCACGTCGCGCAAGGCCCTGGCGAAGCGGGTCACCGAGTCCATCATCAGCACCACGTTCTCGCCCCGTGCGCGGGCCGACTCGGCGATGGCGGTGGCGGCGTACGCGGCGCGCATGCGCAGGAGCGGCGACTGATCGCTGGTCGAGACCACCACCGTGGCCCGCCGGCGCGCCTCGCCGTCGAGGTCGTGATCGAGGAACTGTCGCACTTCGCGCCCGCGCTCGCCGATCAAGGCCAGCACGATGCGGTCCGCCTCGATGTGGCGCAGGAGCTGGCCCAGCAAGGTCGACTTGCCGGCGCCGGCGGCCGCGCAGATGCTGACCCGCTGTCCCCGGCCGAGCGTCAGCAGGCCGTCCAGGGCGCGCCGTCCGGTGACGATCGGTTCGGTGATCGGCCGGCGCTCGAGCGAGGGCGGCGGTTCGGTCTGGAGCGGGGCGAACTCGGCGCCCCAGAGCGGGCCGCGACCGTCCAGCGGCTGCCCCAGCGCGTCCAGCACCCGGCCCAGGACCGCGTCTCCGGCGGGGATGGTCGGCTGCGACTCCTCCGGGATCACGCGGCTCTCGGCGGCCACGTCCTCGAGGCGCGAGAACGGCATCAGCAGCGCGCCGTGCCGGTCGAAGCCGATCACTTCCGCCGCGAGATCTTCGCCGTCGCGCTCGATCCGCACCAGTTCGCCGAGGTGCGCCTCGGGCAGCGAGGAGCGCAGGATCAGGCCTTTCGCCTCGCGCACGCGCCCGGAGCGGCGCACGCCTTCCAGCCGCAATCCGGGCAACAGGACCTCGGGGACGGCGCTTTCGATCTCTGGCGTCATCGTCTGCCCTTTCCCCGGGCGAGTTCCCGGCCGATCCGTCGTTCCAGTTCGCCCAGTCGATCCTCGAGGTCGACATGCCAGGCGGCGCCGGCCTCGCTCTCGAGGCGCAGGCCGTGGCGCGGCACGTCGTCGTCGGCCACCGCGCTCGGAGTCACACCCAGCGCCAGGCTCCTGGCCAGCGCGTCCAGCGCCTCCTGGACCAGCGGCAGGTCCTGGGGATGGAGGTAGAGCGTCAGCCCGGTGCGATGGCGCGCCTTGACCAGCGCCTCGGCCACGAAGACCTGGATCAGTTCCGGTTCGTGCTGAAAGCGCGCGCGGAGCACCGAGCCGGCGATCTGGAACGCGGTCTTGCGCACGTCCTCGGGGTAGGCGTCCCGCAGCGCCTTTGCCTGCAGGGTGAGCGACTCCAGCAGCGCGGCGACCTCCGTCCGGGCCGTCTTGCGCCCGGCCTCGAAGCCTGCTCGACGGGCATCTTCGGCCTGGGCTTGTGCCGCCTGCAGGATCGCCTGTCGCTCGGTCTCGGCCTGTTGCAGCAGGCGCTCGCGTTCCCGCTCGGCCCTTGCTGCGACCTCGCGGGCGTCTTCCAGCAGTTGCTCGCACTCCAGATCGCTCTGCTTCAACAGTCGCGTGGCCGGATAGAGCGGTTCGACCTCGAGGGCCTCCGCGGAAGAGATCAGCGCGTGGCCGCCCATCTCAGACCTCCGCCGCGCGAACCGGACTCGCCGTGAGCACCTGCTCGACCAGCGCAAAGAGCAGCTCGCGGTCGGCCGCGCGCGGCAGCGGCAGGGGGCGCGCCTGATCCAGTTTCCTGCAGATGTTCGAGCGGCTGACGCGGGCCGCTTCCCGTCGCAGCTCCTCGGGGAGCCCGCGATAGAGCGTCGCCAGCAGTTGGCGCCCGAGCAGGTCGCACAGGCGGGAACGCGGCTGCTCCCGGGCCAGCTCGTCGACGCGCCGAACCAGGACGTCCTGGAGCAGCGGGTCGACGCGCAGGCTCGCGGAGGTGCTGCCGGCCGCGGCGCGGGCCGCCGCCTGGCCGAGCGATTCGAGCCACCGGCGGCCCTCCTCTCGCGGCAGGCCGCGAGTGATCGCGGCGATCAGCTCGGCGCCGAGCCGCAGGCTTTCGGCTCGAAGTGAAGCGGCCGGGGCGCGCACCACGTGCGACCAGACGGGGGGCAGGCGGTCGGTCAGCGCGCTGACCGCGCGCAGGCGGCCCAGCCGGCGGCGGCGCAGCCAGTAGTCGACCGGGCGGAGCGGCTCCGGGTCGAGGCAGGCCGCGATCCTGGTGCGCGCCTCCAGCGCGCGCAGCTCGTCCGCGAGCAGGCTGTCGATGTCGTCGGAGCTGTCGCCCGGAGTTCGCTTCAAGGCCAGCAGGCGTTCGCCGTCGGGATGCAGGGAGAGCCGTCTCGCAAGCGCGTCCGGCTGGCGATCGAGCGCCAGCAGCAGCGCTTCCCCGCGGAAGTCTCGTCCTGCTTTCGAGTTCATGCGGTACCGCCTCCGGTCGCCGGCGCGCGCGCGAGCTTGCCGGCCTTCGCGAGCCGCAGCGTCTGGATCAGCACCAGGAACCCCATCAACACCGCGGCGCAGAGCGCGACCCAGAAGTTGCGGGTTCCGGAAGGAAGTCGCGCGGCCAGCGCAAGGGCGCCCTCGTCCGGCCCTGCCTGTGTCTCGGCCACCGGCGGGGCGTAGGCGGGCAGCTCGAAGATCTGCACCTGGATGGCGTCCTCCGGGATCCGGCTGAAGCTGGCGTGGGCCAGCTCGCGAGCGGACTGCGACAGGTCCTTGGGTGGGACGCCCCGGCACGACAGCAAGATGGTGGCGGCCTGTCCGTCGCGCTCGGCGATCGCGTGCACCTCGCGCACCCCCGGGATCGCCTGCAAGGCGGCCTCGAGCCGGATCAGGGTCAGCAGGTGCACCACGTCCGGAACGAGGCGGCTGTCGAGCGCGGTGAAGGCGTTCTGGGGCAACTGCTCCAGATAATCCGTCTTGGCCACCGGCAGCAGCGCCCGGCTCTCCAGGATCTGCCGCGCGCGGTGCTCGTCGGCCGCCGGGACGAGGATCTTCGTCCGTTGATCTCCGAAGCGTCCCTCGACGACTTCGCGGACGCCTTCGATTCCGGCGTCCTGCAGCGCGAGCACGATCCGGTTCCTTCCATCTTCGTCCTGAGGCGACGGCAGCTCGACCGACCGGCCGGGACCGCAGCCCCCGCAGACCCCGCAGCCAAGCAGGAGCAGGCCCGACCAGGCGGCCTGGGACCAGCCTCGCGCCGTGTGGATCCGTCGCGACCTGTCGGTTCGGGCGAGCGTGTGCATGGGAACGGTCTCCGTGTCTTTCGGGCGGGAACGGGCGCCATTGCGAACGTCCGTTCCCCGGGATTTCGCGATCTGGATCTCAGAGCTGGGTCTGCAGCACCGACTTGGCGGCCGAGGCGCCGTGATCCACGATCCGCGTGGCGAACTCGACGCGAAACTGCGCCGACTGCATGTCGAGCTGCAGCATCAGCAGATCCTGCTGCTGCTGTCGGTTGAACTTCAAGACCTCGGGGTGGTCCGGCCCCCAGTTGTTCTCCTCGGCCTCGACGCGAAACGTCTGGTCGCGCTCGATCAGTTCGACCAACCGGCTGCGGGGCTGTTCGAAGAGCGCCGAGACGGCGTCCTGACCCGCGGAGGGATCGACCGGCCGCGGGCCGCGATCGGGCGCGGCGGCGGCCTGGAAGGCGGCGGCGTCGCCTTCGGGCGTCACCATCCTGGAATCCGGTACGTCCGCCGGCGGCGGCACCAGAATGGGACCTGTGGCACCTGTGGCAATGGAGTGGATCGGCGTCATGCTCGCGGGCTCCTCTGCTTCAGGGTCGTGCGTCGCTCATCACGCGCCGGTACAGCGCCGAGAGTGCGCGGTTGTCCTCGATCGTGCCGGCCAGGGCGCCGGTCATCTCCGGCGCCGGAGGCCGGCCGTGCGCCCGGGCCAGTTCCTGCTCGATCACACGTTCCAACGTCTGCCGGGGGTTCAAGCCGTCGCCCGCCGCCTGGCGCAGGACTGCGGCGATGCGGCTCGAGTGGGGGCGTTCCACCTCGTGCGCGCCGGCATCTGGAGGCGTCGCACCGACCCGGCCGAGGAAGGCTTCGGCTTCGGACCGGTCGGTTTTCCTGGCCGAAGGGTCCGGCCGCTCCGGCGGCGGAGTGCCGTTGTGTCCGGTGATGCGCGTCATGATCGGTGCTCCTGTGGTTTGCCGCGGGTCGGCGGAAGGCGCGAAAGCAGTTCCTTCGCGGCCTGGCCTTCGGCTCCCTGCGGGTCGATCGAAACGGCTTGCTCGAAGCACGGCCGGGCCCGTTCGGCGCGTCTCAGTCGAAGCTGCACTTCGCCCTGGCGGCGGAAGCAGGAGGCCAGCGTGCGGGCGTCGCCGCGCTCCGCCCGGGCCGCCTGCTGGTAACTTTCGAGCGCCGGCTTCAGGCGTCCCTGTTCGACCAGCGCGTCGCCCTGGCCGAGCCAGGGCGTGGGATCGTTCGGGACCAGGGCGGCCAGGCCGTCGAACACGGTCAACGCGTCCTTGGGCCGGCCCAGGTAGAGCAACAGGAAGCCCGCCTCGCCCAGGAAGTGCAGCGGTTCGGGATCGTCCTGCCAGCCGAGCAGACGCAGAAGTTCGGGCGAGGCGCTCATGGGGATTGCAAAGGCGCCGGCTCAGGCGCGCATGTTGCGCACGGCCGCCATGCGGGTCTCGTGCTCGGTCTTGGCGACGTTGGTCTGCATGGTCAAGATCTGCATCTCGCGCTGGAGCTCGATCTGCTTCAGCAGCAGTTCATTGGGATCCGCGCTGCTCCCGCCGATGCCGCCGATGCCGCCGGCGCCGTGGGCGCGGCCGAGATAGAGCTCGGCGCCCTTGGCCGCGACGGCGCCGGCGCCGGCCAGGAACGGCTTCCAGAAGCCGCCCGCGCTCTTTTCATGCGCCGCGCGCTCGTAGCCTGGGATCCGCTGTTCGGGAGGGAGAGCGTGCACCGGGGAGATCGGGTCGGGGGACGGCATGGCGAGGCTCCTTGTCGGAAGGGGTTCTTTGCGTCTGCCCCGGTGATCGGAGGGATCGGCACCCTGTTGCGCGCAATGTCCTGGAGGTGGTGGAAAACGGGAGCTTCCGTGGGGTGCCGTCAGTGGTCGCCGGCGATGAACAGCGCCTTCGCCTGGCGCAGCGCGAACAGCACCTGGCCGGCGGCCTTGCGCCCGGACGGCGGCCCCTGTTCCCGCAGCCGGATCAGGATCGGCTCGGCCCGCTCCAGCCAGCCTGAGAGCAACGGGCTGTGCCCCTGCTCGCCGAACTCCGCGGCGATCCGGGCCAGTTGCAGGAATCCATAGGCGGCCAGCGGGTCGCCCGCGTGTCGCGGTCGTCTCGAGTTGCCAGAGGTGCGCTTCATTTCGAACTCCCCACCGTCATCTGCCGGAGGAGTTGCAGGCGGCTCTCCAGGCGGGCCGCTTCGGCCAGGCGCTCCCGATCCGGCGTGCTTTCCTCCGAGGCCAGCTCGAGGTAGACCCGGACGGTCTCCCGGGCGATCCAGAGTTCTTCGCCGCTCGCCCGGGCCCGGTACTCCAGCGATCCGACCGCGACCAGCGCCTCGAGTCTTGCGGCTTCCAGAGGCCTCGGATCGACCTCGCGCAGGCGCTCGCCGTAGCGGTACAGGTTGACCTGCAGCGGGTTCAGGCTCGCGGCCAGCTCGGGGTTCCGGCCGACGTTGGTGTCACCTCGCAGATCGAGCCACCACCCGGCCTGGAGCTTCATCATCATCAGCAGCAGCTCGGGATCCCGCTTCAACTTCGAGGCCTTCCCTTCCAACAGGTTGTGCAGGATCGAATCGGCCTCGCTCCACGAGCTTCGTTCGATCTGGCTCGCGGCCAGCAGCACGTGCGCCTCGAGCGCGTTCGGGTCGAGGCCCAGGACTTCGTTCTGGATGCGCGCGCAGCGCAGAGCCAGCACGTCCGCCCGCGCTTTGCGGTCGTCGTCCAGCTCCCCTCTAAGTTCCTCCAGCAGGATCTTGCGCAGGACCACGCGCGCCTTCAATCTCTGGAGCGGATCGCCGGCCTGGTCGTTCTGGCTGAGCAGCGCGGCTTCCCAGGAGAGATCCTCGGTGAACTGGTTCAGGAGCAGTTGGTGGCGCGAGGCCTCGGGTGGCCTGGGGTCGTAGAAACCGCCTTCTTCCAGGCTGGCTTCCGATGGTTCCGGCGCGATGCCGAACAGCGACTGCCACCAGGTCGGCTCGGGCGGGCGGCCGAAACTCTCGAGCCGCAGGAGCGCCTGCTCGGCGTCTAGCAGGCGGCCCTCGGCGCGCGCGAGCGACGCGTTCCCGACCGGCCGCGTCTGCACTTCCAGGTCGAACAGGCCGAGGTAGGCCGGCACCCATTCCGGACAGATCGCGAGCGCTTGCTCGAAGGCGAGCGCGGCCTGTTCCAGGTTCCCCGGGACGGCTCCCTCTTCCATCAGCAGTTGTGCGAGCCGCCCGGGATAGAGCGCGACCCTTGCACCGCTGTCGATCGCGTTCTTCAGGAATCGCGCGCTCGCTTCGAGCGCGGTCTTGCGTTCGTCGCCGATCCGTCCCTGCTCGCGCGCGTCGAGCCAGATCTTGCGGGCTTCCTCATGAGCTTCCCTCTGCGCCTCGCCCGGTTCGTGCGTCTCGCCAAGCGGCAGCGGGACCGACGCGCAGCCGGTGAGCGCGGCCAGCAGGCTGGGCGCGAGCCAAGCACTCCGGAGATTCCATGGCGTGGTCATCGGTGACGTCCCTTCGTCGGGGCGCAGAGGTCCGCGGTCAGCGGCCGCGCCCGGGCCAGGATGCGGGCGCGGGCCTCGGGTCCGACCCGGCGGATGCGCAGCCCGTCGGCGAGCGCCTCGATGAACGCGGTGGTGGAGTGTTCGGGCGCCTCCGGCTGCGTCTTCCAGAGCGGCGCGGTGACCAGGAGCACGGCGAGGCGCGACGGATCGGCCTGATTCAGGTCGACCTGTTGCTCGTCGAGCCGCGAGAAGGCGGCGACGAGCGCGCGGAAGATGCGCTCCCGCCACGACGCGGCGTCTTCCGGCGCGCGTCTTGCCGGCCGCCTTTTTTGGAGGTTGAGCAAGCCCAACCCGAGCATTCCCAGGAGCGCCAGCAGCGTGGCGGCCAGGGTGATCAACAGCGGCGGATCCTCGAGCGCCGCGGGCAAGGAGATCAACAGACTCTGCATGGACATCGGACGTTCTCCGAATCACCTGGCGCGGCCGAAGCCGGTCCGGCCTCCGCGCTCCTCCCTCTGGGCGGTGATCGGGCGCGAAGCGAACGCCCTTCGATCAAGTCTTCAATGATGTCGGGGCGCCCTGCGCCTCGAGGTTGCCGTTTTCCATGGTGTGAAAAGTCGGCTCGGGTGTCGGCGGCCGCATCCCGAACAGCTGGCCGAACAACCGCTGGATGAGCCGGCCGAGCATCTCCCGGATCAGGTTGCCGATGCCGCCCAGGCCCGGCAGGTAGCGCCGGTCTCCCTCGAGGCGTATCCGGGGACCGCCGGCCTCGATGAGGTCGAACCGCTCGATCCGCGAAGGCGAGAGTTCGGCCGGCGCCGCCACCTCATCGGCGGCTGGCTGCGCCGAACCGGGCAGGGCCTGGGCGGCTGCACTCGTGTTGATGGGACGGACAGGTATTGGCTGAACGGTCGGAATCATGCCGGCCTCCGGGTGAGCCTGGTTGCGGGTCGAGAACAGGTCAGGCCGGAGTGATCGGCTGCCGCGGTCATCCGTTGCAGCGCCAAGCGGGATCGGCTTTGCGCTGGGCCGGCGTTCCGCGGCTGGATCCTCCCCGGGCTGCCGGAAGTCGCTACCAATCAGGGTGTTCGAACACTTGGACACCGAGATCCAGTTTTTTGCATGTTGTACTTGGCAAAATAGCCCATTATATTGTCACTCATGTACTTGAGACGACAGGCAGAGGCGGCGCTTGAGGAGATCCTCTCCGGCGACAAGGTCGGCATCCTTTTGGGTGCTCGCCAGGTTGGGAAGACGACGCTGGTCGAGCACGTCCTGTCCGGGCGGGAAGCCCTCTTCCTCGACTTCGATGTCGAGGTCGACAAGGCGCGCTTCCAGGCCGCGGCGGCGCTGTCGCCGGAGGAGGGTTTGCGATCCCTCGGCAGTCCTTCCGTGCTCGTTCTCGACGAGGCGCAGCGTCTTCCTGAGGTCTCTCGCATCATCAAGGGGTGGCACGACCGCGGGCTGCCGGCCAAGTTTCTCCTGCTCGGCTCCTCATCGCTGGATCTGCTCGACCAGGCTGCAGAGAGCTTGACCGGACGGAATCGGAAGCTGGTCCTTCCCCCACTCCTTCTCTCCGAGACGCTGGCGACGCAGGAGTGGGCAGCCGCGGAGTTGAGCGCCGATCAACTGCTTCGTCATTTCGGGCCGCAGCTTCGTGCCGTCCTGATGCAGCGGTTGAGCCTCGGCTCCTACCCGGAGGTCGTGACGAGCGATCGACCGGAGCGGCTCCTGCGCGAGCTGAGTTCCGACTACTTGTGGAAGGACGTGCTCCAGACCGGACTGGTCAAGCAGCCGGACCTCATCAAGCGGCTGCTGCTGCTGCTGGCGCACCAGGCCGGTTCACAGGTCTCCGTGAATGAACTGGCGACGCAACTGCAGATGTCACGGCCGACGGTGGACCGCTACCTGGATCTCCTGGAACAGACCTTCGTCATTTTCCGACTTCCCGCCTTCAGCACCAATCCCCGCAAGGAAATCTCCAAGAGCCTCAAGGTGTTTTTCTGGGACACCGGGATCCGCAACGCCCTGCTCAACGCATTCTCGACCGACGAACTCCGTCCCGACATCGGCGCCCTGTGGGAGAACTGGGTGATCGCCGAGGTGGCGAAGTGGAACGTGCTGCTCGGCTCCCCTGCGAAACTCCACTTCTGGCGCACGCGGTCGCAGTCTGAGGTCGACCTGGTGGTGCAGCGGGGGGACTCACTGCGGGCCTTCGAGGCCAAGTGGTCTGCAAGGCGCGCTTCTGGCAGGGCGTTTCGCGATGCCTACGGTGTCGAACTGGAGTCGATCCGCCCGGAGAATCCCTTCGCGACGGACATGCTCCGGTAGGCCGGCCTGGCCCCTTCCTCGGGTAGGTCCACGTCCGAGCGATCAGCCCGCGATGCCGGGCGAGGATGGGGTCCGGAGTGACGATGGTCGCGACCTTGGTGAGGAGCTTGCGCCCGGGCGCCCTTGCCGAGCCGTGCCAGCCGGACTCGCTTGGCGTTGGTCAACCGGATGCGACGCTTGCCGAACTTCCGCCGGAGGATTCGGTTCTCCTCGACGAGGTACTCGATCACGCGCTGCTGGTGGCGGTTGACCCAGCCAGGGAACAGGGCGAGAAGGAAGGTCAATGCGAGCTGAGGTGGCGCTGTCATGGTCCGGAGGACCGTACAGCAGGGCATCATGCCTCGCTACGGTTCAGGTCGTTCGAGTTCTCGGACACCATGCGCTGCGTGGCTGCCCTTGCCTTTGCGGCAAGCGAACGACTCGAAGAGCATGCGCGGGTCGACGATCGGCTCGAGGCGATCGATCAAGGCGTGGTGCACGACCCGGCCGCGAAACGGCGCGGCGGTGATCGTTCGGGCATTGGGATCACGGACCTCGAACGTGTCCCCTCGAATGGATCGGGGCGGTTGTCGTCGCGGTCACGGCGGCGGTGGGCGCCGGAAGCACTGGAAGCGCCGTTGGCGGGCGGTGGGGCGGCGCGCGGCACGGTCGCTTCCTGGTAGCGGATGACGCAGGCGAGGTGCGGGACACCGTCCACGCGGAAGAAGTGCTCGTTCATGGCGAGCAGCGAGCGGTCCTTGGTGAAGTCCGAAAGCGGCGCCGTGTCGAAGGCGCCGAGCGTGGGTGAATAGCGAAGCGTAATGACCGCGATGCGCATGATGGCGCCTCTCCATGCCCGCCAAACCCGCGAACCCCAAGCCATTTCTCGGAGACTCTGCACGATTTCTGCAAGTCTTCCAAGGACCCGCCGCGGTTCCGGGCCGGCTTCGCACGGCCCGGACCGTCCGCTCGCGTCACGGCGGATTCAAGCCTCTGGAAAAGCGAAAGCCGTGAAGTCGTAAAGGGGTCAGTTGCAAACCCTGGCGGGCCGGCAGCCGAGGGAGTTGCTGCGGTAGTCCGGAGTGCTCCTGAAGCGGTTCGCCGAACGCGCGATCGTGGCCCGGTGGTCGAAGCAGCCGCCGCGGATCACGCGGTAGGAGACGCCCTGCACGGAACGCTCTCCATCGCCCTCGGCAGTGGTGCGGTCATACTTCCCGTAAGCGTCCCGGCACCATTCCCACACGTTGCCGTGCACGTCGTGCAGACCGAAGCTGTTCGCCCGGTAAGACCCCACTGGTGCATGACAGGTCCGGCCATCGTCCAGGTCTTCATCCCAGACTCCGAAGGGTCCGCCGTGCTCCTTCGCGTAACCGTCCGCCAGGTTCGCCGCCGTCTCCAGCGCCTGCTTTTCCCGGCCCGGCCACCACGGTGTGTCCGTTCCCGCACGGCAACCGTATTCCCACTGAGCCTCCGTCGGCAGGTCCAGCCCGAGCCGCCCCAACTCCCGCTCGCAATCTTCCCAGCTCACCTGCTCCACCGGGTGCGTCCGGTCTCCCGGTCGGCGTTCCCGGCTCCAGCTCAAATCGTAGCTGCCAGGGTGGTAGAAACTGGGGTTCCTCCCCGTGAACCGCTCCCACTGCCCCTGCGTCATCTCGTACTTCGACAGGAAGTACGCCGCCAGCGTCACCTCCACCGGGTTCCCGTCCTCGTCCGATTCGACGACTTCAGCCTGCGGGTCGTAGTTCTGCCCCTCCGGGTCGGTCTTCTGCGCCCCCATCCAGAACGTCCCCCCCGGAATCAAGACGAACACCAGCCCGGTCTCCTCCTTCATCACGAGCGTGCCGGTCTCATCCCGCTCCGGCCGCTCCCCCGTCTGCACGTGCCAGAACTCCCACAGCCCCGAATCCCGATCCCGCCCGATCGGCACCAGCCCGAGCTGCGCCTGGATCACGAGGCCATCGTACTGCGGGCACTCCTCCAGGTCGGCGATCGATGCGATCGCCTCGTCCCACTCCGCCTGATGGTCCTCGATCGACCGCTGCCGGATCGCTCGCGCGAACTCGAGGCGCGCCTCCACGCTCTCGACCGTCGCGCCGTACCGGTCCTCCTCCATGAACCCCGCTAGACCCGTCACCAGCGACACCAGCGTCTCGTGCCACCAGGAGTCCTCTTCGTCCTCGAACTCGTACGGGCGCTCGCGCGCGATCGTAATCCCGAGCGTTTCGGTCCGTTCCTCCAGGGACGTCAGGTCATTCTCCAGCGCCGTCCGCTCCTCGCCGTCTTCGCTCGCCAGGAGCTTCTCCGCCGCCTCGGTCAACTGTCTGCGGAGGTCGGCCCGCTCCGCCTCTCGTGGATGTGGCAACGGCGTCCCGCCGGCCCGCAGCTCCTCGAGTGTCTGTTCGTGCACGGCGAGGTTCGCCACCAGTGCGCGGGCCTCCTCCAGCCAGGCTTCCATCGCCCCGGCGTGTTCCGGGTCGGCCGGCCACAGCGTGTCCATCCTCTTCTTCAGGTCCGAGAGCCGCTTCCCGTCCGCGAGGCGCAGCACGCGCTGCTTCTCGGCTTCCGCCTCCCTGGCCCGCTGGTCGGCCAAGGTGGCGTTCTCCTGGGCTTCCTGGGTCTTGGCGTCGGCGCGGTCCTTCTGCTCCAGCGCCGTCTTCCTGTTCGCCTCCGCAATGTCCCGCTCGCTGCGGATGCTGCCGAACGACCACCACAACACGACCGCCAGCACCAGCACCGCCGCGGCCGCCGTCCAGGTGATCCCCGGGTTCCGCTTCACCCACTTGCGCAGTTCGGCGATCGGCCCGGATTCGTACGCTGACACCACCCGGTTCTCGAGGTACGCCCGCAGGTCGCGCGACAGCGCCATCATGTCCGGGTAGCGGTCACGGATGCTGCGCGCCATCGCCTTCTCGGCGATCGCGAGCAGCTCCGCCGGAACGTCCTTCCTGATCTCATGGATCGGCTCGGGCGCGCTGTGCCGCACCGCAGCGAGCAAGGTATGCGCCGAGACCCGGTCGTTCCGCTTCACGTACGGCATCCGGCCCGTCAAGAGGTGATAGAGCATCGCTCCCACCGCGTAGACGTCGGAGTGCGGGCCGATCTCTTCCAGGCGCCCGTCCGCCTGTTCCGGCGGCATGTAGGACGGCGTCCCCACGACGTCCCCGTCCATCGTGATCAGCGGCGAGTCGGGTGAAAGCCCGGAGGAGTCCCTCCGCTCGCTCCGGACCTCGCTCGACGTGAGCGCCGGGACCGGCCTCAGCCGGATGTCCTTCTTGTCCTCCTGGCCCAGCACCCGCGCCAGGCCCCAGTCCATCACGTACGTCTCGCCGTACTTCCCGACCATCACGTTGGCCGGCTTCAGGTCGCGGTGCACCACTCCCTTCGAGTGCGCGTACGCCATCGCCTCGCAGACCCGCAGCATGGTGTGGAGCGCCCGCGTCTCGTTCCAGCCGTCGTCGCCCGGGTCACTCACCCGGTCGAACACCGAGCGCAGGTCTTCGCCCTTCACGAGTTTCATCGTGAAGTAGACCCGGCCCTCGTCGTCCAGGCCCAGCTCGTGCACCGGCACGATGCCTGGATGGTCGAGCTGACCCGTGACCTGGGCTTCTTCCAGGAACCGGCCGAGCTTGCGGCTGTCGACCGCGGGCGTCTGGCCCGTGGACGAGCTGTCCCCCTGGCCGAGGATCATCTTCATCGCCAGCGGCCGGCGGACGTCGGTGTCGAACACCCGGTGGATCACTCCCTGCCCCCCCTCCGCCAGCTCGCCGCGCAGCACGTAGCGGCGGTGCGCCGGGCCCCGCGAGCGCAACTGCTCCAGGAACTGTAACCAGGCCGCGTCGTCCGTGGTCTCGCCCGAGGTGTGGACCGTCCGCTCCTCGTTCTCCGCCGCCTGCGCCGCGGCCAGCAGCTCCGACTCGACGCGCTCGTACTCGGCGTGCAGCCGTCGCAGCTCGGCCGCGTGTTCCGGCTGCTCGGCGCAGAAGGTCTCGATCTCGATCGCCTCGCCGCGCTCGCGGCGGTCGACGAAGTCGGCGAACAGCCGTTCCGTGACGGAACCGGAAGCCTCGTCCCGCATGACTCATCCCTTTCGTTGCGAACGAAGGGTGGAATCCTACCGCGCAACGCCGCCGGACGGAAGCCACGGACTCGATCGAGCCCTTCGCACAGGGCCAAAGGCCTCCCCACCCGAACACGACTTTCGCCGGCTCTGTCCTGTCGCTGCCGCTACGTTTTCGGCAACTCGGCGAGGACCTTGTCGAAGTCGGCAAGAGCCGGCGCGAGGGCCGCGGCCTCGATGAGACGGGTGAGGTGCTCGGCGGTGGCGACCTTCTCGATGCCCGAACGGATCGCGTCGGGCAGGGGGCCGAAGCGGGCCTCGAGAACCCGTACCACCGCCTGGCG
>Ga0326597_10002536_pt1 | contig 27157 bp, 24 predicted proteins | sample RVTome_12_FD_203789 | JGI IMG/M metagenome (GOLD analysis project Ga0326597, IMG submission 203789) | Soil microbial communities from uranium-contaminated site in the Upper Colorado River Basin, Wyoming, United States - RVT100D185 | ecosystem: Environmental > Terrestrial > Soil > Contaminated >... | reverse complement strand
AGGCGGCGCATCGCTTCGTTGACGCGCCTCCCACGTACCACCAGTATGCGGTTCGGCGTTCGCCTCGCGCTGCATCCACCTGGAACGCGCTCGCTGATCCAGCCCCCTACTGGCGCGGCCTCTTAGGGTTGGCCGTACGGTCACCGAGGAGTCGCCCGTTGGTTGCGACAGTCCAGCTCGAGGTCGTTGGATTGATCGCGGCCGGCGACGGGTAGATCCTCGGTCCTCGGCGTCGTGTCGGGGCGGCTCGTCATCTTGGCACGGACTTGGCACGCCCCCGTGGACAACGCCTTGCGGCCAGGGGCCCGAACAGACGAAATCGCCGCCGTTCGGGCTGAACGGCGGCGATTTCGGGGGCGCGCTGGGAGGGATTCGAACCCCCGGCCTTCTGATCCGTAGTTCGCCCAACGCACGCAAACCTGGCGAATCTCGGCGTTTCAGGACTGTCGAAGCCGCTCAGGAGCATCCCGATTGGGCACGATTGGGCACGCGCAACGAGAGCCCGTCCGGCTACATCGGCAAACGCCGGACGCGGACGCGCGTGTCGTCGAAGGCCACGACCGCACCGTGCGCGAGGTCGTCCTCGACCATGGACAGGTGGCGAAGGACGTGGTCGGCCTGCTCGGACGCTCGTCGACCCGCCAGGCGGCGCAGCAGGATCACCGACGGGCGGACCGTCCCGGTGTGTGCCAGCAGCCCACCGAAGTCCGTGTCGGCCGTGACGACGATGCGGTCGTGGCTCTGCGCATACGTCAAGATGGCCTCGTCCGGGTCGCTCTTCATGCCGACGTCGCGGACGTGCTCGACGTCGTAACCGGCGGCGCGCAGAAGCTCGGCCAGAATGGGCGAGAGGTTCTCGTCCACCTGAAACCTCACGCCACGGTGACCGTCGGGAGTTCGCGTTCTCGGAGTGCCTCCGCGGCATAGTGCAGGGCCTCAGCCACGTCGGCTTCCTCGAGGTCGGGCAGTTCAGCCACGATGTCGACCGGCGACATCCCATCGGCAACCATTGCGACCACCGTCGCCACCGGAATCCGCAGCCCCCGGATACACGGCATCCCGCCCATCTGGCCCGGGCTGACGGTGATCCGCTCGAACCGCACGACGACGCCTTTCGCCATCGCCAGTGTAGTGCCCGCACCCGGCGCCGCTCCGGGAGTCCCACACGGGCCATAACCCTCATCGGGTGTCCCGGCCGCCGACTGTGGGGCTACGACGCGCCGGCTTCGGCCGAGGCGATCTGGTGGAGGTGATCGTCGAGGACGGCGACGTCGATGCGCCATAGGGTGCCCATGCGCAGGGGGGGGATGGCGTGGTCGGTCAGCAGCTGGCGCAGCGTGGGCCAGGACACGCCGAGGTAACTCGGTGGCTTCCTGGCCGGAACGCCACACGGTGGGGGCGGGCCGGTTGAGGCGCTCCCCCAGGAGCGGCGAGTGCGGTCGCGACGAGATCCCGCGACGGCGGCCAAACTACAGTTGGGGAAGCGAAAAGTGCAGCCGAGTCCACGTTGGGTCGTCGGGCGCACCTACGCGAGCAAGACCACGTCCCGGCTTGTCGCCTCAACGTACGCGATGGGGGTCACATTGGGAAGCAGACTGGGAAGCATCCATCCGCGTCGATGGTCCGTGGAATGCGAAATCGCCGCCGTTCGGGCTGAACGGCGGCGATTTCGGGGGCGCGCTGGGAGGGATTCGAACCCCCGGCCTTCTGATCCGTAGTCAGATGCTCTATCCAGCTGAGCTACCAGCGCGTGATTGTGAAGTTGTTCGGAGTGTTGCACGAAGTGCTGCGGCGGAGGCAGAGGGATTTGAACCCTCGAGGGCCGAGTAGACCCAACGGGATTAGCAATCCCGCGCCATAGACCAGACTAGGCGATGCCTCCTGGTGCGAACGGGGGATCACCCGGCACGCGGAGCGCGGAGCGTAGCAACGCACCACGCCACCAAGCCCCGCCGCACGCGGGGCGCCCGAGTCCCGTCAACCCGCCATCGCTGCGCAGATCGCCGGAGGCTGCCGCACCCAGGGCCTACGCTCGGCCGGTGCATCCCGTCACGAAGTCACTGATCGACCGTACGCCCGAACGGGTGCGCCCGGTTGCCGTGCTGGCGCTGCGAACCATCGACGATTCGATCAACGATCGCGTTCCAGGCCTGGCGGCAGAGATCGCTTTCTACGTCCTGTTGTCGCTGGCCCCGCTGCTGCTGACCATCCTGGGCATCGTCGGGTTCGTCACCGACTCTCTCGACGCGCAAGTCCAGGCAGATCTGGTGGACCGCCTGGTCACGGTGGCCGAAGCCGTGTTCGCCCCCGAGATTGCCGAGGGGCCGATTCGCAGGCTGCTGATCGACCTGCTCAGCGAGGGACGCGGTGACGTGGCAGCGATCGGATTCCTGGCGACGCTGTTCTCGGCGTCGCGTGCCATGCGCGTCCTGGCCACGGCGATCAGGCTGGCATACGACCTCGAGGAGACCCGCACGGCATGGAACCAGCGGCTCTGGGGGCTCGGCCTCACGCTGGGCGGTCTTGCGGTGTCGCTGCTGCTGGTCCCATTCCTGGTCGCCGGGCCCCGTTTCGGAGTCACGCTGGCCGAATGGCTGCCCATCGACTTCGGCGTCGCCCAGGTCTGGGCCGCCCTGTACTGGCCGACCGCACTGGTGGTGGCGACCGCCCTGGTCGCATCGACCTACCACCTCGTCGCACCATGGTGGACCCCGTGGCGACGCGACCTGCCCGGCGCCGCGCTTGCCGTCGCGACGTGGCTGGCAGGCACCTTCGGGCTGCGCATCTACCTCGCCGCGCAGTTCGACAGCGAGTCGCTGTACGGCCAATTCTCCACGCTGCTGGCCGGGCTGCTGTGGCTGTGGCTGACCGGCGGCGCCATCCTGCTGGGCGCGGAATTCAACGCAGAGATGGAACGCATCTGGCCATCCGAGCACACCAAGCCGGGCGCACCGACCGGCTGACGCCGCTCAGGCCTGCGGGTTGACCGGGCCTGCCGCGGCCTGCAGGTAGTACGCAAGGATCTGCAATTCGACGGACAGGTCCACATTGCGCACCATCACCGTGTCCGGCACCACCAGGACCCGCGGTGCGAAGTTGAGAATTCCGCCGATCCCCGCGACCGCCAACCGCTCGGCCACGTCCTGGGCGGCATCGGCGGGGACGGCGATGATCCCGACCGTGATGTCACGCGCTGCCACGACCTGTTCGAGACAGTCGACATCCTCGACCACAGCGTCACCGATCTGGTAGCCGGCCAGGTCCGGATCCGCGTCCAGCAGGGCGGCCACCCGCATCCCGTGCGTGGCGAACACCGGGTACTGCGCAAGGGCATGGCCGAGGTGGCCGACGCCCACGATCACGACGTTGGTCTGGCGCTCGAGCCCAAGGTGGCGGCCCAGGGCCAGGACCACGGTCGCAACGTCGTAGCCGAAGCCACGGACCCCCGCGACGCCCAGGCTCCACAGGTCGCGCCGGATCGTCGGTTCCTTGAACCCGGTCCAGTTGGCCAACTGCTCCGACGACACGTAGCGCAGGTCATCCGACGCCCGTCGTTCCAGGGACCGCCAATACAGGGGCAGTCGACTGACGGTTGGTTTCGAGACGCGGCGCTCACCCATGGCGTGATCCTACGGCTCGTGACATCCAGTCCTGTGAGGAGGTGAATGACTAGTCAGAAAGGGTTCAAGGTCATGGCCCGAATGGCCGATGAACGACCAAGCACGCGCGCCGAGTGGCCCGCGGCACCCGACTCGGAGCCCTCCCCATGACTTTCGATCTCGCCAACCTTCGCGGCGTCTTCCTGCTGGCGTCTGGCATCGGTGGCCTCGGCACCGCGACCATCGCCACGCTGTGGGCGCTGAACACCGGACCCGCAGCGACTACGGACTTCCATCACTCGATGGCGACGTACCTCGTCATCAACGCCGTCATGACGGTCCTGGCCCTGGCAGGCCGTCGTGCCGCACACCGTGCTGCGACGCAGCGCCCCGATCACGCGATGGTCGAAGCAGCGTGGACCACAGAAACCACGCTGGTCATCGACGTGACCGACGCGGCAATGGGTCGTGTCCCGACCTGGAGCTGGTGAGCCAAGCCGTCACCAGCACGACTGCCACGCCTCGTCGAACAGGAACGCTGATGTCCCGCCTACGCGCCGCACTGACTCGTGACGAGTCGGGAGCAAGCCTGGTCGAGATGATGGTCGCCCTGTTCGTGCTGGGCGTGTCCATGACCGCCCTGGCCGGCGTCCTGATCGTCAACGTCCGGGCCGTCTCTGACTCGCAGGGCCAGCAGGCGGCCACCTCCGCCGCGCTGCAGGTGGTCGAGGAACTGCAGGCGATGCCCTGGGCCTACGTCGCGCTCTACGACGCCGAAGTGGCCGCCGCCTCGAGCAGCGACTGGGGAAGCCGGCTGACCGAGGGTCTGTTCGACGGCTCCGACCTCATCACGGTGCCGGGGCCCGCCTCTGCAGGAGCCCGCGACGACCTCTACCCGGCGCCGACCAGATCGGTCGAGCGCGACGGCGTCACCTACGCGGTCGACCTCTACCCGCTGTGGGTCGACCGCTCCGGCGATGGAGTGGCGGACACCAAGCGCTTCGTCACCGTGGCCTCCTGGATGGACCCGATCCGCGGCCTCACGGAAGTCCGCACCGAGTCGGAGCGAGCCCCCTCACAGGCCGAAACGACGTCGACGGGAGCCGGGGCTCGCTTCCTGCAGACCTACATCTCCCCCAGCCCTGTCCTGGCAGGAGCCGACGGGACCATCAGCCAGGACCTGATCGTCTGGGCACGGACGAACGTGCCCGCCGAGGCGTTCCTGACGGCGGCCGCGACGTTCGAGTCGCCGGTCCTCGATGCGGCTGGTGAGGTGGTCGACACCGAGGAACACACCGTGACCTGGCAGGTCACCGGGTCGGCGTTCACCTCCTATGTGGACGACACAGGGACGACCCGATCCGGCTACCAGACGTACACCACGACCACCGACCTGTTCGGCCCCTACCGGTACTTCAACGGCCCCATCGTGGTGACGCTCGAGGTCGGTTCCGACTGGGGTGCGGTGCGAGGCTCGACCTCGTTCACCGTGACGGGTTCGCCATACGACCCGGCGGGACCCGAGGCTGCGGCTCCCGATCCCACTGTCAGCGCATCGCCGTCCGAAGCAGCTGTCGCCTACACCGGACCGCCCCAGATCAGTCTGGTTTCGATCTCCGACGTGTGCGTTCACCAGGCCAACCACCGGCTGACGGCACCCATCCGGCTCGACCTGACCCTGTCCAACATCAACGTGACCGACGGCACGGCCGACGCCGTCGTGACCGTGTCGTTCATCTACAACACGAACAAGAGTGGGACCCAGCCCGCCTCGGGGTCCGTGTCTGGCTCGTACACCTACGGGGTGGCCGCCAACCAACAGTGGCTCGCAGCGGTGCCAAACGCGGGCTCGTTTCGCTTCCTGCCGGGCACCACGGTCGAGTTCACCGTCACCGTGGTCCGCTCCTCAGACGGAGGCAATGTGACCGACAACTTCACGTCAGCGCCGGTGGTGGCAGGATGCTGACCAACCTGCGCAGGCGCGACGACGGCTACACCCTGATCGAGGTCATGGTCGTGCTGGCCATCACCGCGATCATCGGCGGCATGGTCGGCAGCTCGTTCATCTCGACCTCCCGAGCAACGGCGGCGGCGGACGCGCGCGTCGCCGCCCTCAATGACCTGCGACCCGCGATGGAGCGACTCACGCGCGAGGTCCGCGCCGCAAGCCCGCTCGTCGTCGCTTCCACAGGCGCCTACAGCACCCAGCTGGGAACGGAGTTCACCCGCGACGGGGTGCGGTGGCGCCTGGACTACTACCTCGACATGGACACCAACGTGCTGTACGTGGACTACGCGCGATTCGACGCGACCGGGACCTTGGTCACGGAATCGACACGCAACCTGGTGTCGGAGGTGTCCAACGATGCCGACACCCCGGTATTCACCTACCACGACAACTACGGCGGTCAGATCACGTGCATTGACCTGGACATGACCGACACCGACGACATCGCCACGTGTCGCGATCGCCACCTGACGGCGGCGCGCGTGACGATCCGGGTGACGCGCGACGTGGGCGACCATGCGCCGATCCGCTTCGAAACCAGCATCGCCATTCGCAACACGAAGTTGGGCTGATCATGCGTCACCACCTGCCGAACCCCCTCGCCGGCCGCCGTGCCGGAGACGACGGCTCGATGATCCTGGCGCTGCTGGGCGTGCTCATGTCGACGGGCATGATCGTCGTGCTGTTCTCCCTGACCATGAACGTCATGGCCGCGACGCGCGAGGACCGCGACTTCCAGTTCTCGCTGCATGGCGGCGACACCGGCGTCTACCAGGCGCTGACGCAAATCTCGCTGCTGTCCGACCCGGCCGTGGGATCGCTGTCTGCCACCGGCGGCATCGGGGACGCCAGCTTCAGCTGGACCGCGGAACGTGTCGGATCGGCTTGGCGCGTGACCTCCCAGGGCACCCGCGGTGAGCGCAGCCGAAAGATCGAGGCAACGGTCGCGCGTGCATCGACCTTTCTCATCGGGGCATTCGCCGACGTCGCGTTCACCATGCGCGGCAGCAACGGGGCCGACTCGTATGACTCGGCCTCCGGGGAGACCGGCACCGGGATGGGCTCCATCGGATCCAACGGCGCCATCACGATGAACGGCAACGCGTTCGCGGATCGAATCCTGCTTTACGGCGAACCTGCCTCGTGTTCTGGCAACGGGTGCTCATCGGGCGACATCGAGGGTTCTGACACCCCGTTCAACATCGACGCGGTGACCGCCGCCATCGAGCAGGGCATGGACGCCAACTGCAGTGCGGGCTTCTCGGCCTACCAGAGCTCCCTGCACGGGACGCTGACTCCCGGGGTGCACTGCTTCACGTCGATGCTGATCGACACGGACACGCTGGTCGGAGCTGCGGCGGCCTGGGACAACCCGGTCATCGTCTACCTCACCGGCAACCTGGACATGTCGAACAACACCCGGCTCAACTGCGCCACCTGTTTCGACGCGGCGTCGACCCCCGATGCGGGTGCCCTGCAGATCTACTCGACCGGGCCGCAGGTCACGCTCGGCAACCACGTCTTCGTCGCCGCAGGCATCGCGGCACCCAATGCGTCGTGCCAGGGCTCGCCGTCCAACGCGCAGGCAGAGATCTACGGCTCCATGATCTGCTCAGACCTGAGCAACCAGGGCGGGTGGAACTTCCACTTCGACACCAACCTGCTGCGGCTGGGCAACGGCTACTGGGACATCACCGACTGGCGCGAGGAGCGAAACGACACGACGTCGTTCGCCGCGGCTTCCTGAGCGGAGGGTGGGGGATTCGAACCCCCGGTGACGCGTAGAACGCCGCGATGTGGTCTCCGTCTCACCAGACTCGTCCGGGCCAACGCGGCTCTTGGCGCCTGGTTCATGGCAGCAGTCATCCCGCGATGCGGGCCTGGATGTGGGCGGCGACTGTGTCCCGGAGCCTGACTGCCATCCGGTCAGCCTCGAGGCCCGCATCGACGGCTGCGCTCGCGATCGCATCCGGGACCTGTGCGGCAAGGGTGCGGACGCGTGCGAGCGCCCACTGTTCGTCCAGCCCAATCTCTCGGGCCGCCTTGGCCACGTTCCGCTCGGGCGAGATGGCCTTGAAGCGGTACTCACCGCCGAGCTTCATCGCCAGCTTGCAGCCAAGCGGGTTGTGGTAGGGGGCCATGCACCCGAGGTCGTAGAGCGGGCCGAGGCGAGCCGTGCCCTGCCGCGGCAGCAGGATCCCGTAGTTCTTCGCATGCGCGTCGGTGCCGACGAGCAGCCAGTTGAACAGCAGGGCCTCAAAGAACCGGCGCACGTCGGTTTCGGCCTGCAACGGCTCGACGACCTCTCGCAGCCGCTCGGCGATTTGCCTCGGTGTTGGACCACCGTCGGACTGGTACTTGCCGGTGGGCGACACGCCCAGCGCCTGACAGAGATCCTCCTGATGCACCCGCAACAGGCGGCCATCGGCCCGTACGCGATCGAACCGGAGCGTCACGAAGACGCGATGCTCGCCGAAGCGCTCGACCCGTGATGCGGCAGCAGGCAACCCGCAGCGACGCGCAGCCTCCAGGCACAGGTGCTCGTTGACGACATGGTCGTCGAGTCCCGGCAGCGACGGCTTGACGATCACGTTGGTGGGCTCGTCGCCGTACGGCACGCCGTAGCGACCGTCCTGCCATCGCAGCGCGACCTTGCTCTGCGCGCCGGCCAAGCTGAAGTGGCCGGTCTGCCGTGCCTCGCCCCACGTGGTCCTGTCGCGATACAGCTCGTCACCGAGGCTGGCCAGGCGGTCCTCGCTGAGCCAGTCGACACCGCTGTCGCGGCCGGTCGGCAGATCCTGGTCGCCCGGTGTGAACTGGACTGCTCCTGCACAGTCGAGGCCGATCGGCGAGCCGAGCAGCGAGTACGCGTTGGGCGTCACCTGCATCTGGCGGGCCCAGCGTTGCACCACCATCTCGTTGTCCGGCAGCAGTCCATCGAGCCATGGCGCCACCGTGGCATGCGGGTGCTCGACCACGACCGAGCTCATGGACGTGCTGATGTCGTCGCCCTGCGCCACGTAGTTCAGCCGCAGGCGCCCATCGGAGCGGTGCAGCACCGCGACGTGCTCGCCGTACAGCCACACCCGGAGCTGGTCAGTCACCACGGCTGGTCTGCGAGCAGGTCGGGCTCGGCTCCGGTCTCGCTGCCGGTCTCGCTCTGGGAGATGACAAGCGACGCATCAAGCGCCTGAAGCAGGGCGAGAACGAGGCGCATCTCGGCACGCGCCTTGCCGTTCTCGAGCTGACTGACGAAGACCCGGCTCACACCGGCGATCTCGGCAAGCTCGCGCTGCGACCAGTTTCGGTCCTGGCGCAGCCGACGGACGACGGCACCGATCTGCGCGGCGGTCCGTACCTCAACCTCGTCCATTGTTGCCAACGATCGTTTACAACTTGGATTGTAAACGTACGTATGCAGGATGCGTGTGTCAACGTTCATTGACCGACACCGACGACATCGCCACGTGTCGCGATCGCCACCTGACGGCGGCGCGCGTGACGATCCGGGTGACGCGGGACATGGGCGACGACACGACGTCGTTCGCCGCGGCTTCCTGAGCGGAGAGGCGATCTGCGTCAGGCGGCCCGAGTTGCCGACTCGATCAGGCCGAAGCGATGGCGCGCGAGGCGATCGCGGCCGTCCTCGACCTCGATGAGGACACCATCGACGTCGAACTGCACGTCAACATCGGCGACCCCGCGCTGGACCAGGCCGTCGAGGCCGCACGGCGGCTCCGAGCGCAACTCGAGCAGCTCCAGCAGGACTCCGCTGACCAGATGGACGCCACCGTGGAACTGCTCCGCAGCCGCGCCAACCTGCCCATGCGCGACGTGGCCAAGCTGCTGGGCATCTCCCACCAGCGCGTCGGTCAGATCGCCCGCCGCTGACCTGCAGTGATGGAGCGGAGGGTGGGGGATTCGAACCCCATCCAGTGGACCCGCAACCGTCGACGGCAAGACCGTCACCAAGCTGCTCAGCCCCGAACAGCTCGAGCGCTACCAGCCCTGGTTCGACAACGCCCGACGCCTACGCGCACTCGCAACCGAGCCCGAAAAACCGTCTCCATCGAGGCGATCACCCAGGCCGAAGGGTGGGGGGCAAAGAGCTGATCGAGACGTGCGGAACGCGAGTCAGACGGCATACCGACTGGACCATTCTCAGGGGCTCACCTCACCCTCGCTCCGGTGACCCCCGATGTCAACTGCGGCTAACTCCTCCGTCCACCGAAAAAGCGGAGTCGGCCGAGGCTTCGACAGAAGGTGATCACCTTGAGGATCAGGCGACGCGCTTGCGTTGCCCGATCGGCAGATAGCACTCACAGCCGTTGTCGTAGGCCAGCGGTCGGACCGTGTTCGCGCCCCACCGCTTGGCAGGCCCATACGACGCATTGATCGTGAACCCCGAGTCGTGCGTCTCGCCCAGCGAGGCCACACCTGCCCGCAGCCCGTCCGCAGTGAGCGCCGGTGCGGCCTCCAAGGCGGCCCGCAGCAGGAACACCGCGTCGCAACGCGACTGGGCATAGAACCCGGCCAAGTTCTCCACTCCGCCGTCGGTCAGGATCTGGCGGCACAGGTTGTACGCCGCCGTTCGATCGGCGTCAGCGATGTCTTCCTCGTAGAAGTCGATCGGTGGTGCCCAGCCGACGGCCAGGGAGCCGGCGAGCTGGTTGGGGTCGCCCTGCCTCGCCTGGGTCTGGGGGATGTCGATGGACGAGAACCCGTAGATGGGTCTGAACTCCTGGCTCTCCGCTTCCTTCAGGAAGAAGAAGGGCATGATCCCGGCGTTCTCGACCATGAGCACATGGGTCACGTTCTCAGACTTGAAGCGAAGGACGGCCGCGCCCATCTGCGCGCCCGCAGCCCCGAAGTCGGAAAGGCCTTGTGGTGATCCGATCTCCTGGACCACGTAGTCGGTGACCCCGGCACGCCCGAGCGCCGGGCCGACCACATCGTCCATCATCCGGTTGTGGACCGGGTCGTCGAACTTCAGCACCCCGACCTTGGCCCCCTCGAAGTACCCCAGGTCATCCAACCCTTCGACGTAGGCGCGGTAGCCGTCCTCGGCTCGCAGGTGTCCTGGCCGGTACAGGTTGGGATACTCGTCGAAGTACGGCTGGTCCCACAGCCACGTGTTGAGTTCGAACAGCGGCACACCCTTCTCATGGGTGCACGCCACCATCGAGTCGTTGCCGCCGACGGCGCTGGAGATCACCGCGAAGCTTCCGGCGTCGTCGATCAGCGCGGCACAGGCCTGCTGCGAATGAGCCGCGAACGTGCCCTGCGACGTCTCCGTCTCGTGGTAGGCGCCGATCACTTCGCGCCCACGAATCCCCCCGGTCGCATTGAGCCAGTCCACCAGGGCCCGAGCCATCTCGTTTTCGTAGGCAGGCTCGCTCACCGCCCCGACCGCCGCGAAGCCCGCGCCCACCTCGCCCGCCTGGAAACCGATCGTGATCGTCTCGGCCGTCACGCCCGGCCCCATCTCGAGGTTCTGGTTGTTGGACGACCCGCCCGGTGTGGTGCCGCCACCAGGGCTTGTCCCCCCGCCCGCCGTGGTCGAGCCACCCGAGCCCGGGGATCCAGAGGATCCAGATCCCGATGCGCCCGAACCTGACGTCGACGAGGTGCCAGAAGGACTGCCCTCCGAGTCGGACGCCCCCGGCGTGCCGTCAGAGGTCGCCCTGCTCGAGCCCGTCAGACCAGACTCGCCCGAATCGCCGGAGCCGGGCTCATTTGCGATGCCCGGTGCCTCGCTGGTGATGAGGCCCTCGATCGGCGCCGTCGGAGCGCCACGCTGGTTGGCCGACTGACAGGCACTTGCCAGCATCGCCACTGCCGTCACGATCATCAGAACGTTGCGGTTGCGCTGCACGGACGGCCCCTCGCTCCGGTGACGCCCGATGTTAACCGCGGCTAACTCATGTGTCCACCCAAAGGGGTGGACACACCCAGACCACGTCCGACCAGGACGTCCCGGATCCCCGGGAGACAGCCACCGCATCGCGTCCCTGCTTCACAAACTCGAGCGACCTCGCACAACTCGGTCGCTCGCAGTCGATTGCGTGGCTGACCTCTCGGTCCGAGACCACGCGGCAGTGGCACAAGATCATCGCGACTCCCCGGTCAGAGGTCGTGTTCAGGTGATGTCAGCCTTACCTCCGACGAGAAGCCAGCCCCGTCCTCGGGCTCGGTCAGATCTCGGGCAGTGATCTGATCAAGACATCCACGGCGACGCCGATGGCCCCGTACACCTGCGCCAGGGCCTCGGGGGAGGTCACGAGAGGACCGGTGTCCTGGGGGGTGTGGAAACGTTCGAACGCGCCGGTCGCGCTCAGGACCGGTACACCGAAGCGACGCCAGGCCTGGCCCTCCCCCGGCCACACGGGCATGTCCAGCCGTCCGAGCCCGGCACCGGCCAGTGCCGCGTCGATCGCCTCTGCGGTCTCGTCCGGCGACGGCAGGCCTTGGCCATCGAACATCGCGAAGCGGGTTGGTGCGAGGGCGGAGGCTTGCCCATCGCGGTTCAGGGCCGCCAATGACGCACCGACGTGGACCACCGCGCCGGGCGTGGTGTCGAGGCCGGCCAGGAACGCGTCAGCACCCGCGTACTCGTACTCGTGGCCGGTCGCGGCCAGGACCAGCACGGGGCGCTCGGCCGCAAGCCGCCGGGCAAGTTCGATGGTGATGGCCAACCCGCACCCACGCTCCGCGGCACACCGAAACCACCCGCTGAGCGGGCTGACGACGACGATCGGGGCTCGGCCGTCGTCGGGTCCCAGCCGAGCGACCACGTTGGTGGACTCACCGACGGCGACCGTGGTCGTGCAGCTCACGACTCCGGCCTCGCGAACCGCCTCTGCGTCGTTCGCCGACACAAGCACCACCGGCGGGCCGGCCGGCGCGGCGACGGGGCGGTTCATCGCCACCAGCCGACCACCCGGGCCAGCCGTCGACAGCACCGGCAACTCGCCAATGGCCTCGCCCAGCGCGTCGTCGAGGTCCACCGGGATCATGCCGCCCAGGAGCGTCAGCTCCCGGACTTGCGGTCGGCGCACGGTGGCTGTGCCCACCCCGGTGAAAGGCACGGTGATCGCGTCCACGGCCCGGCCATCGACCGTCACCTCCAGCTGCTCGCGCCAGTGCTGGATGGAATAGCGCTGCAGCTGGACGCCTGCGCCGCGGTCGGAGAGTTCCTGGGCGAGCCAGTCGCACATGGCCGTCTCGACGACCGAGCCGGTCCGTTTGTCGCCGAGCCGGTCATACGCCGTGACCAGGTTCTGGAGAACTTGCCCGATGATCATGGCACCACCCGGATGGTCGCGATGTCCAGCTCCCCTGGACGCTGCAGCCGCCCCGGGCCACCGATCGTGTGCCGCCGCGCGTCCAGGTGGATGCCCACGGCCATGCCGTCGCCAGTGTCGCGCAATGTCTTCACCCGGGCGTCGCGGCCCGGCTGGCACACCTCGACCTGCCTGGCCCCTCGGGCGACCGGGAGCACCAATTCGACGACGCCGTCACCGGTGAGCATCACCCGGGACCCGTCCCGGGCTGCATTGCAGAGTGTCACGAAACCCGGCTCCCGGCGCTGGACCTGAACGCGGTAGCCGAAGGCCGTGAAGGCGGCATCGGCACTGCGGTGGGTGAACCCATCCGGCTCGGTGGGCGGGGGGCCCTCGAACCGATCGTGAAGCCGTGGAAGGAAGTGACGGCGGAAGGTGGACGGGCCGATCTCGTGGATGCCCTCGCGGGTGATGTAGTCCAGCTCGACGCCTGCTTCCAGAAGGCGGGGAACGACGAGGTCGTTGTTGCGCCGTTGCATCTGCTCCATGGTCGTCTGCTCGCGGCGACGGTCGGGATCGCCGACGAACCACTGGAGGGACCCCTCGTAGGTGCTCTCGGCAGTGTCCTCGTGGAGTTCGCCGTCACCGATGACGGCGACAAGTTCGATGTCGATGCCCCGGACGTTGGGGGCGAGGTCGAGCAGGTTGTGGTTCTCGTAGGCCACGCGGTCCAGTGGTATGGGTCGCAGCCCCTGCGTGCGGTTGTAGTAGGCCCAGCGCACCCCCGACCGCGACATCCAGTCGTCCAGCACGGTCAGGGTGCCGCTCGAGGAGCCGACGAAGGTGAAGCGATCCGGGTGGCGAAAGCCCTGGATCATGGCCCCGCCGCCGCCCATCGAGTGCCCGATGATCGCACGCCCCGCGCGGTCGATGCGGGTCGTGAACAGCTCCTGCACCACCGGGATCAGTTCCTCGTACAGGTGGCGCTCGGCCAGCACACCCCGGACCGTGCCGTCCTCTGACTGGCGACCGTCGATCCAGTTGCAGACGCCACACCACGCCCGCTCGCCCGCATCCGGTGCCACGACGAGGAACCGGTGGTGCAGGCGGCTGTCGGCAAGGCCCATGGTGTCCGGCGTCACGGCCCGACGGCGGCTCTGCGCCAACATGGGGTGCAGCGGCAGGTTGCGCTGGTGGCGCCGTTCGGCCCAGCGCTCGACCCGCGCCCCATACGTGGTCCCGACCGTGCCATGCAGGTAGTACGTGACCGGCCACGGGCCGGGGACGTCGTCAGGGGGCAGCCAGGCCATCGACTCCGTTCGGCGTCCAAGCAGCTCGCTGTCGAATGCGACCACGAGGACGCCGTCGCGTCCCTGGACTGGCCGGACATCGAGGTTGTCGACGGCTGCGGCGGCCGACGTCATGGGGCGACCTCCTTGGATTCCTCAGCCCGCCGCGCGGCCATGTCCAGCACGTAATGAGCGCGAGCCCGGAACATGACGACGGTGCCGACGGCTGCCAGGGGCAGGACCATCAGGAACGCCGTGCGAAGCGAGTCGGTCGCGTCCGAGATCGCGCCGATCACCAACGGTCCCACCGCGATGCCGACATTGACGATGAGCTGGAACAGCGAGTAGGCGATCCCACGGCGGGCGGCGGGAACCACGTCGGCGATCACCGCTGGAAACGTGCTGGCCACCATGCCGGCGAAGCCGAGCCCGACCAGCATCACCACGCTCTGGGGGCCGAGCCCGCCGATCGCCACAGCGGCACCGAACAAGCCGAGGCCACCAGCCATCCCGACCAGCATGATCGTCAGCCGGACAGGACGATCCTCGACATGGCGGCGGTCGCCGAGCTCACCGCCGATGATGGCGCCCGTCAGCGTGCCGACACCAAGGATGCCAGCGGCAATGGACGCCGCACGGCCCTCGCCCAGGCCGTGGACCCGCCCGAAGAAAGTTGGCAGCCAGAAGATCGTGGCACCCAGCACCGCCGCGTACACCGTGAGTCCGTAGAACATCAGCCGCGCGGTCGGCACCGCCATGACCAGCCGGACGTCGCCCATGGCGGCGTCGAACCGCTCGCGCAAGCTCTTGCCGGTGTCGTCGCGGACCTCGTGCGCCCGGCCGTGGCCCTCCAGGGCGCCCCGCTGCGGTTCCGGCTGCCGCGCGACCAGCCAGGCAACCAGCAGGCCGGGAACGATGAAGGCACCGTAGGCCCAGCGCCAGCCAAGTGACTCGCCCACGATGCCGCCAACCGCGGCGCCGATCCCCGCGCCAACCGCGAGGGACACGCGCTGGTACCCGAAGGCGCGGGCCCGCGCTGCGGGGCCGTACCAGTCGGTGATCAGGCTGGAGACCGAGGGGTTGTCCACGGACTGCGCGGCGCCGAGCAGCGTTCGGGTCACGAAGAACATGCCGAAGGAGAGCGCCATCGTTGACCCAAGCGTGACGACGGACCAGATGGCCACCACGATCGACAGCATCCGAGTTCGGTTGGTCCGGTCCGCCAAGTATCCGGCTGGCAGGACGACCGCGAGACCAGCGATCACCGAAGCCGTCGGGATCGCGCCAGCAGCGAGGTCACCAAAGCCCCACTCCGCCTGCAGTTGCGGCAGGACGCCCGACGTCACGGAGGTCTCGGCCGCGTCGACGATCGTGAGCAGGACCATCGCGATGATCGGGACGAGCCCGTAGGGGGCCGCCGTGGACGCGCGCCAGCCGGCCGGGTCGCGTGCTGCATCACCATGCTCGGTGGTGGTCGTCGAGTGCGCCATGGGCGTCTCTTCCGGTGAACGGCTGATAACGTTAGCGTGTGCACGCCACCCGTTGCTGCGGAGGTGGCCGAACCGTTCCCTCTGCCAGGACGAATCCTCCTGAGAACGAACGGCGTGTTGGGTCAAACGGGCAGGCCGATACCACATGTCGTGCGTCGCGTCAGTTGGCTGTCGCTCGGCCTGCTGGCCATCGTGGCCGTGGTTCTGTTGGTTCGTGCGGACGGCCCTGCTGAGCCACCCTTGGCCGATCCGCTGCCTGCCAACCTCCGGGCCCTCGCGGATGACGGGCCGCTGCGCGTCGGGTGGGCCCGCGATGTCGCACCGATCTCAATCTGGAACGGCGACACCCCGGACGGTGGGTATGGCGTCGAGTTGCGGAACCTGATGGCGATCAAGGTCGGGCTGGAACTCGAGCATGTTGCTTCGACGACAACGCCGCTGTCGTGCAGGCCTTCCGTGACGGCTCAATCGACATCGCCGGGGCGCACGGAGCTCGCCAGGACCTCGGAGAGTTCGCCGTGTCGACCGAGCCGCTGATGTGGGATCGGCTCACGTTCGTCGGGGCGCCCGAACAGCCGCGGCTCGCCATCGGCACGTTGGCAGACCGCACCGTTTCCACCGCTGCAGGTACGACCGCTGGTCTTGGCCCTGACCCTGCGCTACCCGGATGCCAACTACGTGGACCATGCGCGACGTGGCCAGGCTGCTGGGCATCTCCCACCAGCGCGTCGGTCAGATCGCCCGCCGCTGACCTGCGGTGATGAGCGGAGGGTGGGGGATTCGAACCCCCGGTGACGCGGAACGCCACACCGCCGACGACTCCCTCCTCGACGTACTCGACGTGAACGTCAGCACCGGTCGCTGGCTCGACGAAGTCCCCAGGCGAACTCCCGGTCACCGTGCTCGGCGCCACCACCGCTCAGCGCCTGGCCATTGCGCGCGCCGGCGTGGCCGTCGTCATCGGGGGTGAACGGTTCGGCGTCCTCGGGATCCTCGAGCCTGTCGAGCTCGTTCCGTCGCTCGACTCCTCCGCGCTCATCCCCCGAGCCGTTGCCGAGCACCTGTTCGACACGTCCACGTCGCCCGGGACGCTCTACCTGCGCAGCGACAACCTCCCGGTCGCCATCGACGCCTGGGTGCCACTCGCCGGCGTGGCGCCGCCGTGCTCATCGGAGCCATCGCCGGCGTCTACCCCGCCATCCGCGCCGCCCGCATGGGCCCGACCGAAGCACTCAACCACTAGCGGCAGAGAACACCTGGGACGAGCCGCCATCCCCAGGCCCGATGAGGATTGCGCTCGACAGATCGAAGTGAGGTCGGCGGCCCCCCAAGCGGCGCACAATCGCCCCTGCAATGGGGTCGTTCGGCTCTGACCAAGATGTGGCCCCCGTCGTACTGTCGGATGATCGTCGCGATCGCGCTGGAGGTGGTGCCATGTCTGCTGCCCGTCTGTCGCACCGAATGTTCCTGGTCACGATCTGCGCCGCCGCGCTGGTCTTCGGACCTCTGGCCGGCGTCAGCGCCGCAGCGCCCGAGAACGACGACTTCGCGGATGCCACCGTCCTCTCGATCACGGGTCCGAGCCCCCTGACGGGAAGCAATGTCGGGGCCACGGTGGAGTCCAACGAGCCGACCCACCAATACATCCAGCCCGTCGATACGGATGCCTCCGTCTGGTGGCGATTCACGCCGCCACGCGATGGCGCCGTCAGCTTCTCGACCAGCGGGTCGTCCTTCCCCACCGTGCTGGCGATCTACACCGGCGACACGCTGTTCGGACTCCACGCGGTCTACCAGCCGGGGACCGGAAGCTTCCCGTTGAGCGTTCGGGCCGACGAGATCTACCACGTCGCCGTGGCCTCCTACGAGGGCGGCGCCACGGGCAACATCGTGCTGGGATTCACCTGGTCGGGCTTCGGTGCAGGCACCATCTCGGTCGAGAGCCCGACTGGCGTGCCCGCGAAGAGCATCGACGCTGGCACCGTCGCGGTGGGCAGCAGTGCCAACCGCACGGTGTTCGTCCGCAACACCGGCAGTGGTCCGCTCACCGTCCGCAGCGCCACGATCACGACGCGTTCCTTCGCGAACGGTGAGTACCAGATCGTCAGCGACTCGGCCACGGGACAGGCGATCCCGCCGGGCCAGGTTCGGCAGATCGTCGTCGCCTTCGCGCCCAAGACCGGGTCGAGCGGATCACCGGATGCGCTGCAGTACCTGGGGTCGCTGCCCGGGTACCCGACGCTGTCCACGTACAACTACTACAGCAGCGCGACCGGGCTGGTCGACGCCATCGCCATCTACACGTACTTCCTCAACGCTGGCGGGTCCGGCTCCGCCGCCTGGACGGCGACCGCAACCAGCGGAAGCATCATCCGGGGCCAGGACCAGGGCACGACGTCACTCGTTGGCGGCGATGCGTACGTCCTGCGGGCGGTCGGCAGCGTCGCGGGCTCCACGACCGAGTCGCGGATGGAGGTGACGCTGCCGACGAACTTCAGCGCGACGAGGGTCCTTCGTCCCGCACCACCTGCCCTGACCCTGCCGGCGTTCACCGGTGTCCGCGAGGTCGAGTTCGCGCGACTGCCTGATGCGGTGCTCGTACTGCAGTCGGACGACGCGGCCGCGGAGACGGGTTCGATCGTCGGCCTGTTCGGACACGGTGTGGGCTCCGGCGGGACCTCCACCGCCGGCGAGGTGACGCGGTGGTCCGGCGCCGATCGGTACGCGACCGCGGCGATGGTGTCGGCCAAGTCCTTCGCAACTGGCGTGGGCGTCGTGTTCGTCGCCACGGGTGCGAACTTCCCTGACGCGTTGGCTGGTGGTCCCGCAGGTGGGATGTTGGGCGGTCCGATCCTGCTGACGGGGCGTGACAGCCTGCCGTTGGCGACGGTGGCGGAGCTGACGCGTCTGGATGCGCAGGGGATCGTGGTGCTCGGTGGTCGATCTGCCGTGTCCGATGCGGTCATCAGCCAGTTGCGGTCGTTCACGAGTGGTGGGGTTTCGCGGTGGTCGGGCCCGGATCGGTACGCGACGGCGACGGTCGTGTCGGCGAAGGCGTTTCCCCAAGGTGCGGACGTGGTGTTCCTGGCCACAGGCGCGAACTTCCCGGACGCGTTGGCAGGTGGTCCTGCAGCTGGCGCACTGGGTGGACCGATCCTGCTGACGGAACGTGACAGCCTGCCGCCGGCGACGCTGGCCGAGTTGGGGCGCCTTCGTCCCGCACAGATCGTGATCCTCGGGGGTCGGGCGGCCGTGTCGGATGCCCTGATCGCACAGCTGACGCCCTATGCCAGCGACGGGGTGTCGCGGTGGTCGGGCCCGGATCGGTACGCGACGGCGGCGGCGGTGTCGGCCAAGGCGTTCCCGGGTGGAGCAGACGTGGTGTTCGTCGCCACGGGTGCAAACTTCCCGGATGCGTTGGCGGGTGGTCCCGTGGGTGGGGCGCTGGGTGGCCCGATCCTGCTGACGGAGCGGGACACCGTGCCCACTGCGACGCTGACGGAGGTGGCGCGGCTGCGTCCCGAACAGATCGTGATCCTCGGCGGTCGCTCCGCCGTGTCCGATGCCGTGCTCAATCAACTCGCCGCGTACCACTCGTAATGGACGAGTCGACGAGACGCTTGGATGCCGGAATGGCTGTTCTGGAGAATCTGCGGCCGCATACGAGCCTGCCAAGATGGTGGGCGAGAGGGAGTTGAACCCCTGCGTCCTTTCGGACACACAGACCTGAACCGCGCTGAGGGGTTCCGGAGGGGGCTGCGAAGTCCCTAGACGTCCCTGAATCGGCAGAATGTCACCGGTCAGTGGGGTCTGCCCAGCGGTGGCCAGTGGAGGTGCCCCCTCTTCGTTGCGGCCGGCCGATCACGGAGCTGGACGATGCCAACGAGCGGAGGGTGTGGGATTCGAACCCACGGTACGGCTCACGCCGCACGACGCCTGTCGAGGTCGAGCACGGTGCCCGTCAGGAAGGGCGACGTCATGGCTCCACGGTGAAGTCGGTGTGCATCCCCTGACGGTAGTGGCCCGGCAGGTTGCAGAAGATCACGTAGTGGCCCGGTTCGAGCGTCACGTCGAGTTGGGCCGTGGCGCCCCCCTCGATGTCTTCGACCTCGTCGATCACGGACAGGTCCGTGGCGCCCTCCTCCGACACGTCGCCGTCGTCGCCGGTGGGCAGAGCATCCGCCGCGAGGTCCGTCTTCGCGACCACGAACTCGTGGGGCTGCCCGGCGGTGTTGTCAATGTCGAACACCACCGATCCGGCCGAACTGGAATCCGAGCCCAGCGTGATCGAGAAGTCGGCGAGCGTCGCCGAGATGCCTTTTCTGACCTCATGTGTACAAAATGTGTACCGCGAGGTCGTCACCTCGCGGCTCGGACCTAAGCCGCGTGAGCGGTCCCGAGGGTGCCTTGCGAAAAGCCCTCGATGCATATCAGCCAAGCCGGTCTTGCGTCGCCCCATTTGCAAGCCACGCCACCCTTCCCACGATGGCGTGTCCGCGCGATGCAGGCCGGACGCGACCGTCCCGGCGTGCAGGTGGGAAGTGAAATGCCCGGGGGATGCCGAGGTTGGGCGCGACGAAGCTCTGGGAGCACTGCGCCTCGAGGGCACCGGGCGGGCGCTGGAAGACGATCAGCTGATGACCAGGACGGGGCATCGGGCGTCGTTGAGGACCTGGTCGACGCGGTGACCGAAGAATGCCCGGTGCGAGACGGGACGCAGGCTGCTGGAGAGCACGATGAGGTCGACGTCGAGGCGCTCAGCGATCGTGATGATGCCGTTCTCGGCCTTCGTTCGGGTCTCAAGGTGCGTCCGCGGCTCGATCCCGTGACCTCGAACGGCTTCGCTCGTGCTCGCGAGGAGCTCCTGGCCGATCGTCTTTGCGTCGGCCCGGGATCCGGACCTAGCCCAGGGTTCGGTACCGGGTTCCGTTTCGATGACGTGGAGGATGTCGATGCTGGCCGCGGTTGCCGTGGCGATGGCGCAGGCCACCTCGATGGCGTGGCCTCCCGTGGCGGTGCCTGAAGTGGGCAGCAGGATGCGGCGAACCTGCAGGTCCGCGACCTGATGGGCTTCGAGCTCGTTCCTGTGGCTCACGACGAAGACCGGACAGTTCGCCTCCTGCACCAGTCGATCGGTGACGCTGCCGAACAGCGGACCGTCGGAGGCATCACCTCGTTCGTTGGTCGCACCGAGCACGAGCAGGTCGTAGCCCCGTCCGACCTCCGACACGATCGTGTCGTAGACACCTCCGTCGGCCTGCTGGATCAATCGCCGTCGTTCCGATGGCTGGAGACGCTGGAGACAGGCTTCGATCGAGTCGAGTGCCACCTCAGCCGCATCGGTCTCTTCCTCGGCCGTGCGACCCGTCCGGGGGCCGACCAGCGACGGGTCGCTCGCGCCGACCACGGTCATCGAGGTGACCTCGACACCACGCTCGTGCCCGATCGCCAGCACGAGCAGTCGGGCAGCGAGGATGGAGTTGGTGCCACCCCGGGTTGGAAGCAACACGCGGTGGAGGCTGGCGATGAAGCTTGACTCGCGTCGGTCTGCTGCGTCCAGCCGCTGGCGTTCCTCCTCTGTGAACGGCACGCGCCTCAAGGTGGCGCGCAAGATGGGTGGAGCCATCAGCGAGGTGACGATCGCGACGAGCAGGATGATCGTGTACATCTCCGGGGTGAGCACGCCGAGGCCGAGGCCGATGGTGGCGACGATGATCTCGATCGCGCCGCGCGCATTCATCCCGGCACCCAACGAGAGAGCTTCCCAGCGGCCGAGGCCGCTGATCTTCGCGCCGAGTGCCGCGCCCACGAACTTGCCGATGATCGCCACGGCAAGGACGACCATCCCGATGCCGAAGACGGTCGGATCGAGCAGGGCTGACAGGTCGACCCGAAGTCCTGACGTGGCGAAGAAGATCGGTGCGAAGACCCCGAGCGTGAACGTTTCGAACACGTGGCGTGCGGAGGCACGGAAGCGCTTGACCTGACCGGCGAGGATGCCGATGAGGAACGCCCCGAGCACGGCCTCGATGCCGAGGTAGTGGGTGAGCGACCCGGCCAACAAGGCCAGGACCATCAGTAGGGTGACCTGGGCGAGGTCACCGGCGTCCCGTTCGTCGACCGTGCGGAACAGCCGGTGGACAAGGCGCCGGCCGGCGGTGAAGGCCAGGCCGACGACGATGAGCACCGACAGAATGGACTGGGCGACGGAAGGCAGATCGACCACACCGCTGCGCGCGAGCCCGGCCACCACCGACAGCAGGATCCATCCGATCGTGTCATCGATCATCCCGGCGGCGAGGGTGAGTTGCCCGATGTCCCGACGAACGACGTTCATCTCGATCATCACCTTGGCGATGACCGGGATCGCGGAGATCCCCAAGGCTGTGCCCAGGAACAGGCTGAACACCAGCCGCTGCTCGGTGTCGGCGATGAACTGTTCGGGCAGGACCTGCCCGAGCGCGAACCCGAGCGCGAACGGCACGATGATGCCCGTCAGTGAGATCGCTGCCGCACTTCGTCCCTTGCTGGCGATGAGATCGATGTCGGTTTCAAGGCCGGTGATAACCAACAACAACAGCACGCCGAAGAACGCGAACGCTTCCAGCAGGTGGAAGCGGGCCGGGTCGGTGGGTACGAACGTCGCGAGCAGGTCGGGGGCGATCGCTCCGAGGATCGAGGGGCCGAGCACGATGCCTGCGAGGAGCTCACCAACCACCGATGGCAGGCCGAACCGGTTCGCGACATAGCCCAACGTCCGGGCGACGAGCAGCAGCATCCCGAGTTGCAGGAGCAGGACCGTGACCGTGCCGTGATCCAGCGGGTCAATGACCTCCATCAGCGCATCCTCTCCTTGGTACGGGTGGATTGGTCGGACGCCGCAGCGTTGCGTGGACGGAGACTGGCTGCGACTAGCTCGGCGCCGGCAGCAGCCCACAAGCACAGCACTGCTGGACCCGGATGCCCGAACAGCAGAGACCCGCCCCCGGTGGGGATGAGGAGGCGGGCCGCCCGGGTCGCGACGAACACGACGCCTTCATGTCGCCAGGCGGTCCCTGACCGCTGCCGACGATGCAGCCGCAGCCCGGCTGGCGTCGACGTACCAGGAGCGACATACATGAGCGCACCAGCGGCCGCGCTCGCCCCAGCAGCCAAGATCGCGGCTGTCCACAACGACGTGTCGAGGTAGGGCAGCAGTGACGCGAGAAGCAAGCCGTAACCCCAAGCGGCAACCGGGCGGACCCACTCGGCCAGTTCCCCCTTCAGGGACGGGATCAGCCCTGGAATACCGCTGACGGCCACCCGTCCGGCGAGCGCGACCGGCACGTTGCAGGTGACCGCCAGGAGGAAACCGATCCGCGCGGTCGAGGAGTCGCCCGCGAGTGCGAACACGACGCCGACTTGTGGAAGTAGCACCAGCGGAGGAACCCGAGGGTCCACACCATGGGGTCGTTCGCGGCGGGATCTCTGGTTCGGTTCCACCGGGCAAGCATCGACGGCTGACCGTCTCTGCGCGTACCACCGGAGGTCAGAACGTTCGACCAGTTCGACGTACCTCGAATCGGGTAGGGGTGCAGTACGACTAACCCGGACGGTCGATCAGCCCCAGGCGGTAGGCCTCGACCACGGCCTCGAGTTGCGACGACACACCGAGCTTCTGGCGGATGTTGCGGATGTGGGTCTGCACCGTTCCGGCGGAGATCGCCATTGACCGGGCGATGCCGGGGAGCCGCTCCCCGCGGGCAAGCGCGGCGAGCACCTCATGCTCGCGGGGCGAGAGGGCATCGGCAGCGAGGCGAGCCCGCCATCCGGCTTCGCGGTCGGCCGCCAGCGCCCGCAACCAGCGAGCGGAGTCTGCCGGGGCCAGGGTGTTCTCACCTCGCGCGACCGCTCGAACAACGCCGAACAGATGAGCCATCGAGACGGACTTGTGCAGCACCCCGGCCGCTCCCGCCTCCACCGCACGCCCCAGTTCGACGTCGTCGGTCAACGCGGTGAGAACCACGCAGCCGAGGTCTGAATGACGCTCGCGCAGCGCGGCGATCGTGGCGACCCCTGCCATCCCGGGCAGATCGAGGTCGATCACCGCGACGTCCGCTCCAGTCGCCAGCGTCAGGGCATCCTCGCCGCGCCCGACCTGCCCGACCACCTCGAGGTCCTGTTCCATCTCGGCCATCCCCGCCAGGGCCTGGGCGAAGCTGGCGTGGTCCTCGACCAACAGGATCCGGATCACGTCGCCACCTGGAGCTTCACCACGACCTCCGTCCCCGTGGCCTCCGGTCCATCGGCCAGGTGCAGGCTGCCGCCATGACCAAGAGCGATCTTCTCGGCAAGGTAGAGGCCCAACCCCAGCCCCTCTGTTCCCACCGCGTTGCGCCCGCGAACCGATCGTCGCAGGACCATCGTCCGCTCCCCAGCTGGGATGCCGGGCCCGCAGTCGATCATCGTCACCTCGAAGTCATCCTGGAAACGTCGTCCGATGATGCGGATCGGGGTCCCAGAAGGCGAGAACCTGACGGCGTTCATCAACAGATTGCGCAGCAGCTGCCCGAGACGGACCGGGTCAGCGAGAACACGATCGTCAGCGCAGTCCACCAACACCGCGTGGGATGTGTCGAGTCCCTCCACGAACCGCTGGGCCTCTACCAGTAGCGGGCGGATCCGCACCGCTCGAAGCTCGCAGGTGAACTCCTCGCGGGTGAGATCTCGAAGCTCATCGATGCGACCGACCAGTTCGAGCAGGCCATTCGCTTCCGTCTGCATGTCGTTGAGCGCGCCCTTGAGCTCGGCGGAGTGTGGCTGGGGGATCTTGGCAGCGATCAGCTCCGAGTAGTTGCGGATCGCCGCGATTGGGGTCGCGAGCTCATGGGTGACGATCGACCGGAACAGCTCCTCCTTCTCCGCAAAGCCCCCGAGCTCGTCGACGAGCCGGGAGTGATGGTGAATGTCACTCGCCTGCACGCGCACCGTGCGCGACCGTGTGGCGTACAGGTGTCTCAGTTGTACGACCGCGCCGGCAAGTAGGAACGCGAAGGCGCTCAGCCGAAGGGCATCCGCCGACGTCACGATCGGCCCGAGCAACGCGGGGTAGAGGATCTCATGCAGTTGCGCGTAGACCTGCAGCGCCAAAGCCAATGAGACCCACAGCAGCACGAGCGTGCCCGTCGTTCGATAGAGGCGACCCGCGAGCCAACTTCCTACCGCGAACAGCACGCCCGGAACTGCCTGCAGGACGATGTGCGCCAGCGGTTCCACGATCGTGAGCGAGGTTCCAGCTGCAGAGATCGTCACGGGAGCAACGAGCCCATCGCGACCGGCGATCACCAGCAGTTCGATCGTCAGGAAGGCGAACAGCGCCCAGCCCAGCGTCAGCCGAAGCCCCAAACGCGGTCGCTGCACCGCCGCGACGATGAACAACAGCCCAGCGACGTGGCGGGCCGCAACCCACGGGTAAAAGGCCAGACCGTGATCGCCAGGCAGGCGACCACTCCCTGCGTACGGGCCGATACCGAATGCGGCGTTCGCCAGCGCGATGACCACCAGGGCGGCGACAATCGTGTGACATGCGGGCGGGAGGTCCCGTTCACCTGGCAGCGCGAGCACGACGGCGGCGAACAGGAGCGCGCAGACCCCCACCACCTCGATCACAACCCTTGCGCTCGGACTCGCCATCTCGAGGCGTGCAGCAGGAACGGCCAGGCTGAGCACCGTGTACGCGGCCACGCACAGCAGCAGCGTGACATGGAACCGGCCGACGCGCGCCACCCTGGCTCCCTACGCGTGGAGAGGAAGTCCGATCCTAGGCATCAGTCCTTTTGGGTGCAGTTTCGGTCACTTCCAGGGCGAATCCGGCGAAACCGCACCCAACGAGCCGGGGGTGACCGCAACTGCACCCAAAGAAGCGGCCCGGGATGGGTGATTTCCTCGAATGCCCTGCCGCAGATGGGCGTGCGAGGCTGGTGGGCGAGGGGGACTTGAACCCCCATGTCCTTACGGACACACGGACCTGAACCGCGCTGGTCCCGGGGGGTATTGCGAAGTCCCAAGACGTCCCTGGATCGGCAGAATTCAAGGGTTTTGTCCCCCACCATCCCGGTCGATTCTGCGGGGTCGCGCGAAGCGCGGGTCCACGGTGGGTCCACGAGCGGTCCGAAACACCACCCGGTCACATCGCTCAAAGGTCGTCCCTTCCACCTCGAGCAGGCCGGGCTGACCGTGACCGGGACCGCGCTCGCGGCCCGGGCCGCCACCGAACTCGAAACGTCCGCCGGGATCCCCTCGACAACCTTGGCCAGGCTGCTCACCCAGCTCGACGCGCAGGATCGTCACGGTGCCCCCGGACCCTGGCGGCCCGGACGGCACGTCCTGGTCGTCGATGAAGCCGGGATGATCGGCACCCGCCAACTCGCACGCCTGCTCGCACACGCCCAACGGCGCGACGTCAAAGTCGTCCTGGTTGGTGACCCACACCAGCTGCCCGAAATCCAGGCGGGCGGGCTGTTTCGGGCGCTCGCGACCCGGCTGCCCGCCATCGAGCTGCACACCAACCGCCGCCAGCACGCCCCCTGGGAACGCGACGCACTTGACCAGCTGCGCGACGGCCATATCCCCGACGCCATCGGCGCCTACCTGCAACACGGACGCATCACCGCCACCGACACCGCCGAAGCCGCCCGCGAAGCCCTCGTCGCCGACTGGTGGGACGCGTTCGCACAGCACGGACCCCGCGCCGTGATGATCGGGCTGCGACGGGCCGAAGTCGACGACCTCAACCGCCGCGCCCGAGCACGGCTCACCGCCGCATGCTTCAACGTGCTCGCTGCCATCCTGGACCATGCGGTCAGGCACGGCGTGATCATCCGCAGCGTCGCCCGCGGCGTCGAACTGCCTCGGACGGCACCAGCGACACGGCGCTTCCTCACCGCGCCGGAGCTGGCTCGCCTGGCCGGGACCATCGACCCCGTGTACCGCACCCTGGTCCTGATCCTCGGCTACTCCGGGATCCGGTTCGGCGAAGCGGTTGCCCTCCGACGACGCGCCTGCGACCTGCTGCGCCGGCAGCTTCGGATCGTCGAGAGTGCGACCGAAGTCGGCGGAGAACTGTCCTGGGGCTTGCCCAAGACCCACCGACAACGAGCCGTGAGCCTGCCCCGCTTCGTCACCGAGGCCCTCGCCGAGCACCTCGACCAGCGGGTCCCGGCCTCGACCGACGCGCTGGTGTTCACCTCGGACCTCGACGGACCGCTGCGACACGGCCGGTTCCTTCGGACCTTCTGGCAGCCCGCCGTGGCCGCCGCCAACATGCCCGAGGGCCTGACCCCGCACGAGCTGCGACACACGGCCGCATCATTGCTGATCGCCAGCGGTGCCGGCCCCAAGTCCGTCCAGGGCCAACTCGGCCACTCCACGATCACCACAACGTTCGACACCTACGGGCACCTGTTCGAAGGACACCTCGACGACGTCATGGATCGACTGGACGCCGAAT
>Ga0326597_10002535_pt1 | contig 27162 bp, 27 predicted proteins | sample RVTome_12_FD_203789 | JGI IMG/M metagenome (GOLD analysis project Ga0326597, IMG submission 203789) | Soil microbial communities from uranium-contaminated site in the Upper Colorado River Basin, Wyoming, United States - RVT100D185 | ecosystem: Environmental > Terrestrial > Soil > Contaminated >... | reverse complement strand
CGAGCTCTAGCGCACGTACAGGGCGCCGTTCATCACCGCTGGGTGGACGACACACACGAAGTAGTAGTCGCCCGCGGCAAGGGTGGTGGCGGGATAGTCGATGGTCTTGTTCGGACCGCTGATCGTGTCACCGACCATGAACGAGGTCGCCTTCGACCGATCGCCGTAGATGGCCACGTTGTGAGGTTCCGACTCTAGGTTCGTGAGCCGCACGACGAACTCCTGACCCGCCGCCGCCACCATGCATGGCGCGCTGAACTTCAGTTGATCGGCCGAGATCTCGATCACTCCCTGGCTGTCGGCTCGGGCGCAGGCGGCAGGCGGCTCGGCACCCGAAGGGAGGGGCGTCCACTCGGCGGACGATGCCGAGCATGCTGACAGCGCCAGTAGCAGCCCCAGAGCGGCGGTGCTGGCAATTCGTGATTTCAACTGGCTTCACTCCTGACCTGATATCCCTTGGCGGTGGCCTCGATCTGGATCGGCAGGTCGCCGGGGTCGTGGGTGAAGTAGCACCACCACCCCTCCGCGACGGCACGCGCAACGAGCTCGTTGCGAACCTCGACGGCCTGGATCGGGTAGTCGTCGAAGGCGCTCGTCCAGCGCACCGGGATCTGCCAGCGGGTCGGGATCAGGTCGCCCCACAAGATCGCATGCTCACCGACGGCTTCGTCGCGCGCCTCGCTGCGGGTCCCGAGCAGGACCGCCTGCGATCCGCGGGTGTGGCCGCCGGTCGGCAGCACGCTCACGCCGGCCACCAGCTCGACTTCGCCCTGCACTTCCGCCAGAAGGCCGGCGCTGCGCACCAGGTCCAGCTGGTCGCGCTCCATGATCCCGGCCAGGCGCAACTCGTCCCCGTGGGCCGCCTCGGCTTCGTCCCGCTGCACCACGTATCGGGCGCGAGGAAAGTTCGGGTTGCCGTCGGCGTCGACCATCCCGCCAGCATGGTCGTAGTGCAGGTGGCTCACCACCACGAAGTCGATGCTCGCCGGGTCCACGCTCACGGCTCGGAGCGCCGCCGCCGGATCGCCGCCCTCGACCCCCTTGATGTCGCGATCTTTGTCGGTCATGCGGACCCCGGTGCCGGTCTCGACCAGGATCCGCTTGCCGCCCGCTTCGACCAGGAGGAGGTTGAGGCGGCACAGGATGCGGCCGCGGTCATCGGCCTCCACCAGGCGAGACCACAGGGGTCGGGGGACGACGCCGAAGAAGGCGCCAGCGTCGGGCCGGAACCAGCCCGCGCGGACGACGCGGACGCGGACGTCACCGGCGTAGACGCGAGCCTGGCGCGCAGGCGTGATGGCGAAGAGTGGCTCGGTTACGTCGGACTCCGGCTGCTGGGGCGGGGGCTCAGCGCTTGATGCGACCTCGCTCGAAGTCGCGATGGTACAGGCTTGCCGTCGGGTCCCGCTGCCCGCGGTACTTGCTCCCGATGCTGGCATCCCCGTAGCCGACCTCCGCCGGGCTCGACAGGCGCTGGAAGCTGATCTGGCCGATCTTCATGCCGTCGTACAGGGTGATCGGGAGGTTCGCCACGTTCGAGAGCTCCAGGGTCAGGTTCCCCTCCCAGCCCGGATCCACGTACCCGGCGGTGGAGTGGATAAGCAGCCCCAGTCGCCCTAAAGAACTTTTCCCCTCCAATCGGGCGACCATGTCGTTGGGCAGTTGAACCCGCTCGAAGGTCGAGCCGAGGACGAATTCGCCCGGATGCAGGATGAAGGGGTCATCGCCGCCGATCTCGACCAGCTCGGTCAACTCCGGCTGATCGGCCCGCACGTCGATGTACGGGTAGCGGCTGTTGCGGAAGACGCGGAAGCGCCGGTCCAGGTGAAGGTCCACGCTGGATGGCTGCACCGCCTCGGGGATGAACGGGTCGATGACGATGCGGCCGGAGGCGATCTCGGCCCGGATGTCCCGATCGGAGAGGACCACTAGCCGTCCGCGGGCGTGCGCTGCTTCATCAGCCGGTCGACCTCGCGCTTGAGGGTCGAGATGTCCTCGTAGCTGTGGTAGACCGATGCAAAGCGGATGTACGCGAGCTGGTCGATGTCGCGCAGGACCTCGGTGGCGAGGCGACCGATCTCCTTGCTGGTCACCTCCGGCTCGCCGCGCGCACGCAGGCCGCTCTCGATGTCGTCGACCGCCTGCTCGACGCGCGCAAGCGTCACCGGACGCTTCTCCAGCGCTCGCATCAGCCCCGCCTGGAGCTTGCCGCGGTCGAACTCCTGGCGGCTTCCATCGCGCTTGATGACGGTCAGGCGCGCCCCCTCGGGACGCTCGTAGGTCGTGAACCGATACGAGCACTGCTCGCATTCCCGCCGGCGGCGGATCGTGCCTCCCCCTTCGAGGTCACGCGAGTCGATGACGCGCGTGCCCGACTCGTTGCAGCGTGGACAGAGCATGCAGGCTCCCCGTGCGGACTACACCAGTGGTGGTACCGCTGCCGAGGATACCACAACATGTGCCCGGTTCTAGCCCTCGCGAATGCGTCCCAGTCGCGTCGCGACGGTGGCTTCGGCCGGCATCCCCGGCTCCCAGGTCAACAGCGTGGCGACGAGCTCCTGCATCCGCAGGCGGGCATGCAGGATGTTCAGGTGGCCGCGCTTCCAGTAGGTGAGCGGCTCCTCGTCGTCGGGTGGCCGGTACGGCAGGCGGGTGATCCCGCAGCCGCGCTCGGCGGTGACGATCCCGCGCAGCGCCCGCTCGAGGCTTGCCTCGTATTCGGCGTGGAGCCCGTGCAGCTCCTCGGGCGCGAGCATCCCACGCACGGACTCGGCTGCCTGGTCCAGCTTCTCCTCGCCGGCCTGCAGGTCGATCAGGGCTTCGTCCGGGTCGGCGTCGCGGCGACGCAGGGCGTCGACCAGGTCGCCGAGCGTCGTCAGCTCGAGGTCGATCATGCTGGTCAGGTCCGCCAGGCTGCGCCGATACGCCTGCAGCTCGCGACGGTGCGACCTCGGCCGGCGCGACCGTCGGCCGCCGAGCAGGGCGGGCAGGGTCGAGAAGACGAGCCATGCCAGGCCCAGGGGTACGACGGCGGCCGGGCGCGAACGCATCGGTGCTATAGGCCCCTTCGGCGCCGGATCTCGGCGGTCAGCTTGGGAACGATCGCGAACAGGTCCCCCACCACGAACACGTCAGCAAACTCGCCGATCGGGGCGTCGGGATCCTTGTTGATGGCGAGCACGTTCTCGGCGGTCTGCATCCCGACCCGGTGCTGGATCGCGCCGCTGATCCCACAGCCGACGTAGAGCGCCGGCTTGACGACCTTCCCGGTCTGGCCAATCTGGAGCTGGTACGGGACCCACCCGGCATCGGCCGCGGCCCGGCTGGCGCCCACCGCACCTCCCAGCGCGGCCGCCAGCTCGTGGAGCGGCGCGAACCCCTCCGCGCTGCCGACACCTCGCCCGCCGGCGATGATGACCTTCGCCTCCTCGAGGTTCGCCACGGCCGCCTCGGCAGGATGGGATTCGACGATGCGCGCCGCCCCGAGCGGTCCCGCCTCGGAGGCCGGCGCCTCGGAGACGGCGGCCGTGCCGCTGCCGCCTTCCCGCGGGGTGAAGGTGCTCGGCAGCACCAGCACCACCGCCGGCTGCGCGGCGCCCTCGGTCGGCTCGCTGACGGTGATGACCGCCCCCTGCAGCGTGGCCTGCTCAGTCCGCAGCCTGCCCTCCTCGAGGCGCACCGCGCGCACGGGCCCGAATGCGGGCACCGCGAGCAGCCCCACCAGGGCCGCCGCCAGGTCGCGACCGTTCGGAGTCGCCGGGGCGAGCACGGCCAGGGGCGCCAGGTCGCGGACTGCGGCGGCCGCGGCCATGGCGTGGGCAATGGCAGGCGACGCGTCGTCGCCGAGGACCACCGCGCGGGTTGCACCGGCGGCCCCCAACTCCGCGGCGCCGCCCGCACCAGGGCCATACGCCAGCGCCACCGCGGCCCCCCCGCTCTGTGCCGCCAGCTCGGCGGCCCCGGCGGCCAGCTCGAGGGCCGCGCGCGTCGGCGATCCGTCGCTGAATTCGGCGAGGAAGGCGATCTCGTTGCTCATCAGACGAGCTTCCGGGCGGCGAGCCAGTCAACGATCCGCGTCACCGCCTCGTCCGGGCTCACGTTCTCGACGCGCTCGGTCGGCGGCTTGGCCTCGGGCTTGCGGGCCTCCACGACCCGGGTCATCGCGGCCCCATGGAGCTCGTCGGCGGAGAGGCCGACGTCGGCGAGGCTCCAGGTCTCCATCGGCTTGCGCTTGGCGGACATGATCCCCTTCAGCGACGCGTAACGCGGCTCGCCGACCTGGTCGGTCACGCTGGCCACCACCGGAAGCGGCGCCTCGACGATGTCGAACCCGTCGGCCGTCAGGCGCCGGATGCGCGCCATAGCACCTTCGATGCTCAACTCGGCCCCGTAGGAGAGGAGCGGTACGCCACGCAGGGCGGCCACCGCGCCCGGGACTAGCGAGCCCCGCGCGTCATCGGACGCCATCCCCATCAGCGCGACGTCGGGCGCCAGCTTGTCGAGCGCCGCCGCCAGGACCCGGGCGGTGGCCCAGGCATCGGCTCCGCCGAGGGCGGGATCGGTGACGAGGGTCGCGTCGTCGCCCCCCATCGCCAGCGCGCGGCGCAGCGCCTCGGCCGCCTGCTCGGGACCCATCGACAGGTAGCCGACCGATTCGACCGCGCCGGACTCCTGCAGCCGCAGTGCCTGCTCGATCGCGTACTCGTCCAGGGGATTGATCACCGCCTCGGCAGCGGCTCGGTCGAGCCGCAGGTCGGCGGTGTAGCGCTTCTCGGCGGTGGTGGCGGGGACCTGCTTGATGCAGACCACGATCTTCAGGCTGATGGCGAGACTCCCCTGCTACCTGCCCGGCCGGGACACGCCCGCCCGTCGAAGGACCTGACGCGCCACGATCATCCGCTGGACCTGCTGCGTGCCTTCGTACAGCTGGGTGATCTTCGCGTCGCGCATCATGCGCTCGACAGGGTACTCGTTCACGTAGCCATAACCGCCGAGGACCTGCACGGCATCGGTGGTCACCCGCATCGCGGTGTCGCCGGCGATGAGCTTGGCGGAGCTGGTCCAGTACGCCAGGTCGGGGGCGTCCGCGTCCACCGCGGCGGCCGCCGCGTAGGTCAGCTGCCTGGCGGCCTCGACCCCGCTGGCCATGTCGGCCAGCATGAACTGGATCCCCTGCAGATCGGCGATCCGCTCGCCGAACTGCTCGCGCTGGGCCGCGTAGCCGACCGCGAAGTCGAGCGCGCCCTGGGCGATGCCGACCGCCTGGGCGGCGATCGAGAGGCGCGACCGATCGAGGGTGGCCATCGCCACCGCGAAGCCCTCCCCCTCCGCGCCGAGCCGGTTGGCGACCGGGACGCGCACGTCGTCGAAGTGCAGCTCCGCGGTGGGCGAGCCCCGGATCCCCATCTTGTGCTCCAGCCGCGGCGCCGAGAAGCCGGGGGTGTCAGTCTCGACGATGAAAGCGCTCAGGCGCTTGCGTCCGCCTGCGTCGGGATCGGTGACGGCGAAGACCGTGACCAGGTTCGCGATGGAGCCGTGCGTGATGAAGCGCTTGCTGCCGGAGAGCAGGTAGTCGTCGCCGTCCCGGCGGGCCCGCATCCGGATGCCGGCCACGTCGCTCCCGGCGCTGGCCTCGGTCAGCGCGAAGGCCGCCAGCCACTCGCCGCTGGCGAGGCGCGGGAAGTAGCGTTCCTGCTGCTCCCCGGAGCCTGCCACCATGATCGGCAGGGCACCCAGCTTCTGCACGATGACGATCAGGCTGGTCGTGGCGTCGGCCCGCGCGATCTCCTCGACCACGATCGCCTGCGCGATGTTGTCGAGCTCGGTGCCTCCGAAGCGCTCGGCGAAGGAGATGCCGAGCAGGTCCTGCTTGGCGAGCAGCTCCTTGAGATCCCACGGAAACTCCGCGGAAGCGTCGATCTCGGCCGCGCGGGGGGCGACGCGCTCGTCGGCCAGCTCGCGCACCATGGCGCGCAGCTCGTCGTGGTCGGTGGTCGGGCGGTAGGTCACGCGGATCCTTTCGCCGGATTCAGGGTGCGGAAAGCCTGTCAGCAGGATACCGAATCGGGACGGGCTCCCCGCGCCCGGCGAGCACGAATGGGCCGACAGCTCAGACGATCGGTCCCTGGACCTCCACCTGGTCGCCGCTGATCCGCGCGTGATACGCGACCTGGCGGGTGGCGGCGGGCCCATGCCTGACCGCCCCATCGCTGAGGCGGAAGGCAGACGCATGCCACGGACAGACGATGGTGTCCCCCACCAGCGTCCCCTGCGAGAGCGGTCCGCCCGCGTGCGAGCAGGTCTCCTTGAGGGCATACACCACGTCGCCGCGGCGAACGACCACCAGGGCCGTGGCACCCAGCATCGCCTTCGTGGGCGTCGCCTCGGGAAGGTCGGCCGCCGGCAGCAGGGCGGTGTAGTCCTTCGCCTTCCTGCCCCCGGCGAAGGCGTTGTGGTTGACCATGTAGCCGTACTTGAAGACGACGTGCCCGCCGATGAAGGCGCCCACGCTGAGCACCCCGAACCCCGCCACGATCAGCCAGCCGGCGAGAGCGTCGCCGTCGGCCAGCAGCGCAACGAAGGCGACGATCAGGACCACGGTCGCCACGATGTTGATCAGGCCGTGCAGCCCGACCATGTGCCGCTCGTCCCCGGTGGCGGTGTCCTTGAAGTCGGTCAACCCGGTGACGATCGCCGACAGGCCTGCCAGCCAGGTGAGCCCCAGCACCCAGAGGATCGCCACGCGCAGGTCGGCCACGCCCAGCCAGCTGAGCAGCTGAAGCATGAAGGCGACCGTTGCTCCGCCGACCACCACGTCGACCACGACCGGATGCAGCGAATGGCCGAGCCACGAACCATTCAGGAAGTCCTGCAGCAGCTTGCCCGGGCGACCGAGCCCCCGGTAGATCGCCTCGACCACTCCAGCGGTCCCATTCCAGAGGCGGGCCCATGGCCGCGCCCATCGCTCAAGCATCTCGATGCTCCCTACGCGAGCCGATACATCCCGCGCGCCTCAGCCGGCGACCTCGATCGCCCATTCGCGGAAGACGGCGAGGTAGCGGTCGACCTCGTCGTCAGTGTGCTGGACCGAGAGGGTCCACTGGTCGTCTGGTGCGGGGGGCAACAGGATGCCGCGATTGGCCAGGAACCAGAACGACGATGCCCACAGCTCGTCGTCCAGGCCGATGAAGTCGCGGTAGCCGGTGACCCGCTGCGGTGCGAACATCACGATCCCCTTCGGCCCGACGTTGATGGCGTACCCCGGCAGCCCGAACTGATCGACGATCTCCTGGCTCCCGGCAGTCAGCCGATCCCCCATCGCCTGGAGGCGGGGGTAGACGTCGGGGGTCAGCACCTTGGTGAGGACGGCCAACGCTGCGGCCATCACCAGCGGCGAGCCGTTCATGGTGCCCATGTGGGCCACCCGCGACGTGCCCCCGAAGGACGAGTGGGCCAATCCGGACTCGATCAGCGGCGCCCTGGCTCCGCCCTCGATCACCCGCATCACCTCTTCGCGCCCGCCGAAGGCGCCGATCGGTGTCCCGCCGCCGATGCTCTTGGCGAGGCAGAAGAGATCCGGCTGAACGCCGAAGTACTCGGTCGCGCCGCCGTAGGCGATCACGACGCCGGTCTTCACCTCGTCGAAGATGAGGACGGTGCCGTGGGCGGTGGCCAGCTCGCGCAGCCGCTCGAGGAACCCCGGCTCGGGCGGAACGACGCCGATGTTGAACTGCACCGCCTCGACGATGATTGCGGCGATCTCACCGCGGTGGCGCTCGAGGATCTGCTCCACGATCTCGGCCTGGTTGAACGGGGCCACCACCGTCTCGGCGAGCCGGCTGCGGGGGATCCCCGCACTGGTGGGGACGCTGTTGGGGGCCTCGACGTCGCCGATCTGGTCGCGGGGCGGCTGGATGCTGATCAGCACGTCGTCGTGGTGGCCGTGGTAGCCGCCCTCGAACTTGACGATCTTCTCGCGACCGGTGAAGCCGCGGGCGACCCGGATGGCATCCATGGTGGCCTCGGTGCCGGAGTTGCTGAACCGGACCTTGTCAGCGCGGAAGCGGCGCTTCAGCTCCTCGGCGACGAGGATCTGCTCTTCGATCGGGAAGGTGAAGGCGGTGCCGATGGCGGCACGTCGCTGGACCGCCTCCACGAAGACGGGATGCGAGTGGCCCGCCGCCAGGACCCCCAGCGCCATGTCGAAGTCGAGGTACTCGTTGCCGTCGACATCCCACATCCGTGAGCCGCGGCCCTCGCTGATGAAGAGCGGATAGGGATCGTAGGTCTGGAAGGAGCTGGCCACCCCCAGCGGCATCGACGCGAGCGCTCGCCGGTGGAGCTCCGCGCTGCGCGGCGTGCGCGCGCGATAGGCTGCCTCCTCGCGCGACACGATCGCCTTGACCCGCGCGCGATCGACCTCTCGACGTTCGACGATGGCCACGTGTCCCTCCTTCTCGCGAACCGATCCTAGCCGATCGGCGCCCGGCACGGCCACCCGGCCCCACCGGTGGTCGAGCCTACGGCCAGATTCTGCGGAACCCGCGGCTCAACGACCGGTCCGGCGCCTCCAGGGCCCAGGCCCCGGTGGCGTCGGCCAGCAGCTCGGCCACGTCGCGCACTGCCACGTCTGCCCGATCGAGGTCGTCCACCCCGTCGCGCAGCATCACCAGGCAGAAGGGACAGGCGGTTGCGATCGCCGACGGCGAGGTCGCCAGCGCCTGCTCGGTGCGGCGATGGTTGATGCGCTGCCCCTCGCGCTCCTCCATCCACATCCGCGCACCGCCGGCGCCGCAGCACAGCCCCTTGCGGTGGTGCTGCTCCATCTCGACCACGGTCTGGCCGGGGACCGCCTGAACCACGCGCCGCCCCTCGTCGTAGACCTGGTTGTAGCGCCCCAGGTAGCAGGCGTCGTGGTAGGCGACCACCGCCTCGTTGCCGCGATCGGCCGTCAGGCGCCCGTCGGCGATCAGGGTGTCGAGCAGCTGGGTGTGATGCACCACCTCCACGCCGGAGAGGCCGAACTGCGGGTACTCGTTCCGGATCGTGTTGAAGCAGTGCGGGCAGCTGGCCACGATGGTGCGCACGCTGTGCTCGTCGTGTGCCGCGGTCAGCGTGGCGACGTTCTCCTCCGCCAGCATCTGGAACAGGTATTCGTTGCCGGCACGGCGGGCCGGGTCGCCGCTGCAGGTCTCCCGCGGGCCGAGCACGGCGAATGGCACGTCGGCCTGCTTCAGGAGGGCCGCCATGGCGCGCACGACCTTGCGATTGCGGTCGTCGAAGGCGCCCGCGCAGCCAACCCAGTAGAGCACCCCGCGGTGCACCGCGGCGGAGCCGCCATCGGCTCCCAGCACCGGCACATCCATCCCCTTCGCCCAGTCGAGACGCGCGCTGCGTGGCTGGCCCCAGGGGTTGCCGGCCGTCTCCATGTTCCGGAACGCCGCGTTCAGCTCCTTCGGGAAGCGGCTCTCCTCCAGCACCAGGTTGCGCCGGATCTCGACGATGCTGTCGACGTGCTCGATCAGCACCGGGCACCCCTCCACGCACCAGCCGCAGGTGGTGCACTGCCAGACCGCCTCCTCGGGGATGGCGTGGTCCACCAGCGGCAGTGAGAGCGCCTCGACAGCCCGCTCGCGCGCGAGGCCGAGTGAGCCGTCGGCAGCCGCGGCACCGCCTGGGGCTCCGCCCTTTGCCGCCCGCTGCGCCCCGGCGGCAGCCGCGAGCGCCGTCTCCGCGGCCACGATCTGGTCGCGCAGACCCTCCATGAAATGCTTGGGGGAGAGGGTCTTGCCGGTCATCGAGGCGGGGCAGAACTCCATGCAGCGGCCGCACTCGGTGCACGACAGCCCGTCGAGCAGGTGCCGCCAGGTGAGGTCCTTCAGCCCCTTCGCGCCGAACACCAGCTCCTCTCCCGGCGCCGGCTCGGCCTCGAGGTCCATCTTGCGCAGCGCGCCGCGCGGCTCCAGGTTGCGCAGGTAGACGTTCGGCTCACTGGTCAGGATGTGGAGGTGCTTGCTGTAGGGCAGGTACGTGCCGAAGGCCATCACGAAGCCGATGTGCAGCCAGGCCAGGATCCCAAACCCGGTCGTGGCGGCCTCGGCGCCGAGCGGCTCGAGAACAAGAGAGAGCGGGCCGGCCAGGAGCGCGGCCACGCGTGCCGGATCGTCCGGGTGCGTCACGAAGCGGAGGGCGTCGCCCGCCACCTCGGTGACCACGACCCCCAGGATCATGGCCAGGATGATGAATGCGTCGCGGCTCAGGGCCAGGCGCACGGGCCGCTGCACGACGCGCCGCCAGGTGGCGTAGACCAGGGCTCCCAGCACCAGGCCGATGAACAGGTTGGCGATGGCGACCGCCGCCAGCCAGGCGATGCCACCCAGCGGCCAGCGCAGGATCGTCTCCACCAGCCCGTTGGTGAAGTAGTTCCCGGTCGTCACCAGCAGGACCAGGAAGCCCCAGAAGATGAAGGCGTGCATCAGCCCGGGCCCCAGCTCATTGAGAAGCCGTCGCTGCGCGATGACGTACACGATCACGCCCCAGATGCGGCGCAGCGGCTGGTCGAGGCGGTCGATCGGGCGGCCGGCGCGCAGGACCGCCAGGTGGCGGCTGGCGCGGCGCCAGAAGAGCGCGATGGCGGCTACGGCCGGCACCACGATCAGCGGGTAGTACGGGATTCCGGCCTCCATCCGGGCCATGCTACCCGGCGCTCCGGCGGCGCATGGGTGAGAAACCGGCGCTAGTGATCCCCGCCGGCGAGCTGCTCCAGGGCGTGTCGCAGGACCGGCATGACCGCCTGCAGGGACTCGATCGCGCCGCGCGGCGATCCCGGCAGGTTCAGGATCAGGGTCGTTCCGCGGGCGCCGACCACGCCCCGGGAGAGTGAGGCCATCGGCGTCGAGGCGAGGCCCGCCGCGCGCATCAGCTCCGCCAGCCCGGGCACCTCGCGGTCCACGGCCCGCAGGGTGGCGGCGGGGGTGCGATCGCCAGGCGTCAGGCCCGTCCCGCCACTCGTCACGATCAGGCGCGCTCCAGCGTCGGCGAGCCGGACGAGCATGGTCGCTATCAGTTCCTCGTCGTCGGGCAGGACGACCGCCTCGGGCGCCACGGCGAAGCCGGCCTCGCGCAGAGCGGCGACCACGGCTGGACCGGATTCATCCTGGCGTTCGCCGGAGGCGGCGCGGGTCGAGCAGGTGATCACCGTCGCCTCGTGAACGGCGGTCGCTTCGTCTGGGACCGCGGCGCTCCCATCCTTCGACCAGGCACCGCTGCGACCGCCCTCCTTGGCCAGCAGCTCGACGCGCTCGATGACGATGTCGCGCTGCAGCGCCTTGGCCATGTCGTAGAGCGTCAGCGCCGCCACGCTCACGGCGGTGAGCGTCTCCATCTCGACCCCGGTCCGCGCCGTGGCGCGCGCCTCGGCCCGGATCGTGACGAGCCCCGATGCGCGGTCGGCGGTCAGCTCCACATCGACCCGGTCGAGCGGGATGGGATGGCACAGCGGGATCAGGTCCGCGGTGCGCTTGGCCGCGGCGATCCCCGCCAGGCGGGCGACGACGAAGGCGTCGCCCTTGGGGCCGCCGGCATCCAGCAGCGTGGCCAGGACCTCCGGCCGCATCCGCACGCTCGCCGCCGCCGCGGCCCGGCGCGCTGTGACCGGCTTGCTCCCGACGTCGACCATCCGCGGTGCGCCGTCGTCGCCGAGGTGCGATGGCTTCACGAGACTCCTCGCAGCAGGATGGCATCGTAGCGAGCGCCGGCCTCCCCCGCCGCCTCCCCCTCGGGCACGATCATCAGCGCGTTCGCTGCCGCCAGCGCGCGGAGCTGGGCCGATCCCTGCCCTCCCGCCGCTCTCGCCAGCCAGCCGTCGGGACCGGGCTCCACGATCACCCGCAGATACGCCCGCCGCTCACGGTCCTTATGCATGGTCTCGGCGAGGCGTGCGGAGAGGTGGATCCGCCCATCGCCGACCAGCCCCAGCATGCCGCGCAGCAGGATCCGGACGAACAGCTCGAAGGTCACCAGGGCGCTCACCGGGTTCCCCGGCAGCCCGACCACCGGCCGGCCGCCGATCGATCCGAAGGCGAGCGGCTTCCCCGGCTGGACGGCGATCCGCCAGAACGCCAGCTCGCCGAGCCGCTCGATCGCCGTGCGCACGTGGTCATGGCGCCCCACGCTGACGCCCCCGCTGGCGACGAGCAGGTCCGCGGCCCCCGCACCCGCCCGCAGCGCCGCTTCGATCGCGGCGGGCTCGTCGCGGACGGGCGGCAGGAGCATCGGTTCCCCGCCCGCCTCCCGCACCGCGGCGGCCAGCGAGACCGAGTTGGCGTCATGGATCTGCCCCGCGCGCAGCGGCTCCCCCGGCGTCGCGAGCTCGTCCCCGGTCGAGAGGATGGCGACCAGCGGTCGCCGCCGGACCGCGATCTGCCCGATCCCCAGCGACGCAAGCACGGCGATCGTGGCCGAGGAGAGCGGCTCGGCCGGGAGCTCGACCCGCTCGCCGCGACGGGTGTCGTGCCCCCGCGCGCGCACGTTGACGCCGACCTCGGTCGACGGGAGGCGAACGCGATCGGTGCCAATCAGCTCCCCCTGCTCCAGCGGGATCACCGCGTCCGCACCGGGGGGCAGCGGGGCGCCGGTCATGATCCGGACCGTCGTCCCGGGCTCCACGCTCGGGAGCGAGCCAACGCCTGCCGCCACCTCGCCGACGACGGACAGCTCACCGGGAGCATCGGCGGAGCGCAGGGCGAAGCCGTCCATCGAGGAGTTGGCAAAGGGCGGCACGTCAACCGCGGCGGTCACGCTCGCCACGGCGGGGGTTCGCCCGGTCGCCTCCTCCAGGCTCACCTGCTCGGGCTCGGTCAGGCGGACGCGGGACAGGATTCGGTCGCGGGCCTCCTCGACGGAGAGCATCGGGCTAGACGCCCAGGCGCATCCGCGCCTCGATCAGCCGCAGGATGCCGGCCCGGGTCAGCAGGCCGACGACGGTGCGGCCCCCATCGGTGACGACCGGCAGCTGGTTCACCTCCCGCTCTTGGAGCAGCTTGAGGGCCGCCTCCAGCTCGGCGTCGGGCGCGATCGTGGCGAGGTCGGCGTAGCGGGTCATGATGTCGGTCACGCGGGCCCCCTCCCAGTTCTCGCGCGGCATGCCCCGGACATCGGAGAGGGTCACGATGCCGGCCAGTCCCCCGTCGTCGTGGCGGACCAGGAACGACCGACCCCCTCCGCGGATCAGGCGCTCGTTGACGAGGTCGGCGACCGATTCGTTGGGCGTAATCGAGGGCGGGTCCCCCTCCATCACCTCGCGAACCTTGATCCCGCGCAGCGCGTGCTCGACGCTCAGCTGCGCGATGGTCGATTCGGCGGCGTTCGAGAGGAACCAGCCGATCAGGGCCAGCCACACGCCGTTGAACAGGTTTGAGGTCTGGAAGATCACGAAGACGCCGGCGGCAATGAGCAGGTAGCCGAAGAGACGCCCGATCCCCGCTGCGTTGCGCGTCGCCGCATTGCGGTCGCCACGGACCTTCCACAGGATCGCGTGCAGGATTCGCCCGCCGTCCATGGGGAAGCCCGGGACCAGGTTGAAGAGGCCCAGGGTGATGTTGATGAAGCCGAGCCAGCCAACCAGCGCGTCGAGCTGCGGCTGACCGATCACGAAGTCGATGGCGACCAGCACGGCGCCGACGAGCAGGCTCGTCAGCGGACCGGCCGCCGCGATCAGCGCCTCGTCGCGGGGCCGCTTGGGATCCCCCTCCAGTGTCGCCGCGCCACCGAAGATGAAGAGGGTGATGTCGCGCACCTTGAACCCGAAGCGGCGTGCCACCAGGGCGTGGCTCAGCTCGTGGGCAAGCACCGAGCCGAAGAAGAGCAGCGAGATCGCGCCTCCGATGACCCAGTACAGGGCCGGCGCCCAGGTCGGGTAGACATGCGGCAGCTGGCCCGCGGCCATCGTGTAGGTCACGATCAGGAAGATCACGAACCAGGAGGGATGCAGGCCGATCTGGATCCCGAAGATGCGACCGATGCGGATCGATTGACCCATGCGCGCGAGTGTAGCCGAGCCTCAGGCGCCGGCCGTCGCCGCCCTCATGTCGCGGCGGGCAAGCCAGCCGGCCACCGCGGCGCCGATCAGGATCGAGAGGCCGGCCAGCAGGGCGACCTCGAACCAGAAGGGCTCAGGGAAGAGGCGGATCAGGTTCGAGTCGGGGCCGAACTGCCAGGTGCCTTCCGGGAAGAAGACCATGTGGAAGGCGGCGAAGGCCGTCTCGAACGCGACCGCGAAGAACACGCCGAGCACCAGCGCCACAACTCCGACCGCAAGCGCCGCCGTGAGCAGCAGCCGGCCGCGACGCGCTCGCTCGCCGCGCAGCCACCACGCGGTGAGCAGCAGCACCACGATGGCGGTCGCCTCCAGCACCGCCATGACCCGGACCAGCCTGCCAACATCTGACATGTGGCTGCGCTCGGACGCGTCGAGGATCGGCGGATCGTTATCGAGGTTGGCGAGGAAGTCGCCGTCGGTGAACAGGTCGCGCAGCATCACCGCGGTCACGTGATCGACGCCGGCCTGGTCCGTACCGAGCGAAACGGCAACGCCATGGCGCGCCTGTTCCGCGCTCACCAGCCATGGGTTGAAGAGGAGCAGCGGCCCGGTCAGCACGATCGCCACTCCGGCGGCCAGCGCGAAGGCGACGCCGATCCCCCCTGAGCGCGTGTCCGTCAGAGGACCTTGGTCGGCATCCGTGTGGCGCCGATCACCATCGACAGGATCCAGCCGACGATCGCGACCACGATCGCTCCGAGGAAGGCGGCCCAGAAGTCAGCGACGTGGAAGCCGAGGGTGAGCTGGTCGCTGATGGCACTCGTCAGCAGCAGCATCGCCGCGTTGATGACGAGCAGGAAGATGCCGAGCGTGATGACGCTGATCGGCAGGGTCAGGATGCGGAGGATCGGGCGCAGGTAGGTGTTCAGCAGGCTGAACGCGAGCGCCACCAGAAGGAATTTCCACCACTCGCCGCTGAAGGTGATCCCCCCGATCAGGAAGTCGGCAACGTACAGCGCCCCGGCGTTGACGAGGATCTGGATGACCCGGTCCATGCTCATGGCCGCTAGCGTAGCCGATGCGGGTCGCGTCAGGAGGGCAGCAAGCGACCGCGCACCCAGGCGCCGCGCACCATCGCCGGATGCGCGCGGAAGATGAGCCGGCTGAGCATCTCGTCGGAGCCACCGTCGTGATGCGCGCCGACCCCTTCGAGCGGCAGCGTCACCGAGGGGTCGACCGCGATCAGGTCGGCCTCCTTGCCGGCCTCGACCGACCCGATCCGGTCCTGGAGGCCAAGGGCCTCCGCGCCACCCAGCGTGCCGAGCCGAAGCCACTCGCCGGGACCCAGGGGCTGATCGTCGCTCAGTCCGGCGGCTCGCAGCGCGTTCTGGGTGTAGGCGCCGGCGCGCATGACGCTGAAGAGCGACGTGTCCGGTCCGGCCGCGACGTCGGAGCCGAGCCCGATGCGGATTCCGGCGGCGAGGTACCGGGCCAGTGGCATGGCGCCGCTCGCCAGGAAGAGGTTCGAGCTGGGGCAGTGGGCGATCACGGCGCGGCTCGCGGCGAGCCGATCCACCTCGCGGTCCGACAGGTGGATCGCGTGCGCCAGGATCGACCGGGGCGTGAGACCACCGGCGCGGTCGTAGACATCGGTGTAGTCCAGCGCGTCGGGGAAGAGCCGTTTTACCTCCGCGATCTCGCCGCGGTCCTCCGACAGGTGCGTCTGCCAGTAGGCACCCGCCTCAGCAGCGGCCCGGGCCGAGTGGCGCAGCATCTCGGCGGAGCAGCTGACTGCGAAGCGCGGGGTGAAGGCGTACATCAGCCGCCCGTTGTCGCGTCCGTGCCAGGTGGCGCACAGCTCAGCGGATTGTCGCATCGAGAGCTCGAGCACCTCGGTCGGATCGCGTTCGGTGTCGTAGCTCAGGCGATCCATCATCACCTTGCCGATCACGGCCCGGATGCCGTGCGCCTCGGCGGTTCGGAAGCAGGCGTCCAGGCTCTCCGCCCATAGGGCCCCGTAGGCGACCACGGTGGTGGTGCCCGCTCGCGCGAAGGCGCGGAAGGCGGCGGGCGCGATCAGCTCGGCGGTGGGGAGGTCGAAGTCGCGCTCGAGCGGAAAGATGTAGCGCTCGAGCCAGGTCAGCAGGTCAAGCCCGGCGCCGACGCCCGCGTTCGGCAACTGCGGGAGATGAGCGTGCAGATCGACGAGTCCGGGCATCACCACCCATGGGCGCAGGTCCACGGCCGCCTCCGCGCCGCCCTCCCAGCGGGCAACGGTCACCAGGCCGCCGCGCTCGTCGACCTCGATCCTCGCATCCGGCTCGAAGCGCAGCCCGCCCGAGCCGAGCGGCGTGAGCAGCGCGGCACGCAGTGCGAACGGCGGCGCAACGGGGAACGCGGGAGGCTCGGCCACGGCGGGATGCTACCCGCCATGGCCAGTCTGCGGCTATGCCACCGCGCTCAACGAGCCGCTGCCGTCTCCTTCACCTTCGCAAGGTCGATGATCCTCTGCAGCGGCGCTGCGAAGGCGGCCGGATCGGTCTCCTCCAGGTCGTAGCGCACGCGGACCACCGGCTTGTTGAGCGTGAGGACCCGCGTCAGGTCGATCGGCGTGGCCGCCAGCACCATGTCCGCCGGCACCGCGTCGAGCGTGGCCTGCAGCTCGTGCGTCTGCTCGGCGCCGTAGCCCATCGCCGGGACCAGCGGCCCGAGGTCGGGGTAGCGCTCGAGGACCTGCGCGATGCTGCCCACCGCGTACGGTCGAGGATCGACCGGCACGCCGCCGAAGCGTTGGGCGGCCACGATGCCGGCGCCGAAGGTCATCCCGCCGTGGGTCAGCGTCGGCCCGTCCTCGACCACCACGACCCGCGCCCCCTCGATCGGCGAGTCCACCCGAACCGCGGAGCGCGCCTCGAGGACGGTCGCCCTCGGGTTGAGCCAGGCGATGTCGGCGCGCACCTGGGACAGCTGCCCCGCGCTCGCGGAGTCGATCTTGTTGATCATCACCAGGTCGGCCATCCGCAGGGCGGCCTCGCCGGGGTGATAGTGCTGCTCGTCGCCGGCTCGCAGCGGATCGGCGACCACGATCAGCAGGTCGGGCCGGAAGAACGGCAGGTCGTTGTTGCCGCCGTCCCACAGGACCACGTCGGCCTCTTCCTCGGCCGCGGCCAGGATTGCCGCGTAGTCGACCCCGGCGAAGACGACGCGGCCGGCCGCGATGTGCGGCTCGTACTCCTCGCGCTCCTCGATGGTGGCATCGGCAGTGTCGAGGTCGGCCGGCGTCTCGAAGCGCTGGACCCGCTGCGCGACGAGGTCACCGTAGGGCATCGGATGGCGCACCACCGCGACCCGCAGGCCGGCCTCGGCCATGATCTCGGCCACGCGGCGGGTGGTCTGGCTCTTGCCCGAGCCGGTGCGGACCGCGCAGATGGCCACCACCGGGCGCCGGGACGGGAGCATGGTGCGCGCTGGCCCCAGCAGGACGAAGTCCGCCCCTCCCGCCAGCGAGCGCGATGCGGCATGCATCACGGTCTCGTGGCTGACGTCGCTGTAGGCGAACACCACCTCGTCGATCGCCTCGCGGACCAGGAGCTCGCCCAGCTCGGCCTCGGGGACGATCGGGATCCCCTCCGGGTAGAGCGGTCCCGCCAGCTCGGGCGGGTAGCGTCGCCCGGCGATGCCGGGGATCTGGGTGGCGGTGAACGAGACCACCTGGTACGCAGGATCGTCACGGTACACGACGTTGAAGTTGTGGAAGTCGCGCCCCGCGGCTCCCATGATCACCACCCGGCGCGCCATGGCCAGCTCCTTCGTGCATACGTGAGTCGGACCGTGCGCGGCCCTTCAGCAGCAGGCTGGGCGTGCGACCGGTGGGGGCCTAGTGCCGAAGAGCACGCCGCTCGGGGGTCAAACGTCGCGGCGGCGGAAGTGACGGGCGACCAGGATCGTGGCAAGGCCAACGGTGAGCGCGACCGAGTTCGGAACCACGATCGCCAGGTTGGGCAGAGAGATGCCATAGGCGATCCAGAGCGCAAAGCCGATCTCGATCACCCACAGGTAGCCGAGCGAAACATCGTCCGACGAGCGCGTCTGGAGCATCCGCCGGATCTGGAGAAGCGGCGAGACCGCCATCAGGACTCCGTAGGTGGCGGCGGTGATGCCGAGCGCGTCTGTCATGCAGCTCGGCCATCGTACGCGATCGGGCCGGCAGTCCGATGAGCACGGATTGGCGATGCGGGGTAGACTGGAGGCACTCTCCCCCCTTGGGAGACTCCCGCGTGGTCGTCAGGTTCCTTCTCGAGCCGGCCGTGCGTCGTCGGCTCACTTCGAGAAGAGAACGAGGTCAACAATGACCACAGGTACCATCAAGAAGGTCGTCTCCGACCGCGGCTTCGGCTTCATTGCGGCTGAGGACGGCAAGGAGTACTTCTTCCACCGTGACGGGCTCGATCGCTCCCTTGAGTTCGATCGCCTCGTCGGTGGCGAGAAGGTGAACTTCGAGGTCGAGTCCAGCCCCCGCGGTCCCCGCGCGGGCAAGGTCTCTGCCGCCTAGCACCGATCACGATCGGGGCGCACGAGCGTCCCGGTAGCGATTCGCAAACGCCCGGCCCGCGTGGGCCGGGCGTTCCGCTGTCCGCGCCTATTCGAGGACGTGGATCCCCTTCGCGTGACACATCTCCTTGAGGACATCGGGCCAGACGGTCACGCTCACCTCGCCCAGGTGCGCCTTTCTGAGCAGTAGCATCTGCGTCCGTGACTGCCCGATCCCCCCGCCGATCGTCAGCGGCAGCTCACCCTCGACGATGCCCCGGTGGTAGGGCAGCTCCAGCCAGTCGAGCTGGCCGGTCATCTCGAGCTGCCTTCGGAGAGTCTCGGCATCCACCCGGATCCCCATCGAGGTCAGCTCGTGGCGCCGCCGGGTGACCGGATTCCAGACGAGGATGTCGCCGTTGAGCCCATGCATCGGCCGCCCATCGTCGGCCACCGTCTCGGTCACCCAATCGTCGTAGTCGGCCGCACGCATCTCGTGCGGGTAGCCATCGGCCAGGGTCCAGCCGATGCCGATGATGAAGACCGCCGGGTGCTCCTGGAGGATCGCCGTCTCACGCTGCTTGCGCGGCAGATCGGGATACCGCTCCAGGATCTCCTCGGCGTGGAAGAACTCGATCTCCTCGGGCAGGCGCGGGTACCCGTCCGTAACCAGTTGCGGGTAGAGGCCATTGGCGAGCTGCTCCGCGCCGCGCAGGACACGCCAGATCGAGCGCACGACCTGCCTGAGATAGGCGAGGTTGCGCTGATCGGCGGTGATCACGCGCTCCCAGTCCCATTGGTCGACGTAGACGCTGTGGTCGTGGTCGAGGAAATAGTCCTTGCGCACAGCTCGCATGTCGGTGCAGATTCCCTCGCCGACACCAATGCCGAACTGCTTCAGCGCGAATCGCTTCCACTTCGTCGCGGCCTGGACCACCTGGGCGTCGATGGGATGCTCGTCATGGTCGTTGGCGATGTGGAACTGGACCGGCGTCCGGGAGCCATCACGATCGAGCATGTCGTTGACGCCCGACTCGGCGTCGACGATGAGTGGGACTTGCACCATCTCCAGGTTCAGTTCGCGGCACAGCTCCCGTTCGATGTACTCCTTGATGGCGCAGATCGCGGTCTGGGTTTCTCGCGGCGTCAGGAGCGATCGGTACCCCTCTGGCAGGATCCGATCCAGCTCTGCGTAGCTGCCGATCCCCGGGCCGGCCAGGTCGGCCTCCTTGAGCCGTGAGACGGTGGTGGTCATGGGTGGCCCCTTCCTCGAGCTCGTTCGCTGACGACCCGATCGTCAAGGTGAGGCCGGTCAGGCACAAGGGCCGATAAGCCCTCTGGGGCGGGACCGTCGGGCTCCAAGAGCCCAAGCCGCGGCCCGCTCATTGGCGTCCCGGACAATCCTCCCGCTGGCAGGCAGACGCTGCCGCTCGGTCGGTGAACTGATGGTAGCTCTGGTGTCGGATCGCATCGCGATGCACCTTCTCGTCGTCCTCCGCGCGCCGACAGTGCTCACACCAGCGGCACCGGGCCGTCCGGGAGACGTTCCGCATCATCACAAGGGAGGCCGCAAGCAGCATCAGGACCACGCCCGAGCCGAGCGTCGCCAAGCCCTCGACGGCGGCTCGAACTTCTGGAGTCACGTCGCGTTCCTCCGCGTATGGCTGGGCGGATGGAAAGACCTGTCCAGACCCTGGGGGATTCGCCCTTTCAATCGCCAGCCCGATGCGACGCCTCGCCTTGCGTTGTCACAACAGCGGCGGCCGACGATTCCGGTGCCAGCGTGCGACACCCTCAACCCCCAATTGCAGACCGGACCCCACCAGACCTCACCAACGGTCCCCCAGAGGTCCTAGGCAGGACCGGTACTTCCGTCCTAGGGTGAGGACCGAACCCGGCGGGCTCTGCGTGGAAGCCACCGCGCCGAACACCGGGGCGAACCATCCAGGGGAGGGCGGTCATCGTGACGACTCGTACCAACAGGCGGGGGACCTTCTATCGCCGCATGGGCATCTTCACCGCCGCGATGGGGCTCGTCTCCTTTGCGCTCGGGTACCTCATCCATCCGATGTAGGGTCTCCGGAGAGTACATCGGGAACATTGACCTCCTGGACGGCACCGTTATCGGCCGCCCCATCGATATCTGCGCGGCACACGTCGACGAGCAGCATCCGTAGTCGAGTCTAACCCTGGAAGACGGATGGGGTCCCGGACTCGCCTCCACGCTAAGGCCGCTTCCTCAGTTTGCGATTTCCTCACCGCATTGCTCCGCGTACTTGACGTAGAACGCGTCGAAGGCGTCCACCCACCCGCCATAGCCCTCGCCGCTCATCGCGGCCGCATCCGTGGCCTCGGCCAGCGTCAGCAAGTCGTCCCGTTCGTCACCCGAAACCCGAGCCGCTAGCTCCCGCGTGGCATCGATAGCATCCCGCGTGGCAACAGCCTCCGGCGGATCGGCGATGACTCCCGAAACAGCCTCGATCGCGGCGATAGAAGCATCGGTGAAGTGGTCGTTGGGACCGCCGGCGGCGAAGAAGTCGCAGATGACAGACGGGATGGGGGTTGTCGAGGCCTCTGGCTCAGATGGTTCGGGCGTGATCTCGGTGAACGTGGACTCCACCACGCTGCCGCAGGCCGTAAGTATGAGGAGCACGCAGAGGATCGCCGAGGCGCGGAGGAAGATCACTTCGCGGCCGAGACTACTCTGGCAAGAACGACGGAACAAGGGGCGGGGTCGCCAGCACGCTACCAATCGCCGCCTTCCCGCCCCGTTTGAGCTATTTCGCGCCATCAACGTCGCCCGGCCCGCTGGCAGGCTACCGGCCGGCGATTACCGGCGGCTTATCCCCCGTGGCACTCCGACCTGGTTACGGGTGACGATCCGAAATCGAACGGATGTCCCAGTTGTCAACACGCTTTCCCCAACGAAGTCTGGGAATTGTGGGGAAATCGGTGGACAGGACACCGATGCTGTCCCGGACCGCTGCTACGGTCGAGCCATGGACCATGACATCGACGCGATCCGTCACCTGGTGCGAGCCGAGGCGCGACTGCGCATCAGTGGTCGCCTGCTCGAATTGGATCCCGACACCGCACCGCTCGCCGCCCGTCTGTTCGATTGGGCTGAGCGGCTGCGGGACGAGCGGCTGGAACTCTTGGCGCAGGGCGGGGGCTCGACGCCACCGGGGAGCCGCGAAGCAAGAGATAGGAGGTCCCTGCATGCCCGCCCGCATTCCCCGAGAGCTGGTGGTCGCAGAGCGCCAGCTGCTGGCGCTTGCCGCCGCCATCGACGTCCCGCTCCATCGCGTGGCCAGCGAAGAGAGAGTGCTCGCCGTCGGCCTGGGGCTGCGGGGTTGGGCTCTGTACCGTGGATTCCGCCACGCGCTCTCCGGGCCAACACCCCTGCTGGCCGCGCACGTCGACCTTCGAACGCTACTCGACGTGACGATCCTCGCCCGATGGATCGAGGATGATCCGAACCTGCGCGTCAAGCTCTGGTTCGCAGATGACCGGCGCGAGCAGCTACTCGGCGAGGATCTGATGCGTCAATACCTCGAGCGACGTGAGCTCCCTCAGTCACCGCCGCCCGCCGACTGGAACCCGGCGGACGCCGACGCCGAGATCCAAGAGGCTCGCGCGGCCGGCCGCGCCGCAGGCATTCCTCTCCCGCGGAGCGGACGGCGTGCGCTGCCCCAGATCGAGCAGATGGTGCAGGCCGTGCCGAACCTATGGGAGATCTACCACGTCGCGTATCGGCACCTGAGCCCAGTGCAGCACGCCGGCGGCCGGTCGTTCGTGAAGGACGCCGTAGAGCGCCGTGACGACGGTCGCCACCTGAAGCCTGGCGCGCCGTTCGACTCGGGTGCCCTGCGGGCTCTCGCGGTGCCAGCGGTTTGCATGCTCTTCGCATCACCCCGGCCATGCTCGACCGGGCAGCCGAGCGCATGGACGCCATTCTCGGCGGCTAAGGGCTACGAGCAGGGCTACGGGCCCATCGAGAGGCCCCTCCGGCATCGCCGCGAGGGCCGTTTCGTGCTTGGATCAGTGGTCGGGGCGACTGGATTCGAACCAGCGACCTCTTGAACCCCATTCAAGTGCGCTACCGGACTGCGCTACGCCCCGACGACCACGCCGCGCCAGTATAGGACGCGATTCGGACGCGTCGAAAACACCGTGCGGCGCGCGGGCCGCAGCGCCATCATGCATCGTCGCGTCGCACCGCTGGCGCGGCCTCCCTGAGAGCGGGTGGCAATGGACCTTGTCGTTCGCAACGCGCGCCTGCACCCGACCGGCGGGACGCATCCCGAGCCAGTCGACATCGGGATCGAGGCTGGCCGGATCAGCGCCATTCGCGAGCGCGGCCAGCTTCCGCAAGGCGCCACCGAGCTCGACGCCGAGGGCTCGTTCGTATCTCCCCCGCTGGTCGATCCCCACGTTCACATGGATGCCGTGCTGACCGTCGGTGAACCCCGCTACAACGAGTCCGGGACGCTGATCGAGGGGATCCTGACCTGGGCCGAGCGCAAGCCGTCCCTGACCCGCGAGGACGTCAAGCGGCGGGCGCTCGAGGCGATTCGCTGGGAAGTGGCACAGGGCACCGGCATGATCCGGTCTCACGTCGATATCTGCGACCCGAACCTGGTCGCGTTGAAGGCCCTGCTCGAGCTGCGCGAGGAGGTGAGCGACATCGTCGAGCTGCGGCTCATCGCCTTCCCGCAGGACGGGATCCTCTCGTTCCCGGATGGCAAGGAGCTGATGCGCGAGGCGATGCGGCTCGGCTGCGACGTGATCGGTGGCATCCCCCACTACGAATGGACGCGCGACGACGGGGTCGAGGAGGTGCACTTCATCTTCGACCTGGCTAAGGAGACGGGTGCTCCGATCGACCTGCACTGCGACGAGACCGATGACGAGCAGAGTCGCTTCCTGGAGGTCGTGGCGGCCCGCGCGCTGCGCGATGGCATGCAGGGCCGGGTGGTGGCGGGCCACACCACCGCGATGGCCTCCTATAACGACAACTACGCCTTCAAGCTGATCCAGATCCTGAAGCGCGCCGGGGTAACCATCGTGGCGAACCCGCTCGACAACATCGTCCTGCAGGGGCGGTTCGACACCTATCCCAAGCGTCGCGGCATGACGCGCGTCAAGGAGCTCGACGCGGCCGGGATCAACGTGGCCTGCGGCCACGATTCGATCATGGATCCGTGGTATCCGCTCGGTCGCGGATCGATGCTCGACGCGCTCTCGATGCTCGTCCATGTCGGGCAGATGACCGGCAGGGCCGAGCTGTTCCGAGCCTACGACATGGTCACCACGAATCCAGCCAGGGCCGCAGAGGTTCCCTGGGGAATAGAGGAGGGCCTGCCAGCCAACTTCGTCGTCTTCGACTGCACCGATGAGGCTGAGGCGATCCGGCTGCGACCGGCCGCGCGCTGGGTCTTCCGCGCAGGACGCGTCGTCGCCGAGACCGAGCCGTCCCAGAGCATCGTCCGTCGGGCGGACGGCTCGGGCGAGCCGGTCACGTTCACTCGCACGTAGGAGGAGAGATGGCCGTCGAATCCGTGGCCGGCGTGGGGGACATGCCCTCACGCGAGGGCGATCTGACGATCGAGGGACACGGGATCGAGCCGATTCCGGAGAACGCTCGATATGGCTCCGTCAACCGTGTCTTCACCGTCTGGTTCACGCCCAACCTTGTGCCGGCGGCCTTCTTCATCGGGCTGCTGGCAGCGGCGGACTTCCTGCAGGTCGGCTTCGTGACCGGCCTGATCGCGATCATCATCGGGAACCTACTCGGATCGGCCCTGGTCGGGCTGCTGGCGCAGATGGGGCCAGCCACCGGGATGGCCCAGATGCCCCTCTCCCGCCTTGCCTATGGCAAGTCGATCGTGCTGCCAGGCCTCCTCAACTGGGTGAGCTGCATCGGCTGGGACGGGATCAACTCCGTCTTCGGTGCTGCCGCCCTGTCGATCCTGACCGGGCTCGACTTCGTCATCTCGCTGGTCATCATCGTGGTCCTCCAGGGCCTGCTGGGGATCATCGGACACGAGGCGATCCACACCTTCGAGAAGTGGATGGCGATCGTGCTCGGGATCATGTTCGCCGTCCTGACGGTGGCGATCATCGGCCAGGCATCGTCAGGGATCGCGCGGACCGACGGATTCACCGGGCTGGATCAGCTCGGCGCCATCGTCCTCTACGCGTCGATCGCCGCAAGCTTCGTGGTGGCCTGGGGCCTGTATGCCTCCGACTACACCCGCTACCTGCCACCCAGCGCCGACCGCTCACGTGTCTTCTGGTGGACGGTGCTCGGGCTGACCCTGTCGGCGGGCTGGATCGAGGTGCTCGGCCTGCTGGTCGCGGATCAGCAGACGGGTGGCGCCGTCGACACCATCAACGGCCTCCTGTCGGGATCGTTCCTCGCCCCGCTGGCGATGGTGGCGATTGCGATCGGCACGATCGCGGTCAATGCCATGAACGACTACACCGGCTCGCTGTCGTTCCTTGCGGCGGGCATCCGGGTGCCCCGCGTCTACTCCGCCCTCGCGGTGGCGGTGCTCGGCTTCTTCTTCACCCTGTACCTGAACTCGGGCGACCTGATCCTGAAGTTCGAGAACTACCTGCTCTTCATCATCTACTGGGTCACCCCGTACATCGGCGTGGTGCTGGCCGATTGGTGGCTGCGAGGCCGCCGGGCCGATGTGTCACGCCTGGCTGACTACGCCAGTCTGCCATCGGGCGCAATCGGGCTCTTGGCGCTCCTGGTCGGCTTCATCGTCTCGTTGCCGTTCGGGACGTCGGTCTTCGGCCAGGAGATCGCCGATGCGACCGGCCTGCCGATCAACGCCTTCGCGGCGACCTTCCACTACGCGGACATCGCGTACGTGGTCGGCTTCATCGTCGCGTTCGCCTTCTACTGGGTCCTGGCCCGGGGCTCCGTCCAGCGCGCCTGACCGCTCTTGCGGTCGCAGCAAGGGACCCCGGCGGAGAACCGTCGGGGTTCCTTCGCTCTACGGGAGCGTCGGCTGGACATGAACGACCGGTTGGAGGGGCAGGCTCGCGACATGCGCCGCGATCTGGTCGGCGGCGGCGATCCAGAGGCCGTCGATCGCGCGGGCACGCTCCATCAGCGTCTCGAGGGCGACCGCGCGCGAGGCGCGCCCCGAGACGAATGGGTGGTTGGTGAGCATGAAGAGGCCGCCTTCGGCCACGATCGCCTCCAGCTCCAGCGTCCAGCGCGCCAGGACCTCGGCCGGGCTGGCGATCACGCCTGAGCCGGTGATCCCGGGCAGGTAGTTGTAGGGCTCCCAGTCGTCGAGGCTCCAGTGCCCCGGCAGCTCGACGATCGAGGACGCCCCCTCCTCGGGACCGGTTGCCAGCCGGTACGGGAAGTCCGTATCCATCAGGCCGCTGTCGTACAGGAATCCATGCCGGGCCAGCAGGGCCGGGAGCCGGTACGACAGCTCCCACATCGGCGCCCGGTAGCCGACGGGGCGGACTCCCGCCGCGTCATGCAGGGCCTCGAGTCCGCGCAGCAGGCGCCGCTCCTCCGTCTCGGCGTCCGGCGCCGAGCGCGCTCCCTCGTGCAGGTAGCCGTGGTGGCCGATCTCGTGGCCGGCATCCCGGATGGCGCGCACAACCGTGGGCCAGCGATCGGCGGTGTAGCCGGGGACGAAGAAGGTGGCGCGAATCTCCTGCCGGTCGAGCACGCGCAGGATGCGAGGCACGCCGGTGCGCGGGCCGTACGCCTGGTGCGACATCACGTCCAGCCACTCGGCACGCTCCGGGTGGTCGTAGAGGATCGCGCTCTCCGCATCGACGTCGAAGGTGAAGCAGGCCGCCGCGCGCTTGCCGGCCGGCCACCCGAAGCCAGGCGGCATCGCGCTGTGCCAATCGAGCCCGGGCTCCTCGACCACGGACCTCAGGCCCCCGCGCGCCGGAGCGCGACGAGCGAGAGCATCTCGTACGCGAGGTTCGCCGCCAGAGTGGCGGTCTGTCCGGCGGGATCGTAGGCCGGGATCACCTCGACAACGTCGAACCCGACGAAGTCGATCCCGGTCAGCTCCCGCAGGACCGTCAGCATGTCATGCGCCGATGGGCCGCCCGCCTCGGGCGTCCCGGTCCCCGGAGCGAACGCCGGATCCACCACGTCGATGTCGAAGCTGATGAAGGCAGGTCGATCGCCGACTCGATCGCGAATGCGGGACGCGACCGCGCTCGGACCCAGCGTGAAGACCTCCTCGGTGGTCAGGTACTCCAGCCCCAGCTCGGTGCGCAGGCCCGTCCAGTCTTCGGCGGCGTAGATCGATCCGCGCAGCCCGACCTCGATCGAATGGGCCACGTCGACCAGCCCCTCCTCGATCGCCCGCCGCATCCAGGTGCCGTGGTTGTACTTCTCGCCGAAGTAGCTGTCCCAGGCGTCGGTGTGGGAGTCGAAGTCGATCACCGCCACCGGGCCGCGGGATCTCGTCGCGCGCAGGTGCGGCAGGGTGCAGGCGTGGTCGCCGCCGATCAGCAGGGGCACGACTCCGGCCTCCACGATGGGCGCCACCGCCGCCTCGATCGCCTGGTAGCTGCGCTCGGTGTACCCGGGC
>Ga0326597_10002534_pt1 | contig 27194 bp, 23 predicted proteins | sample RVTome_12_FD_203789 | JGI IMG/M metagenome (GOLD analysis project Ga0326597, IMG submission 203789) | Soil microbial communities from uranium-contaminated site in the Upper Colorado River Basin, Wyoming, United States - RVT100D185 | ecosystem: Environmental > Terrestrial > Soil > Contaminated >... | reverse complement strand
TTTTATCAGCCCGCTGAATTGCTTCAATCAAACTCACCTTGCTTGCCTGATTTTTACCGGCTATGTCAAATGCAGTTCCGTGGTCAGGGGATGTTCTTACAAACTTTAAACCGGCCGTGAAGTTAGTTCCGTAATGGCCTGCAATCATTTTAAACGGAATAAATCCCTGGTCATGATACATTGCAAAAGTCATATCAAAGTTATTGTAAGCCTTTGAAGCAAAATATGCATCCGGAGAAAAGGGTCCGCTAATATGTAAATCTCTGTGTCTCCTATTAAGTTTATTTATCACCGGTTTAATCGTTTTAATCTCTTCATCTCCGATAAGCCCGCTCTCACCCGCGTGTGGGTTCAATCCAAGCACACCGATTTTTGGGTTTTTAACACGCAAATCTTTTTTAAGTGAGTTGTAACAAACCGAAAGCTTGACCTTTAAAAGATTTTTATTAATCATTCCTGCAACTTTCTTTATGGGCGGGTGTGTGGTTGCAAACCCGATTTTAATATTGTTCGATATCATAATCATACACGTATCTTTGGCTTTGCCTAAATCTGTCAGCATTTCCGTATGTCCCTCATATTTAAATCCCCCCATATTCAAAGCTTTTTTGGAAACAGGAGCAGTGACAATTGCATCATATTCGCTGGCAAGACAAAGCTCAATAGCAGTTCTAATCGCAAGACCTGAGATAAAGCCGGATTCGGCGGTGATTCTTCCGGGTTCTATTTTTACATTTTCATTTCCTATGGGTAAAATGTTAAAATAGTCTGCCGATAGCTTCATTTTAAGCTGTTTTGCATAATATGAAAGAACCGAAAAAGGCGAAACAACTGTAATATCATACTTTTTCATAAAGGACTGATGTTTTAATGTCTTTAAAATAATCTCCGGACCTATGCCATTAATGTCGCCAATAGTAACAAGAATTCTTGTCCTCATTTAGCAAATATAAATCTATGCAGAACCTACTGCAAGGCATTGATTATAATATTCCTCTGCCTTTTCGATTCTTTTTTTTATTGAAGGGTGCGAGTGAAACCAGAATTCGACAAGCCGATTTGGTTCGTCGTCTGAAAGATTCTGCTCAGCAAGCTTTTCCAATGAGGATTTAAATGATGAGAAATTCTTAACCGTATCAATAGCAAAACGGTCTGCTTCAAACTCAAACTTTCTTGAAATTGCCGAACCGATGGGACTCGTTACAAAACCCAATATTCCTGCAATTACGGCAAGCAGCGGCAAGGCGCCGATTTCCCATGGATGCTGAAACCCGAATTTTGGCAAAAGCCACTGGTAAAAATGTGAAATTATATATAGTCCGATAAAAGTTGAAAATACAGAATATAAAATACTTTTTTTGATATGTCCTTTTTTAAAATGCCCCAGCTCGTGCGCAAATACCATTTCGATTTCATCTTCAGTGAAGTTCTCAATCAGAGTATCGCCTAAAATTATTCTTTTTGTTCTGCCTATTCCCGTAAATGCCGCATTTGCTTTTTTTGTTTTCCTGCTCATATCGAAAGTAAAAACGCCTTTAATTTTAAATCCGATTTGATTGCAAAGCTTAGAGATTTTTCCCTTTAAGCTTTCGTTTTCAATAGGTTTAATTTTATAAAATATCGGGAGAATCAGAACCGGGGCAATCTGCGCAAGCAAAACGGAATACCCTAAGACAAAGAAAGCAAGATAGAGCCACCAGTTCTGATATGCTGATATTAACCAGTAAAACAGAAATACTATCGGAATTCCTATTAGCATACTAACAAGACCGGCTTTAAACTTTTCTTTTAGCCATCCCCAAAATGTTAAATTAGAGAGCCCGAACTTATGCTCAAGCTTGAAACCGAACTGATAGTCTATCGGAAAAGATATAATTGTGCTGATGAGTCCGATTATTAAGCCAAAATATATTAATGCTATATAAGGATTTGAAGTGAACTCAAAAACAAAGATTTCAAATCTTTTACTGTAACCAAGAGCAACAAAAAGCACAAGTAGTATAAACGAAAAAACTCCCTCTGTAACGGTGACAGTCAGCTTAATTTTTTCGTATTTTTTAGCAAGCTGTTTTCTTGATTCATCCATAAGAGCTACAAAGGTATTTTTTAATAAATTAATTTTATATTCAATTATTAGGTTATAGTCAGATATAGTTACATTTCACGTTCGGTTTTAAATCTCTATATTTGTCATAATTAAACGAAAAATTCAAAAGAATGAGATTATTTAGATTAGCAGTTATTGGTATTTTTTGCATATTTTTGGCATCCTGCAGTAAAAACCCGGAAGTTATCTATATTAACGGAAAAATATATACCCTCGATAAAAACAACACAATAGTTGAAGCAATTGCAGTTAGCGAAGGAGGGGTCCTTGCTCTGGGAAAATCCAGTGAGCTAACCGAAAAATTCAAAGATGCAAAAGTAATTGACCTCAAAGGTAAAACAGTAGTTCCGGGATTTATTGACGCTGAGGGGAATCTTATGGAATTTTCGAAGCAACTGAGTCTTTTGGATTTAAGAAATGTAAAATCCCTTGATGAAATTGTTACGCTTGTAAGTGAAAGAGCAAAAATCTCAAAGCCCGATGAATGGATTGGCGGCTTCGGGTGGGATGAACTGAAAATTCCAGCCAAGGATTTAGAAAAGCTGCATCATTCGATACTCGACAACATATCAACAAATCACTACATTTACCTTGTTAATGCTCTCGGGAACACAACGTGGGTAAATAAAAAGGTTTTAGACTTAACTAAAATTACGAAAGACACTCCCGACCCCGAGAACGGAGCGATAGGGTTTGATAAAAAAACGGGCCCAACAGGATTGTTTTACGATACCGCACAGGAGCTTGTTATAAACGTCCTCCCGCAGCCTTCTGAACAGCAGGTTATGAAAAATATCGAAAGAGGTATAAATGAGCTGTTTAAATATGGTATAACAGAAATCAATGATGCAAACATCACCGAGCAGGGGTTGAACGTTTACAAAAAGATGGTTGATGACAATAAGTTCCCAATAAGACTATACGCTATGATACCGGGCAAAGGTCCCATGTTTGAAAAATATTTAACAAACGGTCCTGAAAACTATAAGGAAAGGATAAATATAAAATGCGTTGAACTTGAGTTCGACGGCTACTTTGAAACTCAGGACGCCGCAATGGTAAATGACTATAACAATGAACCGAGGAGAAAAACCGCATACAATGACGAATTCGATATTAAAGAAATGACAAAGAAAGCTTTTGAGGAAGGATTTCAAGTTTCGGTTAAAGCAGTGGGAGACAGGGCTGTAAACCAGACATTAAATGCAATTGAATCAGTTAGAAAAGAAACCAAGCCAAAGGCAGGCAGAACAAGATTAGAGTACATAGAGTTTGTTGCACCCTCGGATATGCAGAGAATAAAACAATTTGAAATAATCCCTTCAATCAGACCCGAGGTTACGCTTGAGGATAAACTGGTTTTAACGGAATTAATCAAGCCGGAAAATGCACAGAACCTGGGTTTGTGGAACACGCTGTTAAAGCAGAACGAAATGATAATATCCGGAACGGATTATCCTTATCATACGATTAATCCTCTCATTCAAATGTATTATCTTTCAACAGGATTATTTTTAGACACCGCTGCAAACAGAATCGCAAACAACGCTGCCCAGAAATTAAGCGTTATGGACGCTCTTAAATCTTTCACAGTATGGTCAGCCTATGCATGTTTTGCGGAGGACGTAAAAGGCTCGCTTGAAAGAGATAAGTTTGCCGATATGGTTGTTCTGTCGGAGGATATACTTGCATCCGACCCAAGTGTTTTGCTTAAAACAAATATTCTGATGACAATTGTAAGAGGAGAAGTTGTTTATGAAAGTAAAAGTCCTGCCGCAAACCTGCATTAATGAAAGAAGCTGTAAAAACGTGGAAAATTCTGGAACTGCTTAGAGTAACCGAAAACCTTTTTTCCGAAAAAGGAATCGACAATCCCCGCCTGAATGCTGAGCTTATTCTTTGCAGAACATTAAATACTAAAAGAATTGATTTGTATTTGGATTTTGAAAAGCCAATAAGCGAAGCGGAGCTTTCGGATTACAGAGAAAAAGTTAAAAGAAGAATAAACCGTGAGCCCTTGCAGTATATTATCGGAGAAACTGAATTTTACGGATTGAAGTTTAAAGTTGACCCCTCGGTTTTAATACCGCGACAAGAAACCGAACTGTTAGTCGAGAAAGCAATGGAAATTGCAATCAGTCAAAAACTTGAAAACCCCAAAATTCTGGAAGTCGGAACAGGTTCGGGGTGTATTTCAATTTCAATTGCCAGCAAGTTAACATGCCAGATTGATGCAATCGACCCAAGCAACGATGCTTTAAAAACTGCAAGGTTAAACTCGGATGCAAATGGCACTTCTGAAAAAATAAATTTTGTAAAAAAGGATATATTAAGTGATTTTGATAATTTTAACGGATATGATTTAATTATCAGCAATCCGCCATATATTGCTAAACATGAAATGGAAACTCTTATGGATGAAGTAAAAAATTTTGAGCCAAGAGAAGCTTTGACCGACAATGCCGACGGACTGGTTTTCTACAGGAAATTTATTGAGCTTGCTAATAAAACTAATGGGAAAGTTCGAATGCTCGCAGAAATCGGGGATAATAAAAAAGCGGAAGTTGAAAATTTACTTACGGAATTAAAAATACAAAAGTATGAATTTTTTAAAGACCTGTTAAATATATACAGGGTTGTTTATATTGAAACATGATAGCACTTGTTCAAAGGGTACTTGAATCATCGGTTGCAGTTGATTCGCAAATGGTCGATATGATTAATCGCGGAATGCTTGTGCTGCTTGGAGTGAGAAATGATGACTCGGAAAACGATGCAAAATACCTTGCAGCCAAAACGGCTAATTTACGGATATTCTCCGATGAAAATGACAAGATGAACCTTTCGCTTCTTGATACGGGTTTTGAAATTCTGGTTGTGTCACAGTTCACTCTGCACGCAGATACAAGGCACGGCAACCGTCCAAGCTTCACGGATGCGGCTGAACCTGAAAAGGCAAATGAGCTTTACAGTTCATATATAATGGAATTAAAAAACTTAATCGGGCATGATAAAGTCCGTGAAGGAAAATTCGGTGCGATGATGAAGGTTAAGCTGGTTAATGACGGACCCGTTACTATAATTTTACGAAGCAAAAACGATTATTAATGCATAAAATAGCAATCATAGGATACGGAAAGCTAGGCTCGCATTTATTTCATTCATTGAAGAGAAACCGCCGGATTAAAGTAACTACTGTTGTCAGAAATTCAAAAAGCATAATTAATCCTGCTTTAATCAACCTGTCGGATATAATTTTTATTTGCACACAGGACTCTAAAATCAGAAATGCAGCAAAAAGTTTATCCGCAAAACCATTTGACCTGAAAAAAAAATATATTTTTCATACATCAGGTTCATTGAATTCAGACGAGCTTGTTAATTTAAAAAATAAAGGAGCGCATACCGGTTCCTTTCATCCTGTCCAGACGTTTGAATCACGGGCAGGAAAATATTCCCACAGGTTTAAAAATATTTACATAGCAATCGAAGGAAGCAAAGAAAGCGTAAAAGCGGGATTGAGAATTTCAAAACTGCTCGATGCAATGCCTTTTGTTATTTCAAAAGAAGATAAAATATATCACCATATTTGCTGCGTAATAGCTTCAAATTTTTTAGCTGCGCACTTGCATCAGATTGATAAATTATCACGTAAAAGGATACTAAAAAATGGGTTTAATAATCTTTCTTTTTTCAGCATATATAAGCCGCTTGTTGAGCAGGCATTAGAAAATATAGCAAGAAAAGGAGCGGTTAAATCACTCAGTGGACCTGTTGAAAGAAATGACCTAAACACGATAAATAAACATCTCAAAGCTTTAAGTAAAAAACACAGGGATATTTTGCCGTTATACTCGCTAATGGGAATTGAAACCGTCAAGCTTGCGTTAAAAAAGAAGAGTTTAACCCAAAATGAAGCCAAAAAATTTTTAACATTGCTTAATAAATATTTGAAAAATCATTAAGATATATTGGTATATAAATCATTAATAATAACACTTGCAGTTTTTGCAGTTGGAACTTCTTCGCTGTCTCAGACTAGAGAAAATAAATTAAAACTGGTTAACAAATCATTTAATGAAAAATCTGTATTTGCTGACTCATTAAACAAGAATTTAAAGCACAGCAAATCAATCAGCGCACTTTTTTTAAGTGCCGGCGGAGGAATATCCGTTCCCCTTTCTCCTTTTAAAACAAGCTCAGACGTTACATTTGGTATTCTTGGAAGAATAGAATTCTCATCACATGGTATCTTTCCCTTTGTAATTGGCGGAGAAGTGACTTATTTCTCATACGCCGGAGCAGATGAATTTAAAACGGTAAATCTTTTAACGAATTTTAAGACAACCATTCTTTCATACGGACTGAATATCGAATACTCGCTTGCCAAGATCCTGCGTTCATCCTTTACTATGCCTTTTCTAACGGTAGATATTAAGAGCAACAATATAAAAAGAGAATATGATGAATCAAGAAATTTTGAGGACTTGCCGAGGGAAGAAACTAAAGTCAGCGTTGGAGCGGGCTTCGGATTTACATTGTTTATTTTTGATTTCTATGCCAAGTATAATTACATGAAGGATAACTCTCATGTTGGGGTTTATACCAAAACTAAAATTCCCGTAATAAGATTTTGATATAAATTTATAAATGGACTTAAAATCATACGTCGAAAATATTTTCATAGTGCCGATTCTTATCTTTTCGGTCGTTATTCATGAAATGGCGCATGCTTGGGTTGCGCTGAAATGCGGAGATACAACTGCAAAAGATTTGGGCAGAATTACTTTAAACCCGATACCGCATATTGATTTATTCGGCTCAATTCTGGTTCCGCTTTTTTCCATAATTGCAACGGGCAGGGTTTTTATAGCGTGGGCAAAACCCGTGCCTATCGACCCGCGTAATTTCAGAAATTTTAAAAGAGATGATACCCTTGTAACAGTTGCAGGTCCGCTTTCAAACCTAATCATTGCATTTTTCTGTGCTTTATTTGTAATAGCATTTTATTATATAACAATTTTAACTGACACTAAACAAAGCTCGTTTGGTTTTGAATTCCTGAATTACATGTTTAAGATGTTTTATGCAGGTATTATATTAAATGTTTCGCTTGCAGTTTTCAATATGCTCCCCATTCCCCCTCTAGACGGCTCACACATCCTTGCAAACATTCTGCCCGATGAAGCAGCGATAAGATACAGAAACATCGGATTTATGGGAATATTTATAATTCTTGCACTGTTTAATTTTGTGCCAGGATTTACTCAATTCTTTATTTCCATAATTTCATTTGTTGCCCAACCGTATTTAAATTTAGTAAATGCTTTCGTAAAATGAGTAAAAACAATATAATAGAACCAGAGTACAAGGAGAATATTCTTCAAGATTACTACACTGAAAAACCTCTTAGCACAAGTGAGGCTGAAGAATTAGCCGAAAATCTTGAAAAAAAAATTAAGGCTAACAAGAAAAGTGTTTTTAAAATCCTGAACCATTTGAAAGCACTTAAAAATTATATGTTGGATAAGGACATAAAGTGGTACAGGAAATCAGTTGTAGTTGCTGCACTGCTTTATTTTATTGCACCTGTCGATGCAATGCCTGATTTTGCTCCCTTTGTAGGTTTTTTAGATGACATCGGCGTAATTGCGTGGACAATAAAATTCCTGGGCGATGAAATTAGGAGCTATTACAGTTAGGTCAGATTTTCTGGTCCTTCCAAACTACTCCCCTGCCTGATACAAGCAATACCGATGTTATGATAACATAAATTGCGAAGTATATTTCGAACGCGATTACGTAAATATATGCTTTAAACATCTTAAACTCTCTTATAGCAGGAAATAAGAACAGTGAATCCGAAATCAGCTTAATAATAAGAAACGCAAGATATGTCTGCCAGCATAAATAAGCCCAGCCGGAAAGCAGTACTGCACCGGCAATCCATGAAAATATTCCGACAAGAACCCCCAAATTAGGCGCACCCAAACCGCCTGCTGCCCAGCGCTTTTTTTGACCCGATAACTGCTTCAACGTTAAGCACGGAAGTGTAATATTTTTTGTATCATTGTTAAGAGGAAACTTTGTTTTATACGAAGTTTTCTTGCTTATGTTTTGAAGCAGCATAAAATCTTCAGTTACGGAAAATTTTATATTTTCATAACCGCCAACCTCATCATAAGCTTTCTTGCGGTAAGACATATTATTGCCAACACAGCTGATTGGAATCCCGATTCCGTCTCCCCCTGAAGCAACCGAAAGCAGGTATAGCCAGTCAACCGACTGAATACCCCAAACCAAATTTTTCGGCTCAATTACAGAATAGCCGCTAACAACTCCGGTATTCTCATCATAATAGTTAAGAATTTCCCTGACCCATTTTTTATTTACTTTTATATCAGCATCGGTTGTAAAGATTATTTCACCTGTCACAGTTTTTAGTGCTTGCGCAAGGGCGTTAGCTTTGCCTTTCAGCTTTCCTATTGATTCTGTTATTTCAAGGTACTTTAAAACAGAATTTCCGGCAGCATGCCGGAGCATTATTTCTTTTGTTTTATCAACGGAGCGGTCATTAACTAAAATAATCTCAAGCTTACCATTTGGATAGTCAAGCTCCAAAAGTGAATCAATGCAGTCACCGATACTGTCTTCTTCATCTTTTGCGCAAATAACAATTGATACCCTCGGCTCATAGTTTGACTCAGCAGGTTTTTTAGTATTGTTGATTAATCCAACCAGCATTGCCAGGTGGATTAAAATATAAAGACCGAGTATCGCAAATATTACTGTTTCCATAAAAAAATCCCCAAATGGGGACTAAAATTCATTTAAATTATTAAAACTAAAAGATAAAAAATTATGTGGAGATTCTTAGCGGAGTTTATCCCGCCTTTGGGGCTCAGAATGATCACTATTTAACGACAGCAATTTTAATTGAAGCCGTTTCGCCGCATCCGCCTTCAAGCTCAACTACCGCAATGTAAATACCGCTTTGAACAGTCGATATATCCCACGGCACCTCGTTATCGAATCCTTTGTTTGTTGTTCCTGCTAGAGTCGTTACCAGCTCACCTGATAAATCCATAATCTTAATGTTTACGCTTGTCGCATCGCCGTTTAAGAAATAACGAATATTGGTTGATTTCCCGTAAGCCGGGTTTGGCCAGTTGTAAACCTTCTCCTGCGGCAGGCAGGGTCCGCTCGTAATTGGAGGAAATACATCGAAGTTAGAATTGGAATGATATTTATCCCTTAGAAAGTTTCGCCAAATCACTCTCGCTGAATCATAAGCCCATGGAGTTTTATAGCCGTATAAATAACCGTCCTGAGAATAAACCAGTAATCCAAAATTGCCTCCTGAGTTAATTATAGCAGGGGTAGAGTATACTTCTCCTCCTGTTACAAGTGGAAATCCATCCAAAACTTTTCCGTCAGCCCCGTAAGCGTAGACTCTCCCGTCCCCTGTTCCAAATATTACTTCAAAGATACCGTCGCCGTTTAAGTCTGCAACCGAGCATCCGCTTGAGATTTTATTAACGCCGACAACACTGAATGGGAAGTTATCAATCAATACTCCGTGCTGGTTAATTACAAAAACTTTATTATCAGCGGTGAATATTATTTCCTGGCTGCCGTCTCTGTTGATGTCAGCAACGACAGGTGAAGAATGGATTTCAGAAATTCCTAAGTTGTTTGAAATGATGTTCCCATGCAGAACAATCTTATCATTATTATTAACAATAACTGGAAAACTTGACGGATCATTCTGCACCTCCTGAGGTTTAATCATGCTCTCTGTAAAAAACTTATTGGAGTCATTAATAAAAGCTGCGATTGGTATTGGTGAGCCTGACAGACCCTCTGCTAAATAAATTATATCTCTATTACTTGCAATGGGCATAAAACATGTAAACGCCAGTGAATCTAAATTAAATCTGCAAACTTGTCCCGCTTCTGAGCCAATATATATCACTTTTGAGATACTGTAGTTACTGGGAATATAAAGTGGCGACGTGAAAGAATTGCCGGAGCTCCTCTGGTTTAATATGGGTTCACCCGTTGCTGTGCCAATAATAAAATTTAGAAAAGATATCTTATCATTATAAACACCTACTAAAAATTTATCAGGAATAACGAAATTATATTCCAGATATCCAATTATCGACTGTGCGACACTGTCCTTCAAAAACCCATTGGGCATATCAACTCGTATCGAATTCCCGTTATCCCTAAAGCCGTAAAGGCTGTCTTTTACGTTTACAAAAATCTCATCAAATCCGTTGCCGTTATAATCAAATCCAATCGGCTGAGCGTTACCGGAGGTGTCAACTCCCACATATCTCGGAAAAGTATTAATATTGGTAATACTTCCGCACTGCTGGAAATTGAAGGTCATTGAAGGACCAATCTGGCTGAAATTAGTTATACAGACTCTTGAGTTAATATTTGAATAGCTCTTTGAATTAGGAATGCTTGTCGGCGTAAACTCATTCCTATAAATGTTCGAGGGCCTGTAATGGTTGCCGTTATACCAAAAATCGACAAAAAACCCGTCGCTTATTAAATCGCCCAAAGGAGTAGGCACAACAACACCTATATCCTGCGAGCCTTTGGCTTCCTCTACGTCAACTCCCCTGTGTTTAATATCGATGTTGATTGTATTTGCTGCAATGTTTGCATCGATTACGTTTTCATCAATGTGCCATATAAGTATCCCGCCCTGGAAATCAGCCGTATCGTTTTTAAGTCCGGGCACGCTCCAGTCAAGCTCGTCAACATTAACTATGCTGCCTTTAAGGGCAGATATATCGGCATTATTAAAACCGTCTACATCTTTTAAAAATTTAATTGAATCACGTATTCCGTTTTTCACAAAGTAAACTGTCTGCCCGTTGTTAAAAGCATCGCGGTTGCGGTTTTCAACCAGAAAATATTCCTTAGCGCTGATTAAAACTTTATAAACCGATTCATTTCCGTTGAAATCAAGCGTGGCAGCTTTGGTTGTGTAAGTGCCGTTTGAGCTGATGAGAATCGGCTCAACCCAGCCAAGATACTGCTTCTCCCACGCGGATGGTTCAGGCGGAAACACGCCGAGATAGCTGAAAATGCCCTGCCCGTCCATTAACCCGAAACGTCCAATTGCTGTTCTCCCGGTTCTTGTATCAAATAAATCAGGCAGCCCCAGATAACTGCCGATTGTTCCAACCACAATACCGTTGAGTCCCAGCTCCAAAAATACATCGCCGAATGTTGAGTTCACGATTCTCCACTCCTGTTCAGGCAGAATGCAGGAACTTGGAATTATAAGTCCTTCATTAGTGTAATACCCCTGAGTCGTATCGCCGTAAAGCGATTTAAGGGTGCTAATACCCATAAAAATTGATGGCAAATCAAGCTCGCCCTGGAAAAACCCCGATAAATCCACGTCTCTTCCAACTCCCGCATGGAATATAATGAATGCAGAATTAGCCGGATTAATCCCCGAAAAGTCTATTGTACTGTCTGCGGAACGCCAAACATCATAAAAAAGATTGCCCATTCTTAAAAGGGTTTCATTTCTGCGGGGTGAATACACTTCCATCTCGTTTGAAAGATTTCTAACAGTTGGGAATAGAGTATAGTTAATAATCAGCCTGCCCTTTGATGCTTTAAGGTAATAGTTTTTTAAAAACTCAAGCTTATAAATAAAGTAAAGACTGTCATGCGGAGGTGCGTCAACTGAATCCGGATAGCTGCTTGATAAGTCAAACCTCCCGTTGCCGGTTGTTTGATTGTTATTGTCGGTTTTAAACTGCACTCTTACTGCATAAACATTCAAAGTTTCAGGCACAAGCGAGCGAAACAATGGATTATCATAATAACCTTCTTGTTTTAACTGAGGATGATAATTTAACGGGTGGTTTAATACGGGATTTATTTTAAAAATGTTTTGGGAATAGATATTAGACTTTACGGATATTAACAGCAGTGTAACTGTTAATATCCGCAAGCTGAACAACGGACTTATAATTTTCATTTAACTATTTCTTGGGTTGTTCTTCCGGTTTCTTTTCTTCAGGTTTCTTTGTGGTTGTTTCCTGCTGTCCAAAATTTATGGAAAGTGTGAATCTTAAAGTGTTTGCAAGCGGATGGTTCTCTTCGATAGTATTAATATAGCTGAAATCAAATCCGTAGAGACTGTATCTTATGCTTGCACCAAGAGTGATAAACTTTCTTTTTCCTTTATTCGGGTCTTCGTAGAAAAATCCGCCCCTTAATCCGATTAGTTTCGGGTTGCCATACCAGTATTCGGCACCGACAGATGTTTGAATTGACTTCATAACATTATTAAATCCCCCGCCGAATGAGGTAAATATGGCTTTGTAAACCGGGTCAGATTCCGGCCCGTTTCTTTTAACCAGAAGCTTTGCAAAATCAAGCGTAAGAGTTAAATTGTTGAACTCGCTTTGATATATATCGTAGCCAAATCCTATGCGAAGATTAGTCGGCAGCGGGTCTGCCTGTGCATTATCAACATATGTAACTTTGGGTCCTATATTTGAAATATTCATACCAATTCCCAGCTTGTTGTCAATAAATTTAAGCTTTGTTTTAGATGGTCTCCATAAACCTGAAATATCAAAGCTAAGGTCATACGCAGTACCCGTTCCCTGCTCTCCAGCAACAGGGTCACTTGCCAGTTTACTGTAAATAAATCTTGTTACTATCCCTACGCCTAAATCTTTAGTAACTTTTGTTCCGTAGCCGGCAGCTAAAGCCCCGTCAAATGCCTGGTAGTCTCCGATTTCATTTCCGAATTCATCGGTCTTGATGATTTTACCTATATTCAGGTATGTTATGCTTAAACCCAAAGTTCCCTTCAATTTTTTGAGATAATACTTCGCACTTAAGTAATCATAAAACAGGTCTGATAGCCCCAAGCCTGGTAGCCAGGGCGAATGTGTAATTGTTACCTGAATTCCCTTTTGAAATGCCAATCCTGCCGGATTCCAAAACATAGCAGAAGCGTCGTTTATAAGTCCTGTTCCGGATTCGCCCATACCTGCATTTCTTGAATTTGGCCCGATTAAAAGAAAGGGCACCGCCGATTCGCCTTGAGCTAAAACCCTGCCCGATGAAATTGTCAAAATCATCAGAGCAATCATTTTAATTTTAAACATCTAAAATACCTCCTAAGTATTTTTAATATTGACTTTTTCTATTTCAAAACCGCTAATTTACCTGTGTTTGTAATCGAAGAACCGTCAGCAGTTTCTACAATTAATTTGTAAATATAAATACCATTTCCCAAAGTTTCGCCGTCTTCATCTTTCCCTGTCCAATTTATGACAACAAACTTATCGGAAATGCTGTTTTGCTGTATTTCCTTTATAAGCCTTCCGGCAACTGTATATATTTTAATTTTTACATTTATATCCTCAGGATAATTATGCTGGAACGTAAAAGCAGTGTTATCTTTAAAAGGATTTGGATAATTATATACATTGGTTACCTGAACAACCCCTGAAGAAGAGACATCAAACTCAATAGTTGCTGAAGAAGAGTTGTTATATGTATCCCATGCTTTAAACTTTAATGTATGTCTTCCAATCGATATGTTTGAAAAATCATACTCAATAGTTCCTGATTTGTAAGAAGTATCACTATTGTAGAAATTAGAAAGGTCGTATTTATTATTTTCGTTTTCATCCAGAACTGCTTCGAGTTTATGCCCTATTGTTCCCGTTGTATTAATGCCTGATTCATCAAACAAATCTGCTATAAACTTGAAGTTTTCGTTAACTAAATCACCTGTTCTAAAGCTTCTGTTATTCAAATACAAGCTTATTTGTGGACCTGTTGTATCCATTGGTGCGTCAGGGTCAATTCCACCGACAATGAAATTTCTGTTAATCCCTGCGCCGTCGTTTTGGCTGTTAAAGAAGTAGTTTATGAGCCTGCCGTTTTGACTAAGATAGGAAATATCTTTTGGAACAATGTATTCAGCAACCCATCTTCCGTTATTAATTGTCTTTGTAGCTGAGTATATTATGCCCCCGTTCAGCCTGAAATGATGGGTATCGTTGCATTCACCAATAAAAGTCACATGCCTGTCAACATCATAAATCTTAAGGACAATTTTGCCGTTGTAATCATTCCAAAATGATGAATCTGGCCTTAAAATCGAACCGTAAATTTTTATCCTGCTCAATGCTCTCATAGTATCTCCGCTTAAGCCGCTGATGCTGTCTATATGTGAGCGGAAGCGGGGCATCTGCACCCTTAATGTTGGATCACACATTAAAATATATTTCAAATCGTTAATATCAAACAAGACTTGTTTTGTCTGAAACATTGCTGCTCCAAATCTTTTTTGCAAAAGCAGAGTATCTCTGGGTATATACAGCCTGTCAAATAAGTTATACATAAACACCGCATTGCTTTGGGCATAAACGGGTCTTGTTGCAGCAACCGTTCCTATAGCACCTTTCCTTGGAGCAAGCATAAACAGCTCACCCGCACTTTGGTTTGCCGGATTGTCGAATTTACTCATATCACAGCTTGCTATGGTTACAAAGGGATATTTGTTAACATTGTTTATCTGGCTCACTATGTTATCTTTTTCAAGAATATATTCATGCGCCCATACATCGGGGCTGCCGTGACCGGTATAATGAATATTTAAAACGCCTTCAGTCCAGTATTTGGCAATATCACTGTTAGCCTGCGGCTTTCTCCTCCCCTGAGGCGTAATTACGGTCGGGTAGGTTACTATGTAAACTTTAGTTTTGTCAATATAAGAAGGCGTATAAGACTCAGCTAAACTTTCAGCCTGAGATAAATGACCAATATTTTCACATCCCTCACTCGTTCTTTCGTCATCTGCAACAAAAAGCATTTTATTTTTCCAATATCCGTTATTTATTCCGCTTTCATACGCATCAAGTTTGTCAAGATACTCATTTGCCTGCTGAAGAGAAGCAGCCGGTATTCTGCCGTGGGCTATATCGGGCGGTGAGTTAATGGGAAAATTATTGCCAGTCACGTTTACGAAATAATCGTCGGAAGTAAAACCATCTACCTGGTGAATACAAGGACTGGTTACCTCAAATGCCGGAACAAAATTCTTGTTGTATCCCAAAATGTCTTTATAATCAAAACTCCCGTCACCAAAGAAACATACATAAGAAGGTCTTATAGTCCAGTTGAAAAAAGCATGCTTAAGAAAATCCCTTATTGCCACCGCATCAAGAACACCTCCGGAAAATTCATTATATATTTGCTCCGTATTTACAATCGTTGTCTTCAGATAATTTGGATTTCCCTGACCGCCGGACTCTCTTTTATTTTTAAGCCTTTCAGCAGCGGTTATGAAATCCTTATGAATGATAATGATAAAATCCGCACCTTCGGTAATTCCTCTCAAATTTTGATTGGGAATTCTTGAGGAAATTCCCGTAGGTGTTTTAAATCCGTTTTGTCCGACCACAAAGTACCTGCTAAGACTGCCTTCGGTTTCAGTTTTCTGAAAGCGAACATTCGATGAAGAAACATTCAAGGGCTGTATACGCTTCACATTATCGTGAATAGTTGCGTCAAATGTTTTTATATTGTTATTTGAAAAGGAAGAAACATTATATTCAACAACGCCGTTCACATCGGGAGAATCAAACCTTAATAAATCGCCCTGGGCGCTGCTGAATCTTCTCTTATACTGAATCTCCATCCAGTCAAGGTATCCTTCGGCTTCCCCGTTGGAAGCATGATATGTTGCCCTGAATTTACTCTGCTCACCATTTGTTTTTTGGGACTGGTTTACTGTAAAACTAAACGGTGCGGGGGGAGTATAAATCCAGCAGCCAAATCCTCCAAAGACATTTTCCATTTGATAATACAAATCTGACATAGTCGAATATTCTTCTTTTATGAGCATGTAATTAGTATTGGGACTGAAACACCTTGAAGCCGGCTTTATCTTATATGAAATATTGCTGCCAGTCTCCAGTCCCGTAAGAGTTATATTCCATTCAAAAGACTGCCCGGGATTTTTCCTGAAGCTGAGCCATAAATTACCCTCGTTAAGCAAATTTGTCTGCTCGGGTTCATAGAAAAACCTTTCAGTGAATGAAGACGGCGCTATCGGATTCCCTGAGTTTTCCGAAGGCTGAATCTGCATTCTTTTCCCGTTATTCGGTGCATTAATACTAATTCGAATCCAGTAATAATTTGAGCGGCTGTGATAGTTTACATAATGATTATATTGATTTGACGCCGTATCGTATCTCCAGTTGTTAATCGCCCTTGCATAAAACAATATATAGTCCTGAGCATCAAAGCTGCCGTCACTTTCCCCTTCGATGTAAATTGCTAATTCTGTTAAGTCATTAGGCCGGGGGTCATTCAAGCCTTCAGGAAGCAGTTCGCCTCCGTTTCCAAACATCTTAATAGATCTTGGGTCAACACCGGAAAAGTTTATACCGCCGCCTTCCAAAAAGCTTTTTGTAAGCTTGTAAATTCCTTCACTGCTTGAGTTCTCTCCATTATCTTTTATTTCTATTTTGTACCAATCACCGCTTGCTAGTACGCTGCCGCCTCCTCTTATGTTATCTCTTAAAGCAGCTCTGAATTTAGGGTCCATCCAATTCAAAGCAATGTCGGAATTCAATGCCGCATCTCTTAATAAAGAAATCTCTTCCCTGGTTCTGGGTCTGTTTAATAAAACAGGAGCTTCTCCAAAATTAATTCTAACCCTAATTCTGGAATAAAACTTTAAAGTTCTTGTCACGGGATTATACTGATAAGGACATAAAATTAAATTCCCTAAAGCCATTTCTCTTATTAAACCAGAATTAACAAAGGAAGCTATGCTCTCAGGTATGAATTTATTCTGAGAAAATTCGGAATTCTTATTATATGTATAATATAAATCTTCAAAGCTCCTAGAATATGGATTTCTAAAATTTGCCTGCGGAATGGGAGCAAGACTGACATTATAATCCTCTTTCACGTCATAGTTCACTAATTGTACCGTGTTATTTACATCCGAAGGTGTAATAACCGCAAAGTTTCTGCATCTGATATCAGGAGAGCCAGGTTTATCAAAATCTTTTGTAATTGCGTAGCGGAAATCATATATTGAAAGCCCCTCCCCGTTATACCAAACTTCGGCTTTATTAAGCTTAGGGTAATATTCAAGTTCAATATAAGATGAATTGGAGTTTATAATCTTATAATCAAGCTCAACCTGGTTGAATAAATAATCCTCCATTGTTAGAGATTTAGATGAATTATTTAAATCTGAACCTCTGGTAAGACCATCCCCATCCTGAGCAAATAATACAGAAAACGCTAAAACTAAAAATGCGATTAGGGAACTTTGAATTGCTTTCATCTTAGTAAAATTTAAATTTTAAATAAAAAAACCGAATTTGAACAAATCTCAATTTCGGCTTCATTAATAATAAACCTTAATAATTGCTAAAGGCATCCGATTAAGTTATAAAACCGAAAATTGCAAAACCCTTAACAATTATCCTATAAAATTACCCTCTTTTAAAGGCAATATATATTTAGTGAAAAGAAATGTCAAGACAAAATTATTTTTAAATAAAGCATTAAATTAAGTTAATTTTAACATTTTAAACACTAAGAAATTGCATACAAGTTTCAAAAACCCTGTCGGTTTCTATTCTGCTTGCATCATTGCCAAACCCCTGAATTGACACCTTTTTTTCTCCAATCGGACCCCACTCATAAGCTTTTGTCGGACCGAATAGGGCTATAACGGGAACTTCCAGCCCCGCTGCCAAATGCATTACGCCTGTGTCATTTGTCACAAATAAATGAGTTCGGGAAATTATTGCCAAATCATTCATTAAATCCCCTTTATGCTTAGCATAAGAAATATTGCTGTATTTCTCCGTTAAATTCTTCACAAATTGACTTACATACTTCTCATCGTCGGGACCTTCTGACACAAAAAATTTTGCTCCGTATTTTTGATTGAGTTTAAAAGCCAGCTCTGCGAATTTTTCGGGAGGCCAGATGTTTTGTTCCTTGCCAGCCCCGACATGAAAACCAATCAAAACTTTTTCGCCTGATGAATAATTGTCCATTAAAAATTTATCGGCAAAGGTTTTATTTTGCTCTCTTAAAGTCACTTCGATTTTAGCCTTCAACGGGCTGATATTTAACATTCTGATTAAATCCAGATTTCTTTCTATCTGGTGGACTTTCTTTGAATCCCAGAGAAAATCTTCCTTAACATTAAGAACATATCCTATTTTATTTTTTTCATAATCCTTTGTTCTTACACCGACCCTATATCTTGCATTGGAATAGTACGCAATCAAATGATTAGTCGCTGAAACAATTACAGACGAAGGAACTATCGCTAAATCATACTCTTCATCCTTTAATTCCTTAACAAGATACAGAAAGTTTTCAAAACCGTGTTCATAATTTTTTACCTCGTTAATGGGTGAATTATTATTCTTAAATATCTCATCAAAGCGGGTTGATTTTTTTGTAACAAGCGTTATATGAGCGTCGGGGTAAAAATCTCTTAACGAGCGCATCATTGGAGATGCGCATAGCATATCCCCCATTTGGTGCCTTACTACAATTAGAATTTTTTTTACTGCTGAGTGGTCAATTTCTGCAGGGTTAATATCTTTTTCTAAAACAAAGCCCTTAAAAATTTTAAGGGAGGCATTACCTAAAACTTTTTCAAGTTTTCTCAATCTTTTTTATTTACTTCTCTGAATTCTGCATCCTGAACCTGATTTATGTCGTAAGAACGTTTTGACTTGCTCTTATTCCCGTCTTCAACCCTGTCTTTTCCTTTCAATGAGATACTCTTTAGAATAACCTTTACTGCAATATAAATCAGGTAAATTAGTATTGCTATAATTACGTATCGCATCACTCAGCCGTCTTTCTAAGCGTAGGGTTGTAATATGTTACCGCTCCTGAATCTGCCTTAAAAATTTCGTTCACAAGATTTTCAAAGTCGAATTGACTATTTACAAAATCCGCCTCTTCGCAGTTAACAATCATTACTTTTGCTGCTTTGTACCGGGAAAAGAAATAATTATATGCTTCATTTAAGTTATCAATATAACTTCCCGTCATCTGCCTCTCAATTTCCCGGTCACGATTTCTGATATTGCTCATTAAACGCTCCACGGAGGATTGAAGGTATATAACTAAATCCGGCGAAACAACATTCCTATCCAATGCCTGAATAACCTGCTCGTAAATCTTTAGTTCGTCGTCGCTTAAGTTCATGTATGCAAAAATCTTATCCTTCTCAAAAATATAATCGCTGACTATGTAAGGATAAAACATGTCTTTTTGATGCAGCTGCTGAAGCTGCGAATATCTTTCAAGCAAAAAAAACATTTGTGTCCTGAATGCATATTCCGGTGGACTTTTGTAAAACTCTTCAAGAAAGGGATTATCCTCGAAGTTTTCTAATATAAGCTTCGCGTTCAATCTCTCTGCAAGTTTTTGGGCGACCGAAGTTTTGCCCGCCCCAATTACTCCCTCGACTGCTATATAACTAATCCCTTTAATATTTAATATGTCGCTCATCAAATTTATTTATACAAGCTCACTTTCCCTTTATCTTTTGACCTCAGATAAAGATAATTAATGCTTTTTTTCAGCTTCGGATGAATAAACTCCGGCATTAATTCAACAAGCGGTTTCAAAACAAAATTCCTCTCCCCGATAAAAGGATGAGGAATTGTATAATTTGCATTTTTAATGACCTTCTTTCCATAAAATAACACATCAATATCAATTTCTCGAGCCTTCCATTTCCCCCTGTAAATCCTGCCGATTTTTTTCTCAATCTTTTCAATAATTTTGAACATTTCAACTGGACTAACACGGCACAAAAAAACACCAACGCAGTTTAAAAAATTTCTTTGTTTCTTATATCCCCACGGCTCAGTTTCGTAAACTGATGATAAAACCAAAAAATCAAGTGCCCCTGAAAGCGAAATTTCCTTTATGGCAGTTTTAATATTTCTCAACTTGCTCCCGACATTCGAGCCAAACCCTAATACAACTTTTTCTATCATTATTTTAAAAACAGCTTAAGTAGCTTTGTGCCTGTATTCTGAATGTTCAACTTCTACATAATCGGTCAGTCCCCCGAGAGGAGGCGAGGGCTTCCTGACTTTAATCGTGACTTTTTGAACCATTGAAAAGTTTTCAATAATCTTTTGGGCAATGTTATAGGCAAGCGATTCAATCAAATAAAATTTCTTGCTTGATACGACTTCTTTTATAAACTTATACGCCTGTTCATAATCAAGAGTCTTTTTTAAATTATCCTCCGCCTCCGCTGCAGTAACATCACAAGTCATCTCCGCATCTATTTCAAAAAGCCCGCCGCTCATCCTCTCCGCATCAAGAACTCCATGATGAGCGTAAAACCTTGCGTTTTGAATCCTGATTATTGTATAGTTCATTTATTTTTTTTCTTTAAACCTTTCTTGGATTTTGATTTCTTTGAAGCCTTTTTAACATTTTTCCTTTTCTTCTTATCTTTCTTTTTAGCTTTTTTCTTAGACTCCTTTGCTTTTTTCCTTGCTTTATATTTTTCAAGAGCCTTTTTAACCGTTATCCCCATATCTGCCGGAGAATCTGCTACATAAATTCCTGCTTCCTTTAGCGCATTTATTTTTTCAACGGCTGTGCCTTTGCCCCCGGCTATGATTGCTCCTGCGTGCCCCATACGTCTTCCGGGAGGGGCGGTTCTGCCTGCTATGAATCCAACTACAGGCTTTTTAACATTTTTCTTAACGTATTCGGCGCACTGTTCTTCTGCGTTTCCGCCTATTTCTCCTATCATTATAACAGCATCGGTATTTTTATCTTCGTTGAACAGCTTCATTGCATCGGTGAACGTTGTTCCGATTACCGGGTCGCCGCCAATACCTATGCAGGTTGATTGTCCAAGTCCAACGGCTGTTAACTGCGCAACAGCTTCATAAGTCAGCGTTCCGCTCCGCGAAATTAATCCAACTCTTCCGGGCTTGTGGATAAATCCCGGCATAATGCCTATTTTACACTCACCCGGGGTAATTATGCCCGGACAGTTCGGTCCAATCATTCTTACATCCCTTCCGGATTTATTCAAATCCTCGAGGTAATTTTTAGCAATTAACATATCTTTTGTAGGGATACCTTCGGTTATTGTAACAATCACATCTACACCTGAATCTGCCGCCTCAAGAATTGCATCAAGAGCAAATGCCGGGGGGACAAATATTACCGAAGCATTAGCACCTGTTGCTTTTACCGCCTCAGTGCAGGTATTAAACACGGGCACTTTTTCATCGAACAATGTGCCGCCCTTGCCTGGAGTGACACCCGCTACAACATTTGTGCCGTATTCGATTATTTGCCTTGTATGAAAAGAACCCTCGGAACCGGTGATACCCTGAACCATTAATCTGGTTTTTTTATTGACTAAAACACTCATTAAACCATTGCTTTCTATGTGTTTATAAATTAGACATAATTAAGTGAGGAATACGAATTTACTAATTCTAATTTTATGAAAAAATAGACATCACATTACACCAAAATTATACTTATTTTGCAAAATAAAAAGCCCGGTACCGGACCGGGCAAGTAGGGACTGCTATTTGCCCGCCATAGGCGGGCGGGGACAATGAAGGATCTAATCTTCTTTAACCGAATTGCTTACAATTACCCATTCACCATCCTGGTTTGCGGTGAGGTTATAGGTAACCGTTAATGTTTTTGTAATTTCTTTATCATCACCGTTGCTCTTTATTACCTGGGTTTGCTTAACCTTCGCAACAACAGTTGCCTTATCGTCTTTCTGGCTTAGGACTTTGGGCTCCTGAACCACACTAAACTGCTTTGTATTCCTGTAGCCTGATTTAAGCACATCAACCGAACGTGAAGGAAAATATTTCTGAGCTTTTTTCATGTTGCTGTCGAAGTTTCCTGTTTCGTATATTCCTCTTTGGATATATTCATAGTAATCCTTCACAGTAGATGACGGGTTTTCGAATTTTTTCGTTATCTCTTTTTGAATTTCTTTTTTCTTCTGTGATTTCGTCTGCTTCTCGGCAATCTTTAGTGAATCATGATGTTCATTAAGTTCCGTTGTATCAGATGCATTTTCGGTTAAATTGCCTTCAAGGATGTTTATACGCCTCTCGCGTTCTTCAAGCTCAATTTCTTTCAGCTTTATTCTTGCTTCCCTGTCGTTTAACTCTTTTTCCTTATCAGCAAGAATCTGGAAGCTCGTTTTGCTTGTATCGTCCTCTTTGGAACATCCTAAAAGATATAGTCCTAAAATAAAGATTACTATATATTTAATGTAGTTAAGCATTTAATTTAAAATATTAGTTTATATAATTCCGTTAACTGTAAATATAATGGTAAATTAAAGGAAAAGCAATAACTATAAAAAATAAATGTTTTAGTAATTAAAAAGTGGATTATTGAAGAATTATTGCATTTCGTAGAGCATTTTATAGCTTTGGAAGGCATTAAAAAGTGCAATTGCAACATCATTTTGCCCTTTTTCGCTTGAAAGGTACTTTTCGTCTTTTAGGTCGGATAAGTAACCTGTCTCAACAAGCACAGCAGGCATTGAAGCGCCGAGTATTACCCAGAACCCTGCCTGCATTGCTCCGCGTGAGGCAAGCTCTGTAAAATTGAGCATGCTTATTTCTATATTTGAAGCAAGGAACTCATTATATTTTTGATAACCGTTCTGTGCCAGAGATGAAAAAATAAAATTATCGGTTGTATCAATTCCTAAAGTTTCATATTTAAGCTGGGAGTTTTCCTTCATTGTAACTTGTATAGCTTCGGGGAATCTCTCCCTGTTTAAAAGATAAATTTCAAAACCGTTCTTCTCGGTTTCTTCCGCCTTCTTATGATTTGCATGTATGCTTATAAATAGTTTCGCATTTTTCTCATTGGCAAGTTTTGTTCTGTCTTTCAAATCTATGAATTCATCGGTTACTCTTGAATATATAATTTTTATTTCAGGAAATTTCTCTTCGATTAATTTTCCAAGCTTCATCGTTAAGGGTAAAACGATATTTTTCTCCTGAACGCCGGTGTTATCTCCGATTGTTCCCGGGTCCTTTCCCCCATGCCCTGCATCCAGCACAATCACATCAAGCTTACTTTGGGAAAGCAATGACAAATGACAAAACCCAAATGCCGAAAAAAGAAGCATAATACTCCTTGCACACTTTGACATTTGACATTTGACATTTGACATTTTGTTTTTAACGATAGTTTGTAAACTGAACGGCAAAATCAAGCTCAGCATCCTTTACCAGTGCTATTGCCGACTGCAAATCATCTTTGTTTCTGCTGGAGACCCTGACCTGCTCGTCCTGTATCGCCGCCTGAACTTTTATCTTTGAATCTTTGATAATTTTAACAATCAATTTAGCATTATCTTTACTGATTCCCTGCTGGACTTCAATAACCTGCCGAATCATTCCTCCGGATGCCTGTTCCTGCGGTTTATACTTCATTGCTTTAAGCGGTATGCTTCGCTTAACAAATTTATTCTGCAGTATATCGATTACTGCCCTTGATTTATAGTCATCGTCACCCATTATTGTTATTGACTTTTCCTTCTGGCTGTAATCAATCGAGCTTTTCGAGCCCTTAAAATCATACCGCTGCTGGATTTCCTTGCGCGCCTGGTTAACGGCATTATCGATTTCCTGCCAGTTAATCTCAGAAACTATATCGAATGAATAATTATCTGCCATACTTTGCTCCTTTAGCTTAACATTTAATTATTACTTCCCATTTTTTGAAAAACCGGTTCCGGCTTCCATACCTGACATCTGTAAAATTGCGTTCCACATATTATCAGTTACAGGCTGAACCGATAAGCGGGGATTATTAACAAGCTTTGAATCAGCGAACCGTTTATCAGCCTTAACTTCTGCCAGAGTTACCGGGCGTTTTAATTTGCGCTTTGGCTTGACGTCAAAAACCTGAAGTCTTGCAGTGTTTTCGTTCGGGTCAGCATACGGCTCTGAAATAACCTCCGCTATGCCTACTATCTGTTTTTCATCCCCTGTATGATAGATGAAAGCGACATCTCCCTTCTTAACTTTCTTAATATAGGGAAGCGCCCAGGGACTGGTAACGCCGTCCCACACGGTTTTTTTATCGCGTTCCAAATCACTGTATGAATAAACCGAGGGCTCTGTTTTTAATAACCAATAAGCCATTGTTCTCCCTTTGTCATTCCCGCGAAAGCGGGAATCCATATAATTTTCTATTTAATTGTAAGATTTGCGTATTTTAAAATTATATTTTTAATACCGACTTTTTCGAACTCTATCTGCGCTTTTTTTGAATCGCCCCTGCCGGATATTTCTATGACCTTCCCTTTGCCAAAGTTGTTGTGATAAACAACGCTTCCTTTTTTTATTCCCAGCTCCTCGCGGAACATTTCTTCCAGCACATCATCTGAGCCGTTATCACTGTAATATTCATAACGTATTGAGCTCCCTTCTTCCTGAAACATCTTATTCCTCTGCCTTCCAAGCGAATGTGCTTTATTATATTGAATTTTGGAAGTATCAATCTCCTTTAGAAAGCGTGATTTTATCTGGTAACTTACATTGCCGAACCTGTAACGCTGGAGCGAGTAAGTCATATACAGCTTTTGCATCGCGCGGGTGATTGCAACATAAAATAACCTGCGTTCTTCCTCCATTTCCTCCTGCGTCAGCGATGAGCTTGAAAGCGGGAATATTCCGTCTTCTAACCCCGTGATAAACACAACAGGATATTCCAATCCCTTGGAGGAATGGGTTGTCATTAATGTTACTGCGTTTTTCTGGTCATCGTAGGTATCGATATCCGTAACCAAGCTGACTTCCTGCAAAAATCCTTCAAGCGTTGCCTCCGTAGTGTTATCCGTGTATTCTGAAATACCCGAGAGAAGCTCCTGAACATTATTCATTCTGTCCATTGCTTCATCGGTTCCTTCATTTCTAAGCTGGCGTATAATGCCGATTTCATCCACAATGCTCCGCGCAAGCTCGCTCGGGGAAAATTCATCTTTAACCTCGCTGTATTTCCTGATTAAGCCCGCAGCACGCAAAAGCTCCGCTTCGATTCTCGTCTGCCTTTTCTGCTGTCCCTCTCTTTCATCAATCATATTAAGCAAAAACTCGCAAATCGATTTCGCAATTTCCTTCGCCGCTCTTTTAAGCCTATCTATAGTCTGCTCTCCGATTCCCTCCCTTAGTTTAAGAATCCTTGTCATCGCTTCGTCATCCTTCGGGTTTACCAGTACCTTTAAATATGCAAGTACATCCTTGATTTCCTTTCTTTGATAAAATTTCACTCCCCCCACTATTATATAGGGGATGGAATTCATCCTCAAAGCATCCTCAATCACACGCGACTGCGCATTGGTCCTGTAAAGGATAACGAAATCCTTAAAATTAAGCTTTCTGTTTGAAATTTCGTTCATTATCCACTTAACAATTATCATCGCCTCGTCTCTGTCATTAAACACTTCCGTCAAAGTAACCGAATCTCCCTCAATATTATCCGTAAATAATGTTTTTTGAATCTGCCGCTTATTATTTTTTATCACCTCATCAGCAAGCGAAAGAATGTTTTTGGTGGAACGGTAATTCTGCTCAAGCTTAAATATTTTGCAGTTCTCAAAATCGGATTCAAACTTGAAAATATTCTCAATTTCCGCGCCGCGCCACCTGTAAATACTCTGGGCATCATCGCCAACAATGGAAATATTGCCGTGACCATATGAGAGCATTTTGATAATTTCATACTGCGCGCGGTTTGTATCCTGGTACTCATCCACAAGGATGAACTTAAAACGGTTTTGGTATTTTCCAAGCACATCCGGGTTGCTTCTGAACAGTAATATCGGGTTAATCAGTAAATCATCAAAATCCATTGCGTTGTTTTTCAGAAGACGTGTTTGATATTCCTTATAAACCGGTGCAGCGATTTTTTCAAAAGGATTTGTCACCTCAACAATATCATCGGGCAGGATTAATTTATTCTTAAGCTCCTTTATTCTGCCGCTTACAGTTCTCGGCTTGGGATTATCGGTTGCAAAACCCAAATCCTTCATAACCGTTTCCACAAGCTTGTCGCTGTCGTCATCGTCATATATAGTAAAATTCCGGTCAAACCCTATATGCTGCGCTTCGACTCTGAGTATTCGCGCAAAAATCGAATGAAACGTCCCCATCCATATATTGCCGGCTGAGTTCCCCACAAGCTTGTAAATCCTCTGCTTCATTTCATTAGCTGCTTTATTGGTAAAGGTTAAGGCAAGGATTTCAAACGGGCTTATGCCCGACTCAATTAAATATGCAATCTTGTAGGTAAGGACTCTCGTTTTGCCGCTGCCCGCACCTGCAACTATCATGCATGGACCTTCAATCTGCTCAACGGCTTTTATCTGCGCTGTATTCAGCTCTTTGGTTAAATTCAATATATCTCTTTAAGTTATCTTGCCCTCGGATGCGGGATTTTAGAAAAGTTTTACAAAGATAACCTTATTGGAAAGTTAAAACAAATTAGAATTAAATTCATTGCAATTTCAAAAATGCACAAAACCGGGATTGCAAAAAAGAAAGGAACGGCTGTAAAACCGTTCCTTTTGATGATTTTATAGATGAATTTTACTTAATCAAAACCATTTTCTTAGTATCAACTCTGCTGCCTGATTCCAAACTGTAAAAATATATTCCGCTTGGATAATTTACGGCATTAAAAATTTTTATTAAATCTTGTTTAATTATATTTGTAATAATAAAGCAGGCAAAAAGGGGCTTTTTCGGCTTTTGCCGATTAATAAACGTTCGACCGTTTTAGCTGCCCCTTAGCCTGTTTTTATTTTAAATCCAAGGCGGAGTAAGCATAAAAGCCCTCCATTATTTTATTAAAATCATTTTTTTCAAAATAGTTTTCTTGGATGAAATCAAGGTGTATAAATATATGCCTGAGCTTAAATTAGCTCCATCGAAAACAATATTATACTTACCTGGTAAGTATAATATTGTTTTCGATGGAGCTA